>ENA-OSJC01004005-OSJC01004005.1-marine-metagenome-genome-assembly--contig:-NODE-4005-length-10289-cov-27.292499_pt1 | contig 10289 bp, 10 predicted proteins | sample MGYA00237885_ERZ534234 | MGnify/ENA primary metagenome ERZ534234 (study PRJEB26413, sample SAMN06343907) | marine metagenome | isolation source: coastal waters | place: Atlantic Ocean: West Antarctic... | reverse complement strand
TATAGCAAAATAACAAATAAAATTTCAATAAATAGCAATTTTATTTCCGCTCAAAGTATTGCCAAAAATGATTATAGTAAATTAGGGAATATTTCGGCATTTGAAGAAAGCATAATAAGTGCAATACGTGACCCAATATATAAAGAGGAAAATATAATTTTAATTGAGCAAGGAAGAATAGGAGAAGTTATCCTCTCAAGTATTTCACTTTTAACAATTAAAACTGGGAATATTAATTCCAATATCAAAAATGGATTACGTGGGCTAATGCAAACTGGTTTAGAAAAAATTGCAAAGCTTATCGCAATTCAATACATATTAATGGATTGAATAATTGAATAAAAAATTAAATTGGATAGAATTTTTCTTAAATGCACAATATGCGGAATATCAATCGTCAGAAAATACAATTTTAGCCTACAAACATGATTTGAATAGCTTCATTAATTTTCTCATGAAAGAAAACGTTACATTAGACACCGCATCCCAAAAAGATATTGAAAATTATATAATCCATTTAGATCAAAATGGATTAGCTGCATCTACTAGAGCTCGAAGGCTTTCTGCTATTAAAGGATTTTATAGATTTGCATATGAAGAAAAGTTACTAAGTAACAATCCAAGCCTAAAACTTCGTCAACCTAAATTACCAAAAAAACTCCCTGGGACACTGTCAGAAAATGACGTAGAAAAGTTGTTAAATGCAGCAAAAAATGTTGGAAAGAGTTTTGCTGACAAAATCAGAAATCAATGTTTATTAGAGGTTTTATATGCAACTGGAATGAGGGTGTCAGAATTAATTTCTTTACCTGTAACTGCCGCGAAAAACAACTCAAACATGTTGTATATTACCGGAAAGGGTGGAAAAGAAAGATTGGTACCATTATCATCTACTGCTCAAAAAAGCCTCAAAAAATGGTTAGTAGAATGGCAAAAAACTGCACAAGCAAGAGAGAAAAAAACAGGGACTAAACAAAGGTACCTTTTTCCATCAAACTCTAAAAAGGGACATTTGTCTCGTATAAGATTTTACAAATTGATAAAAGAGATAGCGTTAATTGCAAACTTAAATCCTACTTCCATCTCACCTCATACACTAAGGCATGCATTTGCGACTCATCTCTTAGCAAACGGTGCTGATTTAAGATCAATTCAAACCCTATTAGGACACTCCGACATATCAAGCACTGAAATATATACGCACGTACTGACAAAACGATTAACAGATTTAGTAGAAAACCATCACCCTCTGGCAAATTCAAAATAAATTGTGTATCTACTAAAATCCAAAGTAAAATAATCTAACAGAGTTTATCAAATATTAATAAATACTAATAAATACTATAAAAAAAACTTAACCCGAAAGTGAACAATACTATTATGGAATTCTCATCTACATTCAGCATAGCAAATATTCTGACAGTAGTAGTAATAATTTTGTTGCTGTTTCTATCAGGTTTTTTTTCTGGATCCGAAACGGCTTTAACTGCCGCAAGTAGAAGCAAACTAAGAGCAAAAGCAGATAAAGGAATAAAATCAGCTGCACGAGCTTTAAAATTAACAGAAAATACAGAAAAATTAATTGGTGCAATATTACTTGGAAACAATTTTGCTAATATTTTAGCAGCTTCTCTTGCCACCCACCTCTTAACAAAAATTTATGGAGAAAGTGGAGTTTTTTATTCTACATTGATTATGACATTTCTCATTGTCATCTTTGCTGAAGTTATGCCAAAAATTTATGCAATCAGTAATCCAGAAATGGCCGCAACGAGGGTCTCTCCAATCATAGGACCAATAGTTTTAGTCTTTGGTCCAATAACCAGTGGAATTCAGTGGATTGTTGGAGCTCTTTTTCGTTTATTTGGGAAAAATATTAAGTCACTACAGCAAGCCAATTCAGCTCAAGATGAAATATTAGGTGCGATTTCTCTAGGTCACCTCGAAGGCGCTGTAGAGAAAGACGACAGGGATAGGCTCCTTGCAACGTTAGACTTAGCCAATCGAACTGTGGAAGAAATAATGTTGCATAGATCTGAAATAGAAATGATCGATGCAGATTCCACTCCAAAGGCAATACTAGAACAGTGCTTAGCTTCAAGTTACACCAGACTACCAATTTATAAATCTGAACAAGAAAATATAATAGGTGTCATGCATGCTAAATCACTATTAAGGACTGTAAATACAGAGAAAAATGGAAATAAACCCTATTTTAATGAAGAAAAAGTTCTTGAAATAGCTATGAAACCATACTTTGTTCCAGAAACAACACCACTAGATGATCAATTGAGAGAATTCTTAAGAAGGCGAGCCCATTTTGCATTAGTAGTAGACGAATATGGAGCACTTCAGGGCTTAATAACTTTAGAAGATATTATTGAAGAGATAGTTGGGGAAATAAACGATGAACATGATAAAATAACCGAACAACCATCACAAGATCCAAGTGATGGCGTATTAATAGTAGAAGGAAATACAACCATCCGCGACTTAAATAGAGCACGAGAATGGAACTTACCCGACAGCGAAGCGCATACAATTGCTGGATTGGTCATTCATGAAGCACAAATAATACCAAGCGTTGGTCAGGTATTTGTTTTTTATGGCTTTAGAATAGAGATAATAGAGCGTAAAAAAAATCAAATTACAAAACTCAAGATCAACTCAATAAAGGATAGCTAACTCCATATAAAAAATATTGTTAAAATATTTATATGGACTTCAAGATTACAACTGAATTCAAACCACCAAATGCAAATGCATTTGACATAGCCACATCAACATTAGCTTCTCTTGGTTCATTGTTAATTAAATTTATCTTTAGTTCCGGGTCTACTTTAATAACATTAATTGTTGGAACAACAACGTTATGGTTTAGTGCATAAATACACGATAATAATTCAATTGCTCCACTTGCACCCATAGCATGACCATGCATTGATTTGGTTGAAGAAACTAAAGGAGCCTTTATGGAATTAGAAAAAACTGAAGATATTGCAGATGCCTCTATCTGGTCATTAATTTTTGTTCCAGTACCGTGCGCATTTATATAATTAACTAAATCTGAAGGTATATGGGCGTCATCTAATGATTTAACAATCGCTCTTTTCACACCGCCAACTGATGGAGACATCAAATCGTGACCATCTGACGTCATTGAGCAGCCTATTATCTCCGCCAAGATGTTTGCTCCACGCTTAACTGCAAAATTAAATTCCTCTAAAACAAAAACGGCACTTCCTTCTCCTTGAACTAAACCATCTCTTGTCAAACAGAATGGACGACAACCAGTTTTTGACATTATTCTCATGCCTTCCCATGCCTTAATACCACCAAAAGTTAACATTGAATCAGAACCGCCCGCGATCATTACTTTTGCACCACCAGAACGTATTAACTGAAACGCATTAGAAATTGCATGATTTGAAGAGGCGCAAGCGCTTGATATTGAGTAAGTTACCCCTTTAAAACCGTAAGCTTTGGCAACATTACTAGCAGCTGCATTATGCATCATTTTGGGAACTATAAAAGGATGAACCTTATTCTTATTTTCTTGAAATACTAATCTATAATTATCTTCTTGTGTGTTTAAACCACCACCTGCAGTGCCAATAATAACACCTGTATTCTCAGTCAATTCGTCAGTGAATATAAGCTCAGACTCACTCAACGCTTCTTTTGCAGAAATTAAAGCAAATTGAGAAAATGGATCTAAAAAATTTAACTCATTTTTAAGAAAAAAATCTAAAGGATTATACCCTTTAACCTGTGCAGCGATATTAATATTCAACTTAGAACTATCAATAATCTGCAGATTACTAATACCAGATTCACCAAGAACCATTGCTAAGTTTGTTTCTTTTACACTATGGCCAAGAGAGTTTATTGTTCCTCTCCCAGTAATGACTACACGGGGCATTTACAATCAACCATTTTTATTTTTAAGTATTTTTTCAATAGATTTTATAATTTCCTGAACTGTTGAAATATCAAAATCACTAGAATTTACGTTATTAAAATTTATATCAATTTCTATATTGAACTGTTCTTCCAACGCGAAGATAATCTCAACGATACCAAGGCTATCCAAACCTAAATCACTTATTGAAAAATCCAATTTAACATCGCCAGGCTTTAAAAGAGCTTTCTCAGCTAAGATTTTAACTACTGTAGCTTGTATAGTCATTTAGCTTCATTACTCTAAAGTTTAAGTTTAAAATGCTTCAATTCCTTAATTTTATAATTTTTTTTGATTAATTTTTTCCATGAACCTTGGTAATCTTCTTATTGATTTGTACACTTTAATATTTTCATCCATTTTCATTGCAGGATTTCCTAATACCACTCTGCCTTTAGGAATATTAGAGAATATTTTGGTTGCACCACCCGCAATCACGTCATCACCAACTTTCGTATGATCTCCGACACCACATTGACCAGCCAAAACCACCCGATTACCAATGATTGCAGAACCAGCAATACCCACTTGACCACACAGCAATGTATCAGCTCCAATTTCGACATTGTGACCAATATGGACCAAATTATCTATTTTTGTTCCATCGCCAACAATTGTATTCTTTATGGTGCCACTATCGATAGAACAATTACTGCCAATTTCAACATCATCACCAATATCAACAGAACCAAAGCTTGCGATTCTTGAATATTTTGATTGGTTAGTCCCACGCCTTTTACCTAAACTACGCTTTATCTCTTTAATATTATCATCAGCTGATGAAACAAACGAGAACCCATCAGAACCAATTACAGTATTAAAACTGCATCTAAAATTAGAACCAATTGTGACACCAGTCGAAACTTTAACACCACTAAAAATTAAAGAATTATCGCCAATGAAACAGTTATCAGCAATGGAAATGTTTGTATCAAGAAAAGTCCCTTCGCCAATTGTAACACCTTTCCCAATAATACAATAAGCACCTATAGAAACATTTTCGCCTATTTTTGCTGAAGGGTCAATAATAGCAGTATCATGAATAGTTGGATCTAATGGTCCATTTTTATCATACATGTTAAAAACTTCTGACATTTTTAACCTCGGTTGATCAGGCAATAACGCTGCTTTCAATCCAAGCGCCTTCCAATCGGCACCATTATACATAAAAGCAACCAATGCCTTCGTATTTTTTAATTCACCAAAGTATTTTGTAGAAGTTGCAATTACCATTTGATCTGGTCTCGCATTTTCTGGTGATGAGATAGAAACTATTCTAATTCTTCCATCACCTTCATAAGGAATATTGAGCGCTTGAGATATCTCCATAACTGTATAAGACATTATCACCTTCAATCTGCACTAGTAGGTTAGTTCTCTACGGTTCAGTTAGCATAAGAATTTAAAAAAGTAACTATATTTGAAATTAAATTAAATTAAACACCAGTGTTATTTTCGAATAGTTCCATCGCCTACAACTAAATACTTAAAAGTTGTCAATTGATTAATACCAACAGGTCCCCTAGCATGTAGTTTACCAGTTGCAATTCCAATTTCTGCGCCCATGCCAAATTCCCCACCATCTGCAAATTGCGTTGAGGCATTATGAAGTAAAATGGCACTATCTACTCTTTGAAAAAATTCTTCAACTGAAGCATTATCTTCAGCCATAATACATTCAGTATGATTGGATCCAAATTTTTCAATATGTGAAATAGCCCCTTTCACACCGTTAACAACTTTGACTGCAATTATTTTATCAAGAAACTCTCGGCCAAAGTCTTCTTCTGAAGCACAGAGGACCCCATCAACAGATTGCCCTAGTAAGTCTCCCCTGACCTCAACCCCTTGACATAAAAGATCATTAATCAAAACAACTCCAAAATCATCAAATATTTCCTGATCGATCAATAAACATTCAGTAGCCCCACAAATACCAACTCTACGAAGTTTCGAGTTCATAAGCACAGAACGAGATTTTTCTAAATCAGCAGATTTATCAACATATAAATGACAAATGCCTTCCAAATGGGCAAATACTGGTACACGCGCTTTTTCTTGCACTAGTGATACAAGGCCTTTGCCACCTCTGGGAATGATCACGTCTATATAATTAGATAATGATAACATTGCATCAACGGCGTTTCTGTCTCTTGTAGGCACAATTTGTATAGCATCTAAAGATAGCTCGCCCTTTTTAAGACCAATAGTCATGCAGTTACAAATTGCAGTGGACGTATTAAAGCTTTCGGATCCACATCTTAGAATAACTGAATTTCCCGACATAAGGCATAACGCAGCAGCATCTGCAGTAACGTTTGGCCGACTTTCATAAATTACCCCAATAACACCAATAGGTGTACCTACTCGTCTTATGTTCAGACCTGAAGGCTGGGTCCACTCAGAGAGAATTTTTCCAATAGGATCTTCTTGAGTCGCAATACTCCTAATACTGCTCACCAACTCTGTTAAACGTGTATCATTGATCATCAATCGATCTAACATAGCTGAAGATAAGCCCTTTTCCTTTGCCTCCTTCATGTCTATGCGATTTGCTATTATGATTTTATCTCGATTTTCATTAATAGCATCAGCAGCAAAATTCAAACTATTTACTTTTGAAATTGACGAGGCGCTAGCCATTAACCTAGACGCATTTTTGGCCAACACACCCATTGTTTCAATTTGTTTGAAAGTATCCACTACAACACCATATTATCTCTATGCACTACAGAAACGCGACCAGAATAGCCAAGAACATCTATAACTTCAGATGATTGTTTTCCAATAATTGCACTAACTTCTATATTATCATAATTTATCAAACCTTTTCCAAAACTTTCCCCATTTTTAACAATAATTTCAACAGGATCACCCCTGGAAAAAGACCCAAAAACCTCAGTAACACCCGCAGGTAATAAGGATTTTCCATTCTTTAAGGCATTAACAGCTCCAATATCAATTTTTATCTGCCCTTTTACTTTCATAGATGAAATCCAGTTTTTTCTTGAAGTTTGAGGGTCATTTTTTGCATGAAATAGCGTATTTTTTTGACCCTTCAGCAAATTAGATAGTGGGTAATTTTCTTTTCCATTACAGATAACCACTGAACAACCTGCGTTTGTAGCCGATTTAGCAGCAATTATTTTTGTTCTCATGCCACCTTTCGAGAAAGTAGAATTTGAATCACCAGCCATTGCTTCGATTTGTGGGGTAATTTCTTTTATCTCATTCAAATGTTTTGATGAGCCATCATCATGTGGGTTTGCAGTAAATAGACCATCAATGTCCGAGAACAAAATTAAATTATCAGCACCAACCATTATAGCTACTTGGGAAGCAAGCCTATCATTGTCACCAAATCTAATTTCATCAGTCGCAACCGTATCATTTTCATTTACGATTGGAACCACATCTAAGGATAACAGCATATTCAAGGTTGTTCTCGAATTCAAATAACGTCGACGATTTTCACTATCTTCTAATGTTAACAACACTTGAGCAGTCATAATACCTAAAGGAGCTAATGCTTCTTGATAAACTTGCGACAATTTAATTTGACCTACAGCAGCTGCAGCTTGAGATTCTTCTAGTGACAGATTAGTATTTTTTAACTTTAACAAACTTCTTCCAATCGCTATAGCTCCAGAAGAAACTAAAACCACATCAGTCCCCCTTTTTTTTGCACTTAAAACATCAAAAGCAAGAGACTCAAGCCAGCGTTTACGTACTTTACCAACAGAATTATCTATAATTAAAGACGATCCAATTTTTACGATTAACCGTTTTGAAGAAGATATTTGTTTCATGGCTCCCACTTAACATTGTCTAAGTCGTCAATAGATTGATTTTCTTCGTGATCTAAGTAATTATTATTATTTTTATCAATAGCTATTTTTAATTGCCTTAATACTGCAGTTATACCTTTTTTTGAAACACCAGACATACATAAAACGTTAACACCAATTTCTTCAGATAAGGCTTTGACTTTTTCTTTTATTTCATCAGAACTTAAAGCGTCAACTTTATTTAAAACTGTTAACCTGGGTTTTAACGACAAGACAGGGCTATATAATTTTAATTCTTCCAAAACCACATTATAATCTTCGACAATATTCTCTGAAGTTCCGTCAACAATATGTAATAATACTGACGAACGCTCAACATGACTGAGAAATTTATCTCCAATACCTTTTCCAGAAGAGGCACCTTTGATTAATCCAGGGATATCAGCAATCACAAACTCTGCGCCGTCAACCTCAACCACCCCAAGATTTGGGTATAAAGTTGTAAAGGGATAATCTGCAATCTTTGGTTTTGCATTTGATGTAGATGCTAGAAAAGTTGACTTTCCGGCATTTGGTAATCCTAAGAGCCCCACATCAGCAATCAGTTTAAGTTTTAGGATTATAATAATTTCTAACCCAGGTATTCCTGGATTTGCTCTACGCGGTGCTCGGTTAGTAGAAGATTTAAAAGCTAGGTTGCCAAATCCTCCACTTCCACCAGCTAATAATAATGTTTTTTGTCCAACTTCAACCATATCCGCAATAACATTTTCATCTTCATCTAAAACCTCAGTACCGATAGGTACTTTTAATGTTATATCATCACCGTTTTTTCCAGATCGCTGCTTGCCCATTCCTCCAGTACCATTATTAGCAAAAAAATGCTGCTGGTAACGAAAGTCAATCAATGTGTTTAATCCATTGACTGCCTCTACCCAGACATGGCCACCGTTACCCCCACTTCCACCATCAGGACCACCAAATTCTATATATCTCTCTCTTCTAAAACTAACGCAGCCATTACCACCATCACCAGAACGAATATTTATTTTTGCAATATCAAGAAATTTCATAGTTACCTTCTGACTTTAAAAACCTTGATACAGGGCATAAAAAACCGATATTAAGGTTAGCAATGCAAGGGACCACATTAAATATTTTTCATAACTTCTACCTTTAACTAATAAAGCCAACCTTTGGCCACCCCAACACCAGAGAGGATGAAGAATAATCTGCATCCCAATTAATGTACAAGAAATAATTAAAATGGCTGGTAGAGTCTTTATCTCACTGGAAATAAAACTTGTATAACCTGTAATGATCATTCCCCAAGCCTTTGGATTTAAGGGATGAACTATTAAACCAGAAAAAAAACCAGGTGGACTTTTGGGTAAATCTTTAACAGATATTCTCAAATTGGCTATCTTGTAGGATAACCAAATAATGTAGAGTGCCGATAATACCTTAAGAACTGTGAATATTATTGGAACATTTGCAACAAAGCCAATTAGACCAAAACCTATTGGCCAAATAATAATTTGTTTTCCTAAAATAACACCAAAAACAAAAGGTAAAGCACGCTTTAAGCCATATCTCGCACCGGTCGTAAGTAAGATCATATTTGCAGGACCAGGTGTTCCTACCTGAGAAAGAGCAAATAATGCAAATGATATAATTACTGATAACATAATGCAAACCTCCGCTTACATAATATACAAACCACATTCTATCACTAAAAGATCAAAATATTTAATAAAGTAAAAAACACACGCATCATTACTAAAAAAGTATCAATACAGAAAGTTCGCTCAGTTTAGTAAAAAAATAAACCCTTTATTCTGCCGCTGCCATCATTGGAATCACAGAAATAAATGTTCTACCTTTAAAACCTTTTTTGAATTTTACTGAGCCTTCATTAACAGCAAAGATAGTATGATCTTTACCTTGCCCCACGCCAACACCTGGCCACCAGGTATTCCCACGCTGTCTACAAATTATATTCCCAGGGATAACTGCCTCGCCACCGTATTTCTTTACACCTAATCGTCGACCTGCTGAATCGCGTCCATTACGTGAAGAGCCACCTGCTTTTTTATGTGCCATATCGCTGTCTCCTTTTTATCTTATTTCTTATCATCTACTGGCTTTTTAACTGCTGCTGGCTTCTTAGCCACTGTTGTTGGCTTTTTAGCTGCTGCTGGCTTCTTAGCCACTGCTGCTGGCTTTTTAGCTGCTGCTGGCTTCTTAGCCACTGCTGCTGGCTTTTTAGCTGCTGCTGGCTTCTTAGCCATTGCTGCTGGCTCATCGCTAGAAGATGCCTTAGATAGCTTATTATTTGATTTATCTTGATCTTTTGGTACGGACGAAACAAATCCAGCACCATTTAATGCAGATATAACACCCGATTTTTCAGCACCAGTTTCTAATATTTCCGTCACCCGTAAAACTGTCAAATATTGTCGATGCCCTTTTGTTCTTTGAGAACCGTGTTTCCTACGACGCTTAACAAAGTTAATAACTTTTTCACCCCGTATTTGAGC
>ENA-OSJC01004002-OSJC01004002.1-marine-metagenome-genome-assembly--contig:-NODE-4002-length-10296-cov-6.088952_pt1 | contig 10296 bp, 15 predicted proteins | sample MGYA00237885_ERZ534234 | MGnify/ENA primary metagenome ERZ534234 (study PRJEB26413, sample SAMN06343907) | marine metagenome | isolation source: coastal waters | place: Atlantic Ocean: West Antarctic... | reverse complement strand
ACAGCACAAGCGATTACCTTATTTGCTTGTGATTATATTCGTAAAAATATTTCTAATATTTCAAATCCATTATGATTAAAGCAGTTTTAAATGCAATTATCCCAGTTGATAAGAAATTAAAAATGCCATCTGCATCTGAATTAGACTTTAATAGCTATAAAATAAAAAATAGAATTGAAAAGATTGAAATTGACTTTTTATTCGAATTAACTAAAATTTCTAATGATGAGTTTTCAAAAAATTTTATTGATCTAGATGAAAATCAAAAAATAAAAGCTCTTAATTTATGTAAATTGAGGAAAGTAAGAGTGTTTTCTGCTTTTTTGAAAAATATTTTTAGATTCTATTATTCTGATAAAAGAGTATTATCTTTAATAAATGTTGGTTCGTCGCCTCCTTTTCCAAATGGTAATAAAATTGAAGATGATGATTGGACAATGCTCATTCCAGTGTATGAAAGAGGAACAATTTATAAAAAGGTTGATGATGAATATTAGTGTGCTTAATGACTAAGTTGTTACATAATAAAGTTGCAGTGATTTCAGGTGCCAATAGAGGCATTGGAAAGTGTATAGCAGAAACATTTGCTGAAAATGGAGCTAATATTATAGCTTGTATAAGAAGCATAAGCCCCGATACTGTTTCTTGGATGAATAGTCTTGAAGATAAATTTAATATCTCAGTAAATCCTGTGATTGTTGATCTATCTGATGAAAAATCAGTTAAAAAGTCAATTAAAGAGGTTATGGGTATTTCTAAAAAAATTGATATTTTGGTAAATAATGCAGGAATTGCAAGTGGCGCTTTATTTCAAATGACAACTGGAGCGGAACTCAGAAAAATATTTGAAATTAACTTTTTTAGCCAGATTGCAATATCTCAAGGGATAGCTAAAATTATGGTTAAGAATAAATCTGGCTCTATTATCAACCTGTCCTCTACAGCTGCCTTTATTTCTGATCCAGGAACACTTGCTTATGGGTCTAGTAAGTCAGCTTTTGCCAGGGCAACCCAAAGTATGGCTTCTGAGTTAGGTTCTTCAAATATTCGTGTAAATGCTCTTGCTCCAGGAGTTACAAAGACTGATATGTTTGATCAAATGTCTGAAGATGCCATAGATAAACTAATTAATTCTTCTGCATTAAAAAGGGCTGCAGAACCAATAGATATTGCAAATGCTGCGCTATTTTTAGCTTCAGATCTTTCTTCATTTATAACAGGCCAAGTGATACGCGTAGATGGTGGTATTTCTTAATTAATAGTAAGGTTTTATGGATCATTTAAAGAAGATAGAAAATATGGCTCATTTTATGCGTCGTAAAATTTTAGATATAAGCTTTCAAAGCTCTCATGCTGCCCATCTTGGTGGTGGTCTTTCGATGGTAGAGGTTATGGCGACGCTTTATTCCCATATTTTAAATTTTGATAAAGATGATCCCCATTGGGAGCACCGAGATAGATTTATATTGAGCAAAGGCCATGGAGTTCTTGGTTATTTCTCTGCTTTGCTTGCTGCTGGATTTATAAGTGAAGAAAAGTATGCAACCTATTTGACTAATGAAAGTGATCTTATTGCTCACCCTATAATGAATTTAGACCTTGGGATTGAGTCATCGAATGGAAGCCTTGGCCAAGGATTAGCAATGGGAATTGGCATTGCATATTCTGCTAAAAAAAATAAAAACTTAAGTTATAGAGCTTTTGTTTTTCTTGGTGATGGTGAGTGTAACGAAGGCTCAGTTTGGGAGGCTGTAATGTTGGCTCCTCAATTGAAGCTAGATAATTTAATAGCAATTGTTGACTATAATAAGCTACAAAGTGATATGACTCCTAGTAGCGATATTATTAACTTTGGTAATCTCGCTGATAAATTTGAAGCTTTTGGATGGGATGTTCATGATGTTGATGGACATGATATTGTTCAGCTTGTGGATGCTCTGGAAGCGAAACATATTGATGGAAAACCAAAGATGATTGTTGCTAATACAATTAAAGGGAAAGGAGTTTCTTTCATGGAAAATAATAATGAGTGGCATCATAATGTATTAACTAAAAGTAAGTATGAACTCGCACTTGCTGAACTGGAGAGATGACAAATTATTATTAATCCTAGTAATGCAAGGTTATGGTCAAGGTTAGGCTCAAGGGCTGTATTTGGCCAGGCTGCTCTTTCTGCAGGTGAAAAAAACCCTAATTTAATGATGTTGTCTGGGGACCTTGGAGACTCTTCTGGACTTGCTCGATTCAAAAATACCTTTCCTGATAGATTTATAAATGTCGGTATTGCAGAACAAAATATGATAGGAGTTGCAGCTGGATTAGCTAAAGAAGGCCATAATGTTTTTGCAACATCTTTTGCACCGTTTATATCATTACGATCTGGAGAGCAGATTCGTATGAATCTTGGTTATATGGAGTTAAACGTCAAAGCAGTTGCAATAGGAAGTGGAATCTCTATGGCATTCCTTGGTAATTCTCATTATGGCCTTGAAGATTTAGCAGTAATGAGATCAATCCCAAACTTAACTGTTGTTTGTCCTGCAGATTGTGCAGAAATTGTTAAGGTGGTCCATGCTGCCGCAGAGTTTAGTGGGCCAATGTTCATAAGGTTAACAGGAGCTGTAGGAAATCCACCAGTTTATACTGAAGAATATGATTTTCAAATAGGAAAATCAATTACTCTCAGGCAGGGGACAGATATTACTATTTTTGCAATTGGTTCAATGGTTTATGAATCACTTGAGGCTGCTAAAATTTTAGATAGTTTAGGTATTTCATCTAAAGTTGTAAATATGCATACTTTAAAGCCATGTGATTATGATGCGATAGATCAAGCTATAGCTTCTTCAAAGGCTATTATTTCAGTTGAAGAGCATTCAGTTGTCGGAGGTCTTGGCAGCACTATAGCTGAATATAAAACGCAATTCTCTAAGAGCCCAGCTCAGCTAATACTTGGGCTTCCTGATAAATTTGGTAAAACTGCGGAGTATAGGTTTCTTCTTGAAAAATATAGATTAGTAGGTGAAAAGATTGCTATTGATATAGAAAATTTCCTTAAAAAAATTTAATATAATGAATCAAGATAGTTTTAATACTGATGAAATTATTAACTACCTAGAAATTACACCACCATTTCTCATGATTGATCGTGTCGAAAAAATTGTTCCAGGAAAGAGTTGTTATGCAATAAAGAAACTTAAACATGAAGATTGGTTTTTTAATTGCCATCTAGAAAAAGAAAAGCTTATGCCAGGAGTATTACAAATTGAAGCAATGTTGCAAACGCTTGTGCTTGCTATTTATACAATGGAAGGACACAAAGGAAAGTTGTCTTTTGTTACAGATGTTAGTACAAAGTTACTATCTAAAGTTTCACCTGATAGCCAGTTAGATATTTATGCTGATTTGTTGTCCTATAAACGAGGAATAGCAAAAGGTTTTGTTAAAACTAAAGTTAATAATATAAAGGTATGTGAAGGTGAATTCACTTTGATATCGCCCCATGATATGCCTGTCCCGAGGATTTAACTAATATGAGTAAAGTTTATAAAGCACTTATCGTCCGTAAGGATGGTGGCATTTTTAACCGGTCAATTGAAGAGCGTAATATTAGTGAACTGCCAAAAGATGAGGTATTAATACGTGTTCACTTCTCTTCGCTTAATTATAAAGACGGTCTTTCATGCTCAGGAGTAAGGACGGTAACAAGGCATTATCCACATACTCCTGGAGTAGATGCTGCCGGTGTTATTGAATCTTCAAGTGATAATAAATTTAAAGTTGGTGACCATGTTGTAGTAATAAGTTTTGACCTTGGGATGAACACTCCAGGAGGTTTTGGTCAGTATATAAGCGTTCCATCTGACTGGGTTATGCCATTGCCAGATGGGTTAAGTTTGCGAGAGAGTATGATATTTGGAACGGCTGGCTACACTGCTGGATACGCGTTAGAACTCTTACAGAGGCAAAACATTTTTCCTGACCATGGTCCTATCCTTATTACTGGATCCTCTGGAGGGGTTGGAAGTGTATCAGTAGCTCTTTTATCTTCATTGGGATATGCTGTAAGCGCCTCAACTGGGAAGAGAAGTGCTAAAGATTTTTTAAGAAAACTTGGTGCATCTGAAGTATTGGATCGTAAATCAGTTGACGATGATTCAGGAAGATCTCTACTAAAAGAAGTTTGGGCTGGAGCTATAGATTCAGTTGGAGGTAATACCCTAGTTACAGCGCTTAATTCTACCAAAAAGCATGGAGTTGTTCTCTCAATAGGACTAGTTGCTTCTTCTAAGTTAGAAGCAACAGTATTTCCTTTTATTATGCGTGGAGTAATTCTTCAAGGTGTTGCATCTTCGGAAACGTCAATGAACGATCGTATAGCAGTTTGGTCAAAGTTGGCTAATGAATGGAAGCCAAAAAATTTAGAATATTTAGTAGATGATTGTACTCTGGAAAATTTAGACTCTAAAATTGATAAAATTCTTTCTGGAGATATTATGGGAAGAGTTGTAGTAGATATGCGGTCTTAGGCTACTTTAATAAGGTAACTTAAACTTTACCTCTAATTCGTGTTCGTGGGTATCTAAACCTTTAACAATAATATTATCAACAATTGTTTTAAGAAATGTTTTCTTATCTTCAATTTTTCTCCAACAAAAACCAATTTCCATCACCAAAGTTAAAATTATTATCTCTATGGTAATTGAATCCATAATCAACCAATGTTAAATCACTATACTTATCAAGCATTTCTCCGGCAAAATCTCTCTTAAATAATTTATTACTATGTCCTCTATAATCAATACTTACTGGTGTTGGATTATAATATTCATTAATTAGAATGTATCTATTCGAACTATTGTAAAGTTTTTCATATACATTATTCAGCATGGTGGGATTAATATGAATTAGCACACCATTAGTCATAGATAAATCATATTTTTGGTTTTCATTGTAATCAAAAATTGATTGATTTATTACATTACATCTCCCCCACTCATTTAAAATTTTACAGGCACTTTCATTTATCTCAATCCCTGTTAGTTTGCATTCAGGCAATAAAATATTTAATGCTTTCAATTTCAGTCCAATATTGCAACCAAATTCAATAACAGACTTAACATTAGATGTTCTTCGCATAACGTCATTAAAAAAAGGAATGTTGTTAGTGATGTTTTGGTTTCTATTTATATATTCATTACCAAAGTCTTTTGCCCAAAAATCTTCTTGCTCTGTTTTATAACTCACAATTACCTCTATAAAAAAAAGTTTACATACTACCATAAACAAAATTGCTCAAAAGGTCAAAAATTGACCTCTAAAGGGGAACAAACGATTCTATTCCACAGTGACCGAATGAATTTGTATTGTACCCTGCAAGAAAAAATTATCCCATGTCTTGAATTCACAATGGAATTCCAATCCAACCAACTCATTTACCAAAAAGAATACACTAAACGACAACAGATCATTTATCTTCTTATCCATCATCTTCATGATAGAGAAGGGTGGGGATATAAGAAGATATCACAATGGTTGAATAAGAGTTCCATATTAACCCATACAGGGAAGAAGTGGTTCTCTTCATCCATTATCTCAGTCTTAAAGAGAAAACACGAAAGAGACCTAATGAATGAACAGATCAGAAATCAACATTTCCCAAGTAAGGTATCAAAGTTCGAAGTCAATTACTATATTTTTGATTGAATAGAATAGTAGAACAAACTTCTAGTTCAAAAAAACTACTACTATGAAAAAAATAATCAAATCAATTATTACTATTTCATTAATAGCAATTCTTGCTGGTTGTTCAGAATCAGTTCCAGAAAAAGTAGATGTTGCAAGTCAATCTTTTGACTGGAAGAAATGGGATTGTTATGAATTCAGTTATGGTGGTAAGTATCTATTTACGATTGGATATATTCCTGAACTGAAGAAAGATGGTTATGCAGTTGGCAAGTTATTTTTAAAAGATACTGAATCACCAATAGATACAATCTATGAACGAACAGGTGTGCAACACGAATGGACTTGGGAAGACTATCAGATCAGAATTGATTCTGATGGTACTGGAAGATATTGGGACTTCTCAAATGCTAAGAAAGGTGAAATGGTAAATTCTTCTGAAGTTTACGAATGTACATCTTCAGATTGGGAAAAGTTTGATAAGTTCATGTCGAGTATTTGGTAATTCACTCTCATTTAATGTACCTATAATTTCACTCAACAGTCGTGGAATAGTTTCGCTCGTTCCTGTTTTATACCCACGATCTTTAGTTAATCAACAGATTCAATCCGTAACTGTGGAGTAGTTTTGTATGGACCTTTTTATGGGTTGAATGTACTAATTAATCGACTAGAGTGCAAATTCCCTCCCTTGCAAGATTTCTTTTAAATCCTTCAGGTAAAACGTCCATTAACTGAGTTCTAGCAGTTATAAAACTCAAATCTCTTTTATTGATTATTGCAACTGATACCCCTGCATTAAATCCATCTATCGAGATCGAGTTTGCTGATAACGAAATATATTTATCACTCTCTTCTATAGTAAATAATTGCCCACCCGGGTTAGATAAAAAACTATTATTGATTCTCTTATAGGACATTTGACAGGTTTCAGTTGTGCTTGTATAGCAAGTAAAGGCACATACATAAGTTTCACCTAAGGAGTTAAATGAAATTAGTATTGAGAATAGAAGTAAGAATAGTTTTTTCATAATATTTTTTGATATAAATTAATTAATAGTAAGATACTGACTTCTCTCGATTTCTGAACCCCCATCAATATATAGTAAACAATTGTTATTTTTGACAGTTCTTGCTGTTGGTTGAGCACTTACACATTTACCATTCTTATAAATTGCATCAATAATAAGATAATCATTCATCCATATCATAACTTTACCATGCCACTCCCCACTTTCATTAGTATGTATCTGTGATCTTATCTCACCATAAGAGTTAAAGGAAATCATTATTGAGAATAGAAGTATGAGTAGTCTTTTCATAATAGAGTCATTATTGTACTAGAAGTCAATTCTACTACTGAAGGATGTCAAAAGGTCGAAAATTGACCCCTAAAGGGGAACGAACGAAACTACTCCACAGTGACGGAGTAGTATTGAACACATTCTAGTCACAGTCCCCGCTGATACACTTACCGTTCTTGTATTGTGCCTCAAACTTTATCTGACCATTCTCATACCAGCGAGTTAATTTACCATTTAACATCTTATTTTTGTAGTTTAACTCTGATTTTTTCTGACCAGAGACGGAAGCGAAGTACTGAGTTTCACTAACTGGGTTGCCTTGACTATTATATTTTGTGACCTTAAATATATTACCATTCTCATGCCAATGAGTCGATACAATAGAAATACCATCTTCTTTATCATCATTATAAAATTTCTCTGACTTTATCTGACCATTTGCGTACCAATTAGTCCACTTACCATCCATGCCAAATCCAGAACCCACTTTATAATTTCCCTCTGACTTTATTTGACCATTCTGATAAAAATAGGTCCACTTACCATCCTTCCAATCGTTTTTATAATAATCCTCTGATTCATAATACCCCTCTGATTCCATCTGACCATTTTCATACCAAGTAGTATGTTTGCCTTTACGGTTATCATTTTTGAAGTTGCCTTCGAGCATTTTCTGACCATTCTCATACCACATATTCCGCTTGCCATTTAACATACCCCTATGTAAATTTTCCTCGTACTTCATCTGACCATTAGGATAATATGAGTATTTAGTTTTGCCAACTAACTTATCATTTTCGAAGACCAACTTTACTTCTAACTTTCCATCTTTCCAAATTTCTTCTAACTTTTTCTGACCATTTTCATACCACTCTGTATTCTCACCATCTTGCTTTCCATTTTTGAAATTTGCCACGCCTTCCATCTGACCATTCGCATGCCATATAGTTTGTTTGCCATCATACTGGTCGTCTCTAGTATTCCCTACTAACTTTTTCTGACCATTTTCATACCAAACGTTAAATTTTCCATTTAGTTTGTTGTTTTTATAATTTGCTTCTGACTCTTTCTGACCATTTTCATACCATTCAGTATGTACTCCATCTAACTCACCATCTTTGTAATATTTCTCTGACCTTATCTGACCATTTTCATAATATCCCTCTGATTTTATCTGACCATTTTCATACCAGAAATTCCAAACACCATCTCTAAGTCCTTCTTTAATATCTCCCTGACTATAGTATTGACCGTTACTTAAATAAACACAGATGTTTTCACCAGAATATGGTTTTTGTGTATTTGGAAGGTAAAAAAGATTATGCCTTATTTGTGCCTTGGGAGATTCAGTGCAAAAACTATCCAATGAAAAATCGAGTTCTACCTCACCATAAGAGTTAAATGAAATCAGTATTGAGAACAGAAGTATGAGTAGTTTTTTCATTATTAATTACTTTAATGTTTTATCACACATCATTCCTGAGCAATTAAGTCCACACTCATAATCCCCATTGTACCAATTAGATGAAGACATCCGGGATAGTGCTGCATCTCTGCACTGTTCTAATGATGAGTAGGTTCCTATATTACGGGAATCTGATAAATTGTTTTTGTTAGGATAAACAAAACCAGACCATTCTTCGTCTTTATTTGAGCATCCTATTATTGTCCCAAGTATTAAAACCATCAATACTAATATTTGAGGTAGTTTTTTCATAATAGAGTCATTTTTGAACTAAAAGTTAATTCTACTACTGAAGTTCTTCAAAAGTATAGTAATTGACTGAGAACTTACCTATCTTGACAGGGAAGACTTTGTCTCTTATCGCTTTATTTGAGTTATACATGAGATTGTTAGACTCTATCTCAAGTGTGAATTCTAGGCAGAGTATGTGTTCATCTAAACACGTACACTCAATTCTATTCCACAGTGACGGATTGATTTTGTTTCTACAAGTTTGTTATCCCTTTTGTAAATATTAAATTTTATATTTACCAAAAATATTTAATGTATATCCAAACTAATCCTAGACCGCCTATTGTGCTCAACGCATTTACCCAATTTTTATTTATTTCTTGTTTAGCAGATTCTTGTTGCTGTTGTTGAATTTGTTTTTTTGACTCTAATGTGTCCTGAATTTCACCACAATGTTTACATTTATTAGCATCTTTTTTTATTTCTTCTTTACAACTTGGGCATTTCTTCATTAGTCCTTTATTTGGTTTTTTGACTTTTAAAATACTTATATCCTCTTTACAAAATTTACATTTTTTTGCATCCTTAAGTATTTCTTCAGCACAAATAGGACACTTTTTCATGTTTTCATTCATATCCAATTCCTTTTAAGTTTTTTTAATCCATAAACCGTCAGAAAAAGGTAATGCAATCTTTTTTGCACCCCATTCCAGCAAAATATCATTATCTGCTACTTCAATTTCTAACCTATTACTTTTCCAACTTTCAAATTTAAGATGAATTTCATACTTTCCATTTGTAACTGGATATTTAAAGTCCTCACCTCTTGGAATGTCACCTACATAAGTATCATTTATCAAAACTTTATGTTTTTGCATCTTAGTCAGTAATGACTTTTTCTTCCCTTTAATAATTATCTGAAATTCGCCTTCAGATTCGTATTCCAATTCAGATCCCTCTTCTTCGTTTAGAAATGAATCACAATGTCTGCATTTGATTGCCTCATACTTTATATCTTCAGCACAGTATGGGCATTGTTTAAATAAATTGTTTGATTCATCTTCATCTTCTTCTTCATCTTCTTCTTCTTCTTCTTCTTCTAACTCTTCATCTTCATCTTCATCACTTGCGTGAGTCCATATTTCATTAGTAGGAGTTTTAATATTAAATGCTGATAATTGTTCATAGAAACTTTTTAGATCAGCATTATTAAGTTGAGAATCAACGATCTCTTTCCATTCTAAATTTGACCATGATGCATCGGGTTTATCAATTCCATAATCTTCCATAAGTGAAAATAGGAATTCTTGATATTCAGTTCTGTTGTTTGAATTTGTCATATAAAGTTAATTCTACCTCTGAAGTTCTTCAAAAGTATAGTATTTGATTGAGAACTTACCTATCTTGAGAGGGAAGACTTTGTCTCTTATTGCTTTATTTGGGTTATACATGAGATTATTAGACTCTATCTCAATATTGAACTCTAGGCAGGGTATTAAGATGGGTAAACATGTAGAAACGAAACTACTCCACTGTGACCGATTTAGCTAAATTTCTTGGCTTATCTACATCAGTGCCTTTTATCAGAGCAACATGATAACTCAACAATTG
>ENA-OSJC01004000-OSJC01004000.1-marine-metagenome-genome-assembly--contig:-NODE-4000-length-10303-cov-3.524447_pt1 | contig 10303 bp, 9 predicted proteins | sample MGYA00237885_ERZ534234 | MGnify/ENA primary metagenome ERZ534234 (study PRJEB26413, sample SAMN06343907) | marine metagenome | isolation source: coastal waters | place: Atlantic Ocean: West Antarctic... | reverse complement strand
AGTAACACAAATGATCCTGCCATTAACCAATGAGCAAATCTATCTAGAGTTGCAAATCTCAGTATCGTTTCGCCAGTTAACCCTGATTCTACTTTTATTTTACCTCTATATAAATAAAAAATTATTAGTAAACCTATTATTCCAGCCAATCCAATACCACCAAAGATAGAAATTGGACCATTTCTTAACGCTCTCCAATTATCACCTTCAGATTGTATCATCACAGCTGAAAGTTCATCTTTCATTTGAGTTGACCCAGCATTCCCGTTACGAATATATCTCCATAAGTCAGCATCAGACTTTATTCCTAAAGTTTGCCCTGGCACTTCACCTTTTGATTGAGCTAAAGACATATTTGAATTTGATATAACTGCTACGTTTAAAATAAATACCATCATTAAAGCTGCTGTTATTTTTTTTAACATTTTTATTTCCTCCTAACAAAATTTGAAATATTAGTTACTTCTTTGTCTAGATGTATGTATTCTTAATTTTGTTATTTGTTGCTCTGTGAGTGCAGTGTCTTGTTGTCCAAGATATACACCTTTTTTATAGTTTAATACTCTATTTTGCTCTTCTTCTCTACAAGAGCTAACTAAGAATGTGCTTAAGATAAACAACATTAGCAATAAAGTTTTATGAAATTTCATTATCATTTTTACCCCATTTTTAATCTAAGTATCTTATAGAATAAAAAAAAAGGCGGGAACTATTGTCCCCGCCTTTTTAAATACTTATTTAACCTTTTAATTGGTATGCAGTTCCCCATCCCCAAGCGCCAGAACCGAAGCCACGTGCAACAACTCTTTCTCTGAAAATGTTTGCAACTTCATCACCATCACCTGCCAATAATGCTTTTGTAGAACACATTTCTGCGCATGCTGGTAATTTACCTTCGGCTAGTCTATTACGACCATACTTTTGGAATTCAGAGTCAGACATATCTGTTTCTGGGCCACCTGCACAGAAAGTACATTTATCCATTTTTCCCCTTGAACCATAGTTTCCTGCTTGCGGATACTGAGGTGCTCCAAAAGGACATGCATAAAAACAATAACCACACCCTATACATAGATCTTTAGAGTGAAGAACTACGCCCTGCTCAGTTTGGTAAAAACAGTCTACAGGACATACAGCCATACATGGAGCATCTGAACAATGCATACATGCCACTGATATTGACCTTTCACCTGGTTTTCCATCTTGAATAGTAACCACTCTTCGTCTGTTTATTCCCCATGGAACTTCATGCTCGTTTTTACATGCCGTTACACAAGCGTTACACTCTATACATCTTTCTGCGTCGCATAAGAATTTCATTCGTGCCATTTCAAGCCTCCCTTAAGCTGGTTCAATTTGACACAATGAGCACTTACTCTCTTGCATCTGGGTTACAACATCATATCCATAAGTCATAGCTGTGTTTGCTGACTCACCTAATACGTAAGGATCTGAACCTTCTGGATATTTAGACCTTAGATCTTTTCCTTCCATATGACCTCCAAAATGGAATGGTAAGAATGCTACACCTTTTGCAACTCTTTCAGTGACTTGAGCCATCACTTTAATACGAGCTCCCTCTGGTGTTGCAACCCAAACCTGTGCACCATTTCTTATGCCTTTATCATTTGCATCAGATATATTGATTTCCACAAACATATCTTGCTGCAATTCTGCAAGCCATGGGTTTGATCTTGTTTCATCTCCCCCACCTTCATACTCAACCAAACGTCCTGAAGTTAAAATCATTGGATATTTAGCAGTATGGTCTACATCCTGAATAGACTTGTAGAGAGTTGGAAGCCTGTATGCCATTCTATCTGCATATGTAGGATAATCCGCTACAAGATCTCTTCTAGAAGTATATAGTGGCTCTCTATGCAATGGTATTGGATCTGGGAAAGTCCAAACCTTTACCCTTGCCTTAGCATTTCCAAAAGGCGCACAACCATGTTTAATTGCTACTCTTTGAATTCCACCAGATAAGTCTACTTTCCAGTTTGTTTTATCTCCAGCAACTTTATCAATAGCTTCTTTTTCCTTAGCTGTTAAATCTTTGTCCCAACCAAGTTTTTTTAACATTGCCATTGTAAATTGAGGATATCCATCCTTAATCTCAGATCCAACTGGATACGAACCTTCAGCTAATAAATTATTACCTTCATGCTCAACACCAAATCTTGCTCTAAAACAAAGTCCACCTTCAGCTACGGGCTTAGAAGTGTCATATAATAATGGCGTTCCTGGATGTTTCATTTCAGGAGTTCCCCAACAAGGCCAAGGAAGTCCATAATATTCCCCGTCAACTTCTCCACCAATTGCTTTTAAGGTAGTTCTGTCAAATGTATGTTGGTTTTTCATGTGAGCTTTTAGTCTTTCTGGCGATTGACCAGTATAACCAATTGTCCACATACCAGTATTAAACTCGCGTGTGATATCTTCAATTAATGGTTCCTCACCATTTACCTTTATTTGCTTAAACATACGCTTCTCAAAACCAAACTTTTTTGCAAACTTATACATAATTGTGTGGTCAGGAAGTGAGTCAAATGAAGGCTCAATAACTTTTTCTCTCCACTGAAGAGATCTATTTGAAGCTGTTACTGATCCTGAAGTCTCAAATTGAGTTGTAGAAGGTAACAGATACACTCCATCAGTTTTATCAGATAAAACCGCCGAAACTGTTGGGTAAGGATCAATCACGACCATTAAGTCGAGCTTCTCCATTGCTACTTTCATTTCTTTCATTCTAGTTTGAGAGTTAGGCGCATGCCCCCAAAAAACCATTGCTCTTAGATTATCAGGCTGCTCTATATTTGCCTTATCTTCTAAAACACCATCAATCCATCTGGATACAGGTATGCCTTTTTGGTTCATTAAACTTTTAGTTTTACCATCTTTACCTTTCAATGAAGCAAATCTAGCTTTTAACCAATTATAGTCTTCTCCCCATACTCTTGACCAGTGCTTCCAAGCTCCAGCTGAGAGACCATAATATCCAGGTAATGAATGAGATAAAATACAAAAATCTGTCGCACCTTGAACGTTATCGTGTCCACGAAAAATATTTGCACCACCACCAGCAGTTCCCATATTACCTAAAGCTAATTGAAAAGCACAATAAGCTCTTGTATTGTTATTTCCATTAGTGTGTTGAGTTCCACCCATACACCAAATAAATGTCCCAGGTCTATTGTTAGCCATTATTTTGGCTACCCTTTTTAACTGTGAACCAGGAACTCCTGTTACTCTCTCAGTTTCTTCAGGATTCCATTTTTTTACTTCGGCTCTTACATCGTCCATTCCATAAACACGTTGCCTAATAAATTCTTTGTCTTCCCACTTATTTTCAAAAATATGCCACATTAATCCCCAAATTAATGCAACGTCTGAACCTGGTCTAAATCTTACATACTCATCTGCATGAGCAGCAGTTCTAGTAAATCTTGGGTCACATACTATTAAGGGTGCATTATTTTGTTCTTTAGCTTTCATTAAATGCATTAATGAAACTGGGTGAGCTTCAGCTGGATTCCCACCGATTACAAATATCGCTTTAGAGTTATGGATATCATTATAAGAGTTTGTCATCGCACCATAACCCCACGTGTTTGCAACACCTGCAACTGTGGTAGAGTGACAAATTCTAGCTTGATGATCTCCGTTATTAGATCCCCAATATGCATAAAATTTTCTAAATAAATATGACTGTTCATTATTAAACTTAGCTGAACCTAACCAATAAACTGAATCTGGGCCTGATTTCTTTCGAATATCGAGCATTTTATCACCAATTTCGTTTATGGCATCATCCCATGACATTCTAGTCCATTTTCCGCCAACTAGTTTCATTGGATACTTTAATCTTCTTTCTCCACTTGCTGTTTCTCGAACTGATGAGCCTTTAGCACAATGAGCGCCTAAATTGATTGGACTATCCCAACCTGGCTCTTGTCCTGTCCAAACACCATTTTGAACTTCAGCAATCACGGTACAACCAACTGAACAATGTGTACAAACTGACTTCTTTATAGTGACAGCAGAATTTGAAGCCGCAGCTTTTACAGCTTTAACATTTGAACCGACTAAAGCTGCTGCAGTAGCCAATCCACCAACGGCTAATCCAGAACCCTTTAAAAAAGCACGTCTATCAACTACTTTTTCTGTGGCCCTGCCGATGAAAGATGAAGTTTGGGAGCCTATCGCCACCCCTTTCGTCTTCTTTCTAAGCATAGTATTCCTCCTAAAATAATTTAATTTAAATTAAAACCTTGCTGTTTCGTAGTATGCTTTAACATGCTTTGTCTTCTGGTAGCCCGCTCCAGTCGTATTCATTTTCTCATCTGCAGAAGCTGTATTTGAAACTGAAACAGCAACTGTTGCAGCAGCGGTTATTGCGGCACCTTTTAAAAAGTCTCTTCTGCCGTTTTTTGGTTTATTACTTTCCATTATCTACTCCTCAATATTAAGTTCAATAATTTGAACCAATGAACAGGGGCCTATCGCTACCCTGTAACATCCATTTTGAACGATGAACGTTCAATTTCTATAAATTCTCTTCCTAATGTTCCAACCGGCGCATAAAATACTGCTATTTTTGAAGCCTCTATATCTCTCATAAGTAATTCTACCCAGGGCGCTAGGTGCTTGTTAAAAAAATCTCTTTGTTCTGTAATTGAAAATTTTCTATCAAATTTACCAAGAATTATCCCTGACATAATATCAAATAAACTAGCAATATGATCTTCTGGCTCTTTAACGTCAGCAGACATTTCAATGCCAATTTCTTTCATATCGTTTCTTAGCTTTGCAAGAGGCTTATCTTTTAAAAAACCTGTTAGATAATAAGAAGCAAAAGGAAGTATTTCTCCCCTTCCAACGCCAATAAATATTTTAACGTATTCATCTCTTATTTCATGAAGATCAAGGGAAGAAGCTAATTTAGCTAGAATTTTGATTGCATTACCAATAGGTGTATTGTCAGATTTTAGTAATGTTAACTGCTCAACTAAGTCAGCACTAGGTTCAGCTCTTAATAAGCTTGCTAAAAAAGAATACATATCAGCTCTAAGCTGATCTTCTTCATCAATTAATGTTATTTGATTTGATTCTAATGAATTCAAATTATCTCTCCCCATATTCATTATTACTAAAAAAAAGGAAAGATAAAGGTTTATTTTATGAATGTGTTAACTAAAGAAACAATATAAGTCATTGTTTTTGCTTATGATAATCATTATCATTATTATTTATGCAAAGGTCTTGGTTTGAATACCATCATCTTAGGCTTTGGTTTTTCTTCAAGTAAAGGTTTAAAATCTACTTCAACTTTTTCTAAAACTGTCTCATTAATATCTAATTCATCTTTGATGATTTCTTTGTTTTTTAATTGTGAGTCGAGCTCATTTGAAGATTTTATTATTTCATTATCGTCAACTATTGGCTTTTCTTCTTGTATACTTTTTTTTGACGGTGTTTTAATATCAGATTGTGATGCAACATCATCTTTTTCTTTATCTACTTCTCCATCAATTCCATCTTTATCTTTTCCATCAATAATTTCTGAGAGATACCCCCTACCAACTTGGTAAGCTGTTTGCATACCTTCTATAACGGTCGCAGCATCTGTAAAGTCTTCATGATAATCATTGATCTCTGCATCTGCGAATCTAATAATAGGATTTAATTTCCAAACTTTTCTAAGAGCTATCTGTCTTAGTCTGTCTGGTATTCCATCTTTAAAAAATAAATCTAATCCTTTTTCTTTTTTAATATTTTCTGGATTTGGCAAGTTAAATTTTTCTAATAATTCTTCGTCATTTAATTCATCATATTCACTTTCATCAGCAATTTCTGATGATACAATCGCTTCATCATCGTTTTCCGAGGTGGTCATTTTATTAACGTTTTCTTTTTCCGTTAATACCTTTACATCAGATTTATTATTGGACTTTTTTTTGGACCATCTTGATATAAATCCTTCTTGAGCATTATCTTTATTATCTTCTTCCATAGCTATCAACAATTCCAAATTTTATTAATATTAATTAAATATGTTTTTTTTATTTAAGCGAGCATCGCCGCCTCGTTTTGTAATCTCATCTATATCTTTTTTATCCCTTTTCCTTTTTTTAAATTTTTCAGGATGGAAATGAAATTCAACAAATTTTTCAAGAAGCTCTGCAATAGGTCCATATAGAGGTATTTTTTCAACTTTATCTTCACCACAATCTTCATAATCTTGAATCGTATATGGTGAAAGAGAAACTTCAGCTAAATGTATATCAATATTATTTTGAATTTGACTGTTATCTACTTTGTCATCTTTTTCTAATAAATCTCCGTCTCTAAGAACTATATAAACAGAAGGGTCTGATGATTGAAGGTTTTCAGCATAACCCTCAGCCTCAGCACGATGCAAATCTATAGATGCTTCTGCTACATATAGATTATTACTATTACTATCTTCCATTTGAATATCATTAATCAATGGATAAATTCTTACATCATTGATTGGAGGGTAACCTGAACCGTTAGAAACATTTAAAGGTATCAAATCATTAATAACCCATTTATGACTCTCCCAAATATTATCAATTTCTTTTCTCTCAAGAATAATTCTTACTGCATATAAAAGGTGTTTATTACTTTCTAAATTTTCCATTAATTTACTGGCCTAATCCACAATAAATAAAATAATTTTTTTTTAAAATATTAATATTAAAAAAAAAAAAACAAATTAAAAATTTTATAAAACAAAAATTAATTGACATTTGAGATTATTTAATCACTTGATGCATTAATCTTGGGAGAGTTTAAAAGTGGATATTCTTAACAATAAAGTATTGATTTGCAACTGCGAAAAAACGATGGATATAGATGGAGATGAGCTTTCAAAAGCTTGTAAATCTGATACTTTATGTAAAGTAGGAAACAATCTTTGTGGTTCTGAGATTGACTTCGTAATTAAAGAGTTAAAAGAAGCACAAGAAAATGATAAAAATTTATTAATTGCTTGCACCCAAGAGAACCAAACCTTTCAGACGATCGCAGAAGAAAATAATTTACCTGCTCCAACAACCTTTAATATAAGAGAGTATGCAGGGTGGTCCAAAGAAAGAAAAAAATCAATTCCTAAAATAAGCTCATTAATTAATTCTGCTTTTGAAAATATTAAACAAACCCCAAGTTTAACATTAGAATCTTCAGGAAGATGCTTTGTTTATGTAGATCATAATAAAGGTGATACTTCTGTCGAAATAGCTGCAGATCTTTGTAAAAAGTTAGCTAATCATCTTGGTGTAACCTTAATGATAAGTAACTTCAAAAATGATCTAATATTAGAGCCTAATAATTATAAAATTACTAAAGGTAATATTAAAACCGCTCAGGGGTATTTTACTCAATTCAAACTAGAAATTAATGATTTTTCAGAGAGTTTGGCTAGCAGCAAATCAAAGGTTGAATTTGGAGATTTTTTTAATAAAGTTGACACTGATTGTGATTTAATCATCGATCTGACTGAGAATACTCCGATGTTTACCGGTGACCATAAACGTGATGGATATTTTAGAGCTAGCTGTAACAGTCCCTCTGAATTATTTGACGTTTTTACAAAAACAATTGAAATGATAGGTCAATTTGAAAAACCTATTTATGTTAACTTTGATGAAAACTTATGTGCTCATTCACGTAACGGTATAACTGGCTGTACTAAATGTTTAGATGTATGCCCCGCAGGAGCTATACAAACATCTGGTGACATCATATCAGTTGATCCTGGCATTTGCGGTGGATGCGGTTTTTGTGGATCAGTATGCCCTTCAGGAGCTATTCAGACTGACTACCCAAGCCTTGATATTACCTTAGGGTCATTATCTAAACTTCAAAATCATTTCGTTCAAGCAGGAGGTAAAAACCCTAGTTTAATTTTGTTTGATGGAAGTTTTGGTAAAGAAATGATTAGCTTAATATCACGATATGGAAATGGTTTGCCCGCTAATCTAATTCCTTATGAGATGCATTCAGTCGGAAGAGTTGGACATGACTTATTAGTGTCTTCAATTGCACTTGGATTCAAAAAAATATTTATTCTTATTGATCCTAAAAATAGTGAGGAATTTAATTTCTTACCTAAGCAGGTTGAAATAACTAACTCTTTACTTTCTGGAATTGGAAACAACATAAACGATTCGATTTCTATCATAGAGGAAAATGATCCAGAATTAGTTGAAAAAGAAATTTATGATGTTTCACAATACACAAAAATAAAACCTTCTTTTTTTATACCCCTTGGAGCCCCAAGGGGTATTTTAAGAGCTGGTATCCAAGGACTATCTAAAAGTAATAACAATAAAAATAATATGATTGAATTACCTGAAGGTTCTCCATATGGAAAAGTAGATGTTAACCTTGAAACTTGTACGATTTGTTTATCATGCGTAAGCGCATGCCCAGCTGGCGCGCTTCAAGATAATCCAGATGCTCCACAATTATTATTTAGAGAAGATGCCTGTCTTCAATGTGGAATATGTGTTGCAACATGCCCTGAAAGCGCCATTTCCTTAGTTCCTCAGTTTAATCTTAGTGATGAAGCTATGTCAGCTGAAGTTATAATAGAGGATACACCCTTTGATTGTATAGAATGTGGTAAGACGTTTGGAACAACAAAATCTATTGAAAAAATTATTGATAAACTATCTTCTCACTCAATGTTTCAAGATGAAGGTCGATCTAAAATTTTAAAAATGTGCGAAGATTGCAGAGTTGGAGTAATGTTTACACAAAAAGATAAAATGCTTGATGTTAAAGAAAGACCAAACCCTAGAACTACAGATGATTATTTAAACTAAATTCTAACTTAAGTTAGCCAAAGGTAAATTTGTTAAAAGGTTTTGAGGTTTAAATCTAATAACAGATTTTTTATCCATAGCTAATCCAACATAAACAGGTTTATTTTTCATTTCTTCGTTAAACCCGTCTTTAGCTTCAAGTTGAAATAGACAAAGAATTTGTTTAAGTCTTGTGTCTTCTAATTGTCTACCTTCGTATAAATCATTAAAAATAGAAGTTGCATCACTATCTAATCCAAGATGCCAAGACCATTTTTCATCTTCTATTTTTTGGAGGGGCTTAACAGAAACTTCAATTGATAAAAAATGAAAAATCCATTTTTCTATTACCCTTGCTAGAGCGTCTAAACCAGGCTTTGTATATGCTATATCAATAGATGTATCAAATTTATCGGATCTTTCCCAATAATGATCAGAGGTACTTTCTCTTAAAATATCAATATCAACTTCTAATTGATTGGTATCATTTTTATCAATATTTTTTTGTTCAGCATGCAAGGTAACTGTAGCTTCATCTGCAACCATTATTTCATCTTCAGCAATAGTAACAACTTGACTTCGAAAAAATAATTCTGATGCTCTTATCTGCATAGCAAAAGAGTTTTCATTAAGAATATTTCTTAAAATAATTTGAACCATCTGATCAACAAACAAAGGAGGAAAGTTAATAACATGTCCTCTTGCAATTGCTAGATATGCTGCCTCAAGAGTTGGGTGTTGGGATAAAAACTCTCTAAACCTTAGAATAACTTCATAGTTAAAAACGACATCTTTATCTTTAATATTATTCAATTCTTGTTTTTCTACGTTTGCAAAAGGTTTCTCTACTAACTTTTTATGTAACGCTAACTCAGCATCACATGAATCTTCTATGGGAACAACTTCAGATCTATAAAAGTAGGCCTTCATAAAGTCTTCTGTGGGAATCAAGCAGCCAGAATGATCTTTATCTAAAAGATGCCACCCAGAGGTTAACCAAAAATCACTTTTTACCATTGTTGTAATTCCTTTTTAAACTTTACTCATCTTCAACAAACGTCCATATTTTTTGTTCTGCACACGAATCCGCTTTAGGAAGATTTCTAAATCTCTCTTTAATTCCTTCGTCTGACCACTCTCTTGAAACACTTAAGAGACTTCCTAATTCATGAGTTTTACATAAATCTATCATAAAGTTTATTTCTTCAGAGGCTGCTTTTTCAGCAAGCTCTTTTGATGGAGCGCCATAATGTGTAATAAAATACTGACCTAATTTGGCTTTAAAGCTAGATAACTCCTCTTCTGGAACGTTAACAAGACTTATCAATGTAGAATAGCCAAAGCTAGGATAACCAATAAAACCGTTAGAAAAAGCTTGCTTTATTTTACCAGTCAAATCTTCATACTTAAGGTGGCTAAAGCTAAAAGTACCTACTAATGCAAGCTCTCCTTCTTCAGCAATCAATGGAAAA
>ENA-OSJC01003997-OSJC01003997.1-marine-metagenome-genome-assembly--contig:-NODE-3997-length-10306-cov-4.545899_pt1 | contig 10306 bp, 6 predicted proteins | sample MGYA00237885_ERZ534234 | MGnify/ENA primary metagenome ERZ534234 (study PRJEB26413, sample SAMN06343907) | marine metagenome | isolation source: coastal waters | place: Atlantic Ocean: West Antarctic... | reverse complement strand
TTATTGGTTGGTTTACACTTTTGGTTTAATCATAGCTAGTAAACCGTTAACTATGTTTTATATTATCACTTGTTTTTAGTTAAATTTCCATAAGTTATTATCTAGCTTTTAGTAATTCTATTTCTGCTTTTAACTCTTGTATAGATTTAATTAATAAGGGCACTACTTTAGAATAGTCAACACCTTGATTTTGATTCCTTGTACCCATTATCGCTTCTTCAGATACGTTTCCTTCCTCGTCTAATACAGCGGGCGTAACTTCATATTCTTCAGTGGCATCTTTTTCTCCTGAAACTGCATCAGGTAAAACTTCTTGAAGTTCGTGAGCCATTACACCATAACTTCTGCTTTCGTCAGATTTCCATTTAAAGTTATAAACAGGAATATCAGAAATCATATCCAAACCTTTAAAGTCTTGTAAATCTTCTTTTAATCTATAATCAGAAGAAGTGTTATAATCGGTCGAATTACCATTTGTAGCAATATATCCCACAGCTCCGTTTGGATTGAAAAAGTATATATGTGCATTTAAGGCGGAACTAGAGGTAGCCATATTAAGATTCTTTCTACCATTTGATGTTGGAATAAATCCACTACCATAAATAGAAGTTCCGTTTGGTGTTCCTGTTATCCCTCCAATTAAAACGCTGCCCCCAGATGTTATACGCATTCTTTCGGCTAAAGTTGGAGATCCTGCAGGTTTAGTGTAAAAAGCTAGATCTCCAACAGACGAACTAGAACTTGCGCTTACGACCGTATTTACCAATCCTACACCAGCTCCTACAGTACCCGCAATCGATAATCCAAACGATAGTAAAGCTACATTGCTCCCTGCTGAGCTTGTATTCTGTATTTTGAAAATTCCAGGTCCTTGAGTCCAAGTTGCAGTTGGTGGTGATATAACAGTATTATCTGTTTCTTTAAGACTCAGAAGATTTGTAGGATTTGTTTCCCCGATACCAACGTTGCCTAATTCATCAATAACCATTCTATTTGAAACAACACCTGAACCTCTTGTTTGAAAATACATCGTTGTATTATCGTTGTTATTTGTGTTTTGCAATGTTTTAATTCCTCCAAATATAGTTCCTTGTCTGCTAAATGCTAATCCACCACCTCGCCCAGCTGAAGCTGTGTTGTCTTCTGTAATTAATAATTCATACCTAGCATCACCTGAAATTAAAGCCGTAGAACTAATCTCTAACTTAGCAGCAGGAGCAGCAGTTCCAGTCCCGATACCAACGTTGCCGGCAGAATTTATACGCATTCTTTCTGTAGTCGCTACGTCATTTGTGCTGTCTCTAGTTCGAAATACTAAATCACCTTTTGTGGAGTTTCCTGTGCCAGTTTGCTGAAGTCCAATATAAGCAGGAGAATTTGTTGCCCCACTACTATAACCAAACCCTATTGCGTACACTCCATTACTTGTAGTAGTTTTGTAATCGTTTGTACCTATCTGCAAGAAATTATTCGCTACTAAAAATGTTGTAGCTAAAGAACTACCTGTACCTAAGCTAATTGAAACTCTAGAAGAAGGACTATCAGTTCCTATACCAACGTTACCGTCTTGGTCAATTCTCATAGCTTCAACTAATGTTGAGGTAGTGCCTAAAGGTTGTGTAAAAAATGCTAAATCCGTTGGTCTACCTTGACCAAGCCAAGCACTTGAACCGATACCCGCAATAGTGGATATTTTTGCTATTGAACCACTACCACCCCCACTTGCATCTGTAGAGCTAAATAAGATATTCCCCATTTCTGTAGTACCCGCTGTTACATTTCCTACAGGTAATCTAAGATGTAATGTTGTATCTCCTGCGGTAGGAGTTGAACCTGTTATTTCTAACTTAGCACCAGGACTATCAGTTCCGATACCAACGTTGCCGTTATTCAATATCCACATTCTACCTGTGACGCCATCAACTGATAAATCGCTTGTGTTAGGGTTTGTTCCAAAAACTAAAGCACCACTATAAGCTGATGCAGTGCCTCTACCATGCCAAATAGCCGATTGCACCCAATCATAGGCTTTAAATGAAATACCTGCTCTTGCATTTGCGTTACTACTATTATGAACTTGTATTCCGCGAAAAACATCACCTCCACCATCTTCTCTAACGTCTAACACCTGACTAGGAGTAGTAGTCCCGATACCAACGTTGCCTCCGTCTTGAAATAATACAGAACTTGCTGTTTTCTCTGATATAGGAAAACCTAAAATAAATTTATCTGCCATAGTTGTTTTTTTACCCTTGTTATTGTTATAGGTGTATTTGTTACACTTGTGTTAATTCTGCTAATTCTGCATCTGTTAATGCGGTGTTGTAAAGTTTTAAATCTTTTATTTCTCCTTTAAATACAACACTTGAAACTTGTAAATCTAATTGGTTTAAAGAATTACTCCCAAAAGTAGAACCACTCGCAGCAGTTCCAACTTCAACCCCATTAACCCATAAAGCAAAATCATTTGCTTTATATTTAAAAGCAAATTTAAAAATAGTATTACTTGATATAGAACCACCATTGATTTGTACTTGTGGAACATTTCCAACCTCTATAAATGCCCTTAATGAAGTTGAATCTACATTCCATACTATAATTCTATTATCGTTACCACCATCCGATAACTCAATATAACCTGCTTCGCTTGTATCAAAATAAGAACCTTCAAAGTATAAAACACCTTCTGATTGACCTATTGAGCTACTTGGTAAATTTCCAATCGTTGCATCAGCCAACCTAGTTACTGTACTACCTTGTGTTGGTATGTAAGATGTAGCGTAGCTTCCTGCTTCTAGTTGTGCTCCGTAGATAAGTATATCTGCATCATCTGATGTACCGTAAGTACCTCTTAATATCAATTGTATTTCATTTAGAGATGCTTGATTGTTAAATTCAAACCTTTGCCATTCAGGCGTTACATCACAAATAACAAAATTCAAATGCCTTAAAGCAACTTGATACGTATTACTGTCATTACTTTTCATCCATATAGATATTGAACCTGTACCCACACTTACAACAGTTTCGTATAATGTAGACAAATCTCCTGTCGTAGTACCTGAACCTTTATCTAATTGTAATCTTGATGCATTTTGACTACCATCAGGCGAAATTGCATAATTACCTGTCACAATTGGTGTGCTTCCTGTACCTGTAGCTGATTTTGACCAACCCGACCAAGTAAATAGATTTGAATAAGTTAAACTGTTAGTCCTAGCTGGTTCTAACAACAGAGCACCATCAGTATTATCTGTATAATCTATTCTTGGAACGTTATCTCCTGCTGTTTTTATAAGTCCATCACTGTCTACATAAGTAGCAGTAGAAGCCCTAGTGAAATCAAATGGCAAAGGTTTAAAGTTGTTGTTCTCGTCATTGTAAGCTAAAGTAGAACCTTCTTTTGTTGCCCAGTTACCGTTTCCGAATTTAAGTGTGTTTGCCATATTATTGTATTGAGTATTCTTGACCTGTTGCCATTTCGTTAAATGAAGTCCAAGATGTTAATGCTTCTAGTTCGCTATCGGTAAGTGCTGTTTTGAATACTGCTACTTGTTTAGTCTTTCCGTAGAAATCAGTATTACCACCACCATCATCAAAATCTAGTTCAGACAATGTACCTACTGAAAACGTTGTGCCACCATTAGTTCGACTATTAACCTCAAATCCATCTACATATAAAGAGAAATCCGACGCCTTGTATTTAAAAGCAATTTTATTAAATGAACCTTCTATTGGTAATACGTAAGATAAAACTGCTTGATTTGAACCATTATATAAAATAGCATCTATTCTATTTATTCCTGAATTATACACAAACCTAACATTGTTGCTTGTTGTGCCATCGTTTAATGCAATCCTACCTGTTTCAGGCAAAGCTGCTATCTCCGCAAACAACACCCCTTCTGAATCGTTAAACTCTGCACTTGTTCCTGCTCCATTTGCTGTTTCTGCAGAGCGTGTAACTGCTGAACCCGATGTGGGGATGTAGGAGGTGGGGTAAGATTGTGCAATTTCTGTTTGGAAACCCCATAAATACATACCACTTGTTCCGTCTCCTTGATATGTTTGAATATTAACTGCATCTCCGTTTGTTCTTAAACAATAATAAACTTGAGTTCCAACCTTTGTAGATGTTAAAGAGCATCTATACCATCCGTTTCCGTAGTTTACTATACTTGCATCTGCACCTCCACTTGTTAAAGAAACAAGACCATCTTGAACATCAAATGTTGCTCCTCCTGATGATGGGTCTCCACTAATAAAAACAGAAATATATCTTCTTCCCGCTGCTTTAGCGAAAAACGAAACACTTGTAGTTCCGCTAGTAGATATAGTTGCTCCGTACAACTCGTGCCTTGCATTCGTATTACTTTCGACTAATTTATCAGCATTTAAAGTGCTATCTGGACTTATAGCTACATTTGACAATTCAGATGTAGCTCCATTTGAAAACCCACTACTTAAATCTTCTGAATAAACCTGACTATTTAATGATTGCGGCTCTAAAAGCAAACTAGGGCTATCTTGTACTACTCCATCAATAAAAGGATAGTTTAGTCTTGGTACGTCTGCCGCTACCGTTTCAATATATCCATCTTTGTTAACCCTAGTAGCTGTTGGCAGGTTTCTATCAAAAGTGAAATCTCCATTACCATTATAAGGCTTGTTGCTATATAATTTGTCGGTTTTAACCCCCGAAGGGGTCATTATTAAGCTTGCTTTATCGTATAAACTCATTATGATAATATTAGTTTTTCTGTGTTAATCATTACTTGTTCTGTTCCTTCTACAACACCTCCGTTATCACTAACTCTACTAGAGTAATCTATAGCGAGTCCTATTGCTTTGTAGCTCATAACCCCAGGTGTTGCGGTCACATAATCAATAACTGCAGCACTAGTTGGAATTGTTGTATCGTTATCGTTGTTTGCTAAACCATCAGCTTCGTCTACAAACTTTGTTATTGTTATATCTTCTGCGGTATCTTTTAAAGAGCCAAATGATATAGTGCCCGTTGCAGTTAGTTCGCCTACATTGGTTATATCGTTAGTAGTCATGTCTAGTTCACCGGCTATAGATAAGGTGCTTAAAGAACTGACACTTGTAGAAGATCCATTACCTACTAAGTTATTGTAACCAGTGCCCGTAGCACCTCCAGTTGTTGAATATGAATTGAAATTACATGATAGCGAACCGCTTCCCACAAATGTTATTGTAAATGGGTATGTGCCGGCTGGAATCACTCCTCCACCTACTGCCCACGTTAAGTCTGATGTTAATACAAAATTAAATACATCTCCAACTTGAGGAGCAGGACCCGTCACTGTGTTTCTGGTTGCATAACTCACCATTGTAAACGAAGAGGTCTGCATATTAAAATTAATCGACGCGGGAATTTGACCACCTTCATTAAGTGGTGTTATGGTTGTAGTACCTCCACCTTGAGTAACGATTGAATCATCTAAAGAAGTTGAAGTTGCAAATTTAGGTAACTTACCGACTGTTCCAGAGCCAGATATAGAGCCTGGTATATTAGCGCCATCTACCTTCACAACTTCGCCACTTACATTGGTACCTAATATATATGTAGGCGTTGCTACGTTATCAGCTCCGCTGTAAGCATTTAATTTAATACCACCCAACGAATTAATACGCATTCTTTCCACTGGCGCCGCATTACTAGACGTAGCAAAGGTTAATTCACCTTGATTGCTTGATGTCACTTTTTCACCTGCAACAAAAGCTAATACATCATTAGACTGTATGTTAGCTGCATCTGTATTTGCAAAGCTAAGTTTTCCAAAAGGTAAGTTATCAGATGCTAATAATCCTCCAACTATTATTTCACCCGCTGCGTCTGAAGTTGTTTCTTTTACATCTAACTTAGAATCAGGTAAAATAGTACCAATACCAATTCTATCGTTTGCAACATTGTTAAATATTGTCTCAGAATTAGTTAATGTAAATGAATCACCATTTCCAGCCCACAGCGGTATATACCCGCCTGTGCCTTGACCGTTTAGTATAGAAGAGTTATCTATTTTTTGCCATACATTAGTACTAGAAGCCACGACCCAATCTCCAGGTTGCCAATAAGCGGGTGATTCAGCAGCTGCAGGTTGTCCATTTAATTGAGTATTACCAGCTACGCTAACTATATAATAATTACCTTCCACTAAAAAAGGTGTAGCCTCTATAATGTAGAATTGTCCTGAGCCTGTGAATATATTTTCACTTAATGTTAGTTCAGTTTCACTGACTATAGCTGTTACGTTAGCAAAAGACACTCCATTGTCATTTTCTACTCTAACTCTATTAGTAGTGCTAACGCCATCAGCTATAAATGTAGCTGTGGTGTCAACCAATGTAGCGCCACTACCACTTGTTGTATTTCCTTCGGTTATTTCGCCGCCACCTGAAGCTAGAGTTGGATTGTTAGTATCTGCATCCCATGTTCCTTTAAACACAAGACCAGCTGGCAGGTTACTTACTACGTTTTGAACAAAAGCAGTGGTAGCCACAGTGTTATCATCTGTGCTAGTGGGCTTAGTGTTTCCTGTAGTGTCTTTTTCTATGGTCCCAGATAATTCGCCAATAAAAGTATTAGCTATAGAAAGCCCTGTAACTGTTGAGTTTACGCTAAATATATCTCCAGCTACTGTTATTCTAGCTAGGTCGCTACCGCTAGCATCTGTTTCTGTCATTATAGAATTACCTACAACCAGAGATGGAGTTCCTCCTCCAACCCATTTTGTTATAACACTAGTGGTACCCGATCCATTTACTACAGAAAAATCAGTCCATTGCACTTTACCTAAATTATTAGATAGAAGAATCTGACTACCAGCACTCAGATTGTCATTACCGTCTCTTATAGCTCCATTTAGAAATATAACACCATTCAGCGCTACTGCACCAGTTATATTAGTTGGACCTGTTAAAGTTATACCAGAGGTGCCATCACCTATAGTGGCGCCGCCTAAAACTATCAAGTTATTGTTTACATCTAACGCTCCTGATATAGTTATTTTAGTTCCAGCTACACCGTTACTAGGCGAAGAGTTTTGAGACATTATAGAACCAGTTAGCTTTGTTCCGCCTTGGTTGAATACTGCTATCTGAAAATCTGTAGCTACTGGGTCAATAAGGCCAGATCCTTTATTAATAAAATCGGCTATTTGCTGAACGCTGAAATTTCTAGTAACATTAGTCTGCTTGCCATTTATCTTTTCAGCAGACGTCCCAATAAGTAAGTCATCAGCATTTAAAACTGATTGTTCTGGATAACTATATATTATAGACATATTTTTATTTTTGTTTTATTTTTTTGTTTTTAACTCTAGAAGCAGAAATTTTCATCTATTGAGATGACCAAGCCACCACTTCCAACAACCATCTTGCCTTTAGCTGGATTTGTATTGAAACCTACTTTAGCTCTATAACTTCCAGTTGGTACAACAGCTGTTCCTGTCGCTTGTTGGAATACTATATCACCAGCTTGAGGTGCAGTAGCTGTATTACCCGTAGCTTTTTGAACATAGAAACCAGCATTGGTAAGTCTAGTACAAAAGGCGGCTTGATCATTTATATTGGAAGACGCAAACTGCTGTCTAGTTTGTATTATAGTACCTGCTGTTTTTGTTGTTAGTGGAGTATTAGTACCAGACACAATTGAAGTTGGATTAGCTCCAGTAAGAGTTGTTAATGTAGGCGGTGGAGCCCATTGATACGGTGATTGTAGCGATGGGGTTTCGAGTATTTCAAAGCTTATTTGAGCATTGCTGGCTCCAGAAACAAGATCGCCTAGAGTATACGCGCCTCCATCTCCACCTACCAAGTTTTGTACGTAAGAGATTTCGGGTGCTGTAACTCCTGTTGGTTTAGTGATCTCTAATGTAGTAGTCATAGAAGCAGTACCTTGGGAACTAGACACGGTTGAAGTTGGCATTGTCAACGTCGCTGTCTTGGCAATGTTCATAACAACAGTAGTTTCATTCGATATTGGAGATGGACTAGCGACGAAACCAGCAACTAATATATTAACTGTAGCTGTTAGCGTGATTGAAGAAGAGGAATCAAATGTATTAAAAGTTCCAGTTAAACCCGCTGCGGTTGTTATAGTTTTAGTGGTATTTGTATCTGTTAATGTTATGCTATACTGCGACCCAAGAACACCAGTTCCGCCGATATTGCCTATGTTAATATTATAACTTAACTCAAATTGCTTTCTATATAATGTAGCTGCTATTGGGTTGGTAACCACTTGTGTAATTCCAGCTGTATAATTTCCAGAAGCTGGACTATATGTAGCATCAACGAAATTGACTGGTGGATCATTAAAGTAATAATTATCACTATCGTTTATCGTAACTTTTCCCTGCCAGAGATTAAAAGAATTAAAAGGTGAATTAAGAGTACCTGACTGTGAAGGATTATTGCTAGTTATGTTATAAGGTTCTCCAACTACATTACCAGAGTTAGTTATATTTGTTGTTGGAGCTGCAGCGTTTGCTTCCCCAGGATTCACTACAGCAGCGTTTAACGTACCGCTTACCGTTTGTTCGACGGCTTGTGGACTTGGACTAGATGGAATTTCACCATTTAATATCACAGGATTTGTGCCACTGTATGTGCATGATCCAAATCCGGACACTGTAGATTTTAGCTCGTATGTAGTTCCTGGCGCTCCAGTAACGGAGGTTGGATTCGCTCCGCCTAGCGTAACTCCATTAAGAAGAGTTGTTATAATGTAACTGCAGCCGCCATTAGCTGTAACCGCATCTACTACTGTAAAGTTAACTGTATTAGGCGTTACCGCCGCTGCTGTTGTTAAGTATATAAAATTACTGACAATACCACTAGGAGTTTCATTTCCTAAGTCAGTATACTCTTGAGCTGATAAAGTTACTATTTGTGCAGCGGGTGGAGCTCCTATGGTTCTATCATTAGGTGCAGCTCCTTGCTGTGATTTGTCGTATGTGTTTGTTAGAGTGTCAACGTTAGCAGCGTTTATCGATGTGTCTACTAAGGACAGTGTAGAAGCTTGTATCTCTCCAAAAGTTGTAGATTTTACGTTATTAGACGTCGCTTGGTTAAATAGTATTGTATCTCCTGGTAAAGCTGTATCAGGGTCTACTCCTGATAGTATTAAATTTGAAGCTCCAGCAAAATTAACAGAAACCACTGGACTTACATCTGCTGTTCCAGTTACTGCTATTCCAGCGCCATTAGTTATAGATGTTACTGTTCCTGCGGTTGGAGCTGTTACTGTTAAAGTAGCTACTCCATTAGCATCTTGAGATATACCTACACCACCCCCATTAATTAGTCCTGTTATACCTGAGTTTGTTATTGTTACGTTTCCATCTACGTCAACTGCTAATATTCCATTACCTTGTATGATTGACTCTACGGCATTAGCGGCACCTGGTATGTTAACTCTTACGTTTCCTGCTGCGTCTGCAGAAGAAACAACGCCTGCTCCGACGAAATTAATGCTATTTAAATCTGTTGTAATAGTAGAGTTACCAGCATACGCTTCTATGCCTGACAAAACAGGTGTTTCCCATTTATTGTCACCACGAAGAAAAGTAGTTGCTGATGGAGTACCTGTTGCTGATAATCCTAAATCCCAAGTTATATTTGGATTTCCCGGATTGAAGTTGAAAGCATCAAGGAATGTATCTGTAAGGATTGTAACACCAGTTACTGTTCCGTTACCAGCTTGCGCGTTTGCTAGTGATATAAGATTTTCTACTGTAAAACTTACAGTAGCATTGCCAGGCTCAGCCGAAGTTGTACCTATTAATAGGTCATTTAGATTGGGTATTACTGATGGGTATGAATAAATTATTGACATGTGATATATTTTATTATGGGAATACTTGTGTAGTACCTATGTAGGCCGCAGCTACAACTGTAGTGCCTATGTATATTGCTGATATCGGTGTGCTACCTATTTTAACGGCCATATTGATTATTTTATGTGTTCGTATACTCTATATACTTACATGTTTTACATATGTTTTACTATTCTTACAAACCTAATACGGGTAATTTTACAAAACAGTGACACTTGCCCCTTACTAGTAACCTTAACAGGCTAATGTCACTATGCATAGCTGTTATAGAGAAGTAAAGTCTTATACCCCTAAATCACTAGTACACAGCCAGTTACAGAACGGTTTCCTTTTCCCCCAGCCCCCCATCTTTTTCATGTTTTTGGTCTTAGGTTTCGGCTTTTCATGGTTATACCCCCTATATATTCATGGTTTCTCTACTATAATTTATATTTATATAGTTA
>ENA-OSJC01003996-OSJC01003996.1-marine-metagenome-genome-assembly--contig:-NODE-3996-length-10312-cov-6.337176_pt1 | contig 10312 bp, 8 predicted proteins | sample MGYA00237885_ERZ534234 | MGnify/ENA primary metagenome ERZ534234 (study PRJEB26413, sample SAMN06343907) | marine metagenome | isolation source: coastal waters | place: Atlantic Ocean: West Antarctic... | reverse complement strand
AACACATCCAAGTAATTCATTAAATGTATTCTCATCATTGGCTTGTAAAGTATCATCCAATGTATTAAATTTGTTGTATAATGTTCTGCCTAAATGGTTAAATGCTAGTTTAAAATTACAAATGTCATTTGTACATCTATCCTTAGAAAACGGATTATCCATGTGCATATCCATGTGCAAATAGTTGTCGTCTGTGTTGTAACGTATGTTATTAACTTGATTTTCTAACTTGTGTATTCTAGTATTTAGACTGTTGTAATGTTCTTCTTTTCCAATTTTGTATAAAACATCATTCCAATTTGGAAATAGACTATCGTCAGAATAATAATCCAGCAACCCTTTACTTTTTACGTCTACCTTAATATTATATTGTGAGTGGGCCCAATCAGCATGTAACTTGTTTAACACATGCTGATTGAAATAGTCATAATCTTCGTATACGTCAAATTTGCAATCTGTATAATATTCAAAATATTCATTTATTTCATTTATAAGAGGCGTTAAATTTTGATTCGTAAACGTTTTATTAGATTTAAATTTATTTCGATCTTGTTTATTGAGATTGTCAACATAATAGGTCAAAATATCACTATTTGTATCTGATTCAAACGATAGTATATCATTAGAATTCTCAAATTCAAGATGAAAAAGCATTTATCTTAACCTTTTTAAAAGAATTAGGGGCGACATTGCTGCCGCCCTCTTTATATTTTAGTTTGCTTGTCGACTGCGTATCATTGCAAGAATGTCTTCTGCACTCTTATTATTTCCTTCGGGTGCAGGTGTCGCTATCGGAGTAGGAGCAGTTGGTGTTGCTCCCATCTCTTGTGGAGTTGCTACTGGTGCTGGTGCAGTTTCTACTACTGAAGCAGATGTTGCTATTGGAGCCGCTACTGCTACTGGAGCAGGTGCTTTAGTTCCTTCGGGTGCTTGAATACCATATGGTCTATAGTATTGCCCAAACTTCTCAACATCATATGGTTGTCCATCTACACTTGCTTCAAACATCTCTTTTATTACTGCAAGTTCAACTTCTGTTGGTTTCTTAGGAAGAAAGTCTCCTAAGTTATGTAATCCAAAACTCTCAACTGCCGCATTTTGTGCTTCAGTTAATGCAGTTTCTTTCCTAGACCACTTACTAGTACTATAATCAGCATACTGACCTTTTGTAGTTTTAGTAATACGGAAGTCTAATCCTTTGCTAGAATCAGTTGGAAGTTCCTGAATATCTGGATCCATTAATGCATCTTTAATTAAGTTAAAGATACTTGGAGAGATAACAAATCTGCGAATTGGATTCTCAGGTGTATTGTCATCTACTAATGGGTTTTCAGTTACAAACCCTTGGAAGATATAACTTCTCTTCTTCCAATATTTACGACCCATGTCTTCAAGAGATTTGTCAGAGAACCAACCACGTACTTCTGAAAGTACTGGACAAGTTTCGTTCCACATCTCTACGCAAGGTACTTGAACAACAACTGGTTTGCTATTCATGTCTCCTTTAACACCTGGGAATGGAAGTCTAATCATTAGTCTTTCCATCCAAAAGAATGTGTTGCTGGGATCTGCATCCGGAAGGAAACGTAGTACAGTTGTACTGCCTTCTGGTATATTCCAATGTGGGTAAATTGCGTTGTCGCCGCCGCCTGTTCTATTCTCTGAACGAGTTTCTTGGGATTTAAGTTTTGCTCTAATTTCTGCTAAAGATGCCATTGTATTTCTCCTATGTGCCTAGTAGCCTGTTTTGTTTTTGTTTTATGTGCCTATAACGTATACACACTGTTTATATAGTATACGATATTGTATTTAGTATGTCAATAAAAAAATTCATCTTTTTTGACTTAAAAAAAATAGCATCCGAAGATGCTATTTTGTCTATCACTTGGGTAAATGATTTTTTAAAATGATGCAGACACTTTCATCTGTACTACTGAACCATCATCGTCTGTTGATGCTTCGCCACCGTTGTTGTAATCATAATCAGTATAGTTTACAAAAACATTTAAGCCAGGAGCAATATTTCTTTTAACTTCTAGCATGTGTTGCTTTAGGTTTTCTTTTTCAGTTCCAGAAACATCTAATGCATCTTCTGATTCCATTGTTGATACTGCAATAGTTGTTGTAGCAGTAAGTTTATAACTTACTCCTGCACCTATTGTATCAATATCTTCATCAGCACCTTCGACTTTACTCATAGCCGCAATTAATGTAGTTTTACCTAATGATAATTTAGCACCAATGTTCTGTGACTCGTTATCAACTGCACTAGCAACTTCTTGCATTCCATTAGTATATGCTACTTTTAATGCATCAATTGTATAACTTGCACCAAATGATGTTGAATCAGTTGTACCTGCAGCACCTGAATCCATATAACTTACACCTGCTTGAAAACCACCAACTACTGGAGAAATATAAGATGCTTTAGTTAAATCTGCACCATATGTCTTTTCGCCTGCATTTGTTTGTATAGTAGCACTAGTGTATGTACCGCCTACTTCTTCAGACATTATGTCTGCTTCACCAATACCAAAGTTATCAGTTACTGCGTCATTTCCACCTAGTATGATTTTACCCATACTGCCTGAGATATATAAAGATGATTCGTCAACAGTTGTAGTTGAATCACCGACTGTTGTTAATTCAGCAACATATCCATATTCTAAGCCTGTGTCTGTTTTATTTGAAAAAGTAAATTTAATTTCGTTGTCGGAGTTTCCCATTGAAGTACCGTTGTTAGCAGTAATTTCTGAGTCGACACTCTTGTAGTAGAACTCTGTAGTTCCAGAGATTGATACTTCTGCTAATGCAGAAGTACTTAATAGTGCAGTGGCCACTGCACTGATTGCTAGTTTTTTCATTTTATTTTCCTTAAGGTTGGGGGGTCGGAATAAATATTCCGTGTTAGCATTGCTCATGTTTATTTATTGAAGTGGCAAAGAGTAGCACCTAAAAGTGATGCTACTTGATTGATTTTGCAATTATTAACTTATTTGTTGTTTTCTATGTCTCTTAATTTGTTTATTTCTCTTGCCACTAAACTTCTTGGGGTAATTCTGTATCCTTCTTCGCCTGGATAAATTCCAAAGTTACTTTTTGCTCCTGAACCTATTCCTGCCATCTCTTTAAGTTTTTGAAGTTCTTGGTCAACTGCTTCCTGAGACACATCTTCTTTTTGAACTTTAAATTTTTTGCCATCAACTTCAAATTCATCTTTGCCTTCGTCTCTTGCATCTTCGAGTTCACCAGTGAATTTATTTCCTTCTTCGACGTCTGCTTCTTCGACGTCGGTCTCGTTCATATCTTTTACGCCATTTCCGTTTTTATCTATCCACCAATCGCCACTTTCATCATCAACATTGTGCGGACAGTTTGTAGTAGGACTATGCATTGTATCTCCACAATCTTTACATTTGTAATCCATGTAGTCTTTCATATGTCCTTCTTCGATTGACTCATCGATCTCATAATGGTCTTCAATAATTTCATCAATGATTGCTTCTATATTTTCGCCAATAACACCACCGAATTGATTCTGTGCAACTTCTTCCATTTGTTCTTGTATGTATTTTCCAACTTGGTCGTCGTTGCCAGATGCCTTATATATTACATCGAATGCATTATCTTCTTGTGCCATTTGATGTACAAGTTTTTCTTCTTCACTAACAAACCCTTCTTGTACTACACCTTCTTTTTTAAAAGGTTTATAATTATCAGGGTTAGATTGTTTTACATTTTTATTATCCATTGGAACATCTAATGGTAGTTCCCCTTGTGCTGGACTCATTGCACTATCTTGTCCATATGTTAACTCATCGAATATCATATCTAAATACGTAGCATACTCTGAATCTGCAAAATTATCTATTGAACTTTCTATCCAATTTAATATTATTGGTCTAGCATCTGCAGTTGGATCTTTATCTCCTGCATCTCCTAGTTCATCGAACAACATATCATCACCAAAAGCAAAACCAATTGCACCTGTTGCACCTTCACCGCCATCACCTAATGGTATAGGTTTTTGCATTAAGTCTATTACTTTTTGTGCGGTGTCTTCGTCACCTGGTAAATTCCAAGTACCTTCAACAAGTCTATCTATCGAACTCTCGTAAACTTTAAAATGGTCCATCGGAACTTCAACTACATGACGTTCACCACTTGTATTTTCTACAGTAGTTAATACGTTATTCTCTAAAGATTCTTTTTTATCTTTCATTTGTTTAATATACATACCTGCAAGTTTTACTGCCTTGCCTTTGTTTGCTTGAAATTCTGGATCTTCTTCTTGTTGTCCAAAAACACTTCCTATGCTTCCAATCTTTTCTGCCATTACTTCAGCAAAAGTTTTTACACCGTCATCTATTGCTCTCTCACCAATATCAACTAATATTAAGTTAAGTAAGTCGTTGCTACTTCTGTATTTTACATTTTTTAGAATGTTTTCACCAGGTGCTAATTCTAGTTTTTCAGGTAAATCAAATGGTCGTTCTGGAGTTTCACTCCTGTCTCCCATACCCATGTTAACTTCACCGTACCCAGGTTCCTTAACATCACTACCATATTTTGCTTCTAGGTCTTGTGCATCTTGACTCCAACTACCAATCTCTTCGCCGTCTTTCATTGCAGTTGCACTCTTTACATCACCGATAACTTCTGCTCCAGCACTCTCTGCACTTCTCATCCATTTACCATAGTCGAAGAACTCGCCTTGTTTCTTTTCTGTAATTTTCATTGCTTTCCCCACTACGCCTAAACTATCTGCTAGTTTTTCATCAAATACATTTCTAGTTAATTTTGCTTTAAGATCATTTATATCATCTTCTGAAACTTCAATGTCTGATGGTTTATATGCTTCAAAATAATTAACATATCCTTTTTGTTTACTTACTGCCTCTAGTGTATTCTTAAGTCCGTAATATCTGCCTGTTGCTTTTTCAATTATATCTTGTGCATCTTCGTTTACATAACTTTGACTTTTAACACCTCTAACAAACGTTTTAAGTTGTGCCATCTCAGACATAATTTCACTAATATGTTGTCCGTGTTCGTCTCTAGGATATCCACCATTACTTACATGTCTTGCCATTGCTCTTGCGCCTGGTAAGTAGTTATTCTCAAACTTAAATCGTTCTCCTTGAGAATTTTCAATGTAAATTGTTTTTATGTTTCTGCTTCTAGCACCCATCTTATCTTCATCAACTGTTTTGTTGTGTTGTACAATTAGTTTTGCATCATTAAGATTCTGGTAACTTTTTTGCTTACTTCCGTATAATTTGCTTTCCATGGTAAGTTCTTCCTCTGTTTTATTCTGTTTTGATAGAAACGCAAAATCTTTTTTATCTAGTCTTGCTTTGGAAATATTCTTTGTTTGATAATTAAGCATATTACGAGCAGAGAATTTACTTAGTCCTTTTAAGAAATCATACCATTTGTTTTTAAGTTTTATATTAACATTGTCAGTTATATCGTTAGAGAAGTAAACCTTTAGTATGCCAGTATCAACTATACTAACTACTACACTGCCTAGTCTTTCTCCTTCGGCACTAAAATCAAACTCAAAGAAAACTGCTTCGCCAGGCACTAGTGTCTGCGACCCGTCTTCTCTTCCTAGGGTTAAGTTCTTAAATTGTCCTTTTAACTTACTGAATAAGTCTTGTGATGTTGAGTCTATCATGATACTGTATTTATTACATTTTACATTATTACAAATGGCATTGGTTGCATATCGTAGTCACTTCCGTCGCTCATTTGTGTATCTAATTCAGGGAGATAGTTCTTTAGTTCGTTAGCCATTCTTAAAGAAAGTATAAGACTCATAACTAAGTCGTCTGTTTCTCCTGTTTTGGCTGCATAACTACCTCCACTAGCAACAAAGCATTTAAGTTCGCTAACTAATAACTTACTGTTAACTTTTAATCTACTACTTTCAACTAATGTTTTTAGTTTACTACATGCAGTTATTTTACTTCTTTGTGTAGTGTTAAATCCTTTACGAAACTGTTTACTATTGCCATGTGTTCTAGTTTCACTTAAAAATACTCCAGGAATTGCTTCTTCTCCTATTTCTGCAATAGTTACTAATGCCGCTTCTCCTATACTATTATTCTCAACACTATAGTATACGCTGTTAGCATCTTGCGTATCTTCTACAATAAATGTTATAATTTGTCGCATTATCTGTATTTGTTGAGGTATAGGAGTTTTATTATGTCTCCATTCTGCAACTTGTATCATACTAGGAACCTCTAGTACCTGTATGGCTGCTGGATCCCCACCTGTTCCGAGACTAGGATCTAGTGCTACTAAGTATGTCATTCCTTGTTTAGGATTCGCATACCATCTAACAGTTCCTTGTTTGCTAATAGGATCTTCTCCTCGCATACCTGTCAGAACTAAACTATCAACAAGAGTTTCATCATTAATAATGAATTCACAATCATGTTCACGTCTAAACCGTTCTTCTCCAATACGACCTAGTTCGTCTTTTTTCCATTGTTCGTCTCTATCTGGATGTTCGTGCCAATAACTACGGTATGCTTTAAATCCGTTTACTCCAACTGCACCTGGCAGTTCGTGTCCGTGTTCGTCAAAATTCTTATTTGCATCTCTCCAAATAATAGCAAATTGATCTTCATCACTGTTAGGTGTGCTTGTAATAATAGCACTACCACCTGTTGCTAGAGTAGGAGAAATACTAGTCCAGAATTCTTTAGCAATAGTAGGACGAACAAATGCAAACTCATCACTGTACAACAATGATATACTTAAACCTCTTCCTGTATTCTCAGTAGTTGCTTGTGCTATAATACGACTTCCGTTTTCAAATTCGATACTACCTTTATTATAACTAATAACTCCTGCTCGAATAGAGTTAGGACATAACTCGTATGCATAACGTATACGTTGCATAATCTCTTGTGCACCTGCGTACTTATGTGCCGCAATAAGGATAATACTATCAGGAACAAACATAGCCCTCCATAATAAGTATCCAGCCGCAGTTGTAGTTTTGCCTGTTTGCCTAGGCAACATATTAATGTTAAATCTGTAGTTGTGATAAGTATCTAATAATTTTTGCTGATACTCGTATGGGTCGTATTTTATTTGACCTTGAACTGGATGTTGAATATGAAAGTGATTTTTTAGAAAATATAAAGGACCAGTTGCAGAGTCTACACACTTTGCAAACTCTAGTATCTCATCATTTGTAAATGATTCTTTTTGGTGGGCCTTTTTAATTAATACGCCATCTAAACTTTTGCTCATACTAGTACTTATTGTAGTTGATTCTAGTCTTCTTTCTTATAGATACTAAAGATACCATATGCTAGTCCTGCGATAGCAATCCATTTAATAATTGGACTAGCCATTAATGCTACTGCACTAATTGCAATTATTACTGCTCCATCCCATGAAGTTCGTTCTGTTGTTCTTGCTTTTACCCATTCAATTATAGCCATTTTCTGTTCCTTGCTCTGTTTAAATATAAAACGGTGTCTAAAACATAGACACCGTTTAATAAAGTATTTTTTAAGATTAATGTATCTTATGATTGTGCAAATACTGATGTGCCGTTAACGACAGAAGTACCTGAACTTGTTAATCTTGCTTCTAATCTCCATACTGAGCCGTTAAAAGTACAAATTACATAACTACCAACTCCTGGGCCTGCATTATTTAAACCAACTAAATTAGCAAAGTCATCAGCTGTACCATCAGCAATATCAACTGCATAGTTTAATCCTACTAAACTACTTGTTGCACCAACTGGTTTGTATATTGCTGATTTAGGCATATAAAACTCACCAGCAGTACCAATCTTCATAGTTTGACCATTACTTCCTTTTACATGATACTCAATGATGATAACATCACCTAATGATGAATTAGCCGCTGTTGGCAAAGTCGCTGTTACAGCATTACCATTAGCCGCGGTTAACACATGTGTATTTGCAGTTAGTCCATCATTAAAACCATTTGCTAACTGTACCTTAGCAGTTAAACTTGCACCCATTATTCCAGTTGGACTGTTGATGATGCTAACACCACCGGCTGTTGCTCCGTCTGAAATTTTAAAACTGTTTGTTGAATCATCGAAGAACAAGTCTCCGTCTTTTCCTGTGTGTGATGCGATTGCTTGATTAATAACCTTACCACGAATTTTTCTTAAAGCCATTTTGTTTTCTCCTTTTTAGAGTTTACGACGTCCTAGGTCTACAGAGTTTAGTCTCCATAAGTCTCACACTTTGATGAGCACATAGTATTTAGTCGTCAATCGTAAGAATAGCACCATTAAGGTGCTATTAAGTTATGTTTTGATTATTTGTTTTCTTCGTTAAATTCTTTTACAAATTTGTCGTATTTGCTATAGAAACCTTCGTACACATCATCTGTAACTTTTAATGCTTTAACAGCCATTGGATTGTCTCCACCTGCGGCTGCTGGATAATGTGTCTTGGGACCGTTTAGTCCTCCACTTAATCCAACCATTTGTTCTTGTGCATCTCCGTATTCTTCGTCAGGCTCGTTAGCATATTCTTCAATCTTTTCTGCATAGTTTTCATACCCTGCTAATTGTAATATGTCCTGTAGTTCTTGTACTGGAACTTCTACACTTGCTTCTTCAACTGCGCCTTCTTCGACTGATGCTTCAGCACCTAAGATTTTAAGACATTTTTTACCTGCTTGATATAATGCATCTGGGTCTGCATTCAGCATGTCTCTCATTGTTTCATAACAACTTAATGTTGCATCGTCGGCCATCAAATGCATATTGGCATAGAAACCGCCCATGTGATCTGCAATGTAATCATTAACCTGGCCTTCACCATCGTCTGGATCCTTAGATTGATCCATCAAATAACCGATATTAGTAAGTAATTCATCTTTAAGTTCTTCTGCACTCGTTGACTTAGCGGCTTTTATTTCTTCATCACTGTAAAGATTAAGCTCTTCCGGGTCTGTAATTCTGTCCGTGCCTTCATCTAATTCTTCTTCATCGAGACTAACTTCTGACATTATTCTTGAAGCAGTATCTTGTACATCTGCTTCGTCCATTGAAGACATTTTTTTCACGGACATTGTTATGTAATCCTCAACATTATCATGATTTATTCCATCACTCATATCGAAGGATGGGTGTTGGTCCATGTTATTAAGAACGTCACCTAATTGGTTATTATCTGCATCAAAATCATCATATGCTCTTGAATTAGAAGAATAATTAGCAGTTACTTCACCATATGGTGTTTTGAATGTTGTGCTATTTGCATCATAGCCAATTTCAACAACACCATCCTGAGCTGCTTCTTCTACACTTGCTTCTTCAATATTTTCTTTAATCATAATGTTGTTACTACTTGAACCCATAACACCACCTAAATAAAGCATACGATCTAATTCTGTTTCATCAGATTCTACATCTTCATGCACTTCTTCAACATTTGCTTCTTTGCTTTCATCCATCTTTTCTTCGATGTCTTTTTTGATAGCATCATAGTCTTGACCTGGATATTTTTTCTCAAATTCTGCTTTAGTCATGCCTTCTTCAACATCCTGCATCATGTCTTTTACTGCGCCTTCTTGAACAGTTTCTTCAGCAACTACACTATGAGTTTTACCTGCGGCAACAATGCCTGCTTGTATATCTTCGTTATCGTAATTCTCTGCTATTTCAGATAGTTTTTTCATTACATCAATCATATGCATTTTATTTTCCTTCTTTTGCAAATTCGTATTTACGAGTTTCGATAGTTTTTAACATGTTCTCGTTATATTTGTCGCCGTAAAGACTGTCGACTTTTATTTCTTTTTGGTCTTTGTATTCTGCGTCATCTAACTTTGCAGAATATATTTCACCTTCTTCTTTGACAGCTTCTTCTCTAGCAATTTCTTCTGGATGATCTTTATTAATTACAACTATCTCATTTGGAGCAATACCGATTGCATGTTTAAGATATTCGTATAATGTGTTTGCAGTAACTGGATAACCCATCTCTGCATCCATCATATAAACTTCTGAATTAGTTAACGTTTGAAAGTCCATTGGGTGTTCTTGAATAGGAGTTTTCTTAGGCTTACTAAGACTTTTTAACTCGAATTTACCAAGTGCATCCTCTAGTTTATCCATAACTTCATCTTCAATCATATTGGCTATTTTGATTCTAAAGTTATAAGTTCTTTCACTTTCTGTTAAGTAATGTTTGAAAGGTTTCATAATTGTCATCCTATATTATAGTGTATTTATACATTTTTGCCTAGAATTTCGTTAAGAAGAGTATTACGATCTACTACCATTCCTTGTCCG
>ENA-OSJC01003994-OSJC01003994.1-marine-metagenome-genome-assembly--contig:-NODE-3994-length-10313-cov-3.631204_pt1 | contig 10313 bp, 7 predicted proteins | sample MGYA00237885_ERZ534234 | MGnify/ENA primary metagenome ERZ534234 (study PRJEB26413, sample SAMN06343907) | marine metagenome | isolation source: coastal waters | place: Atlantic Ocean: West Antarctic... | reverse complement strand
AAATTTAAAATTGTATAAATTTTTTTATTTTATATTAGCTGTAATATAAAAATCAAAATCTCTTTTAAATAAAATAAAATGAAAAACAATACATTATCACTATTACTACTCTTTATTTCTTTAACATCATTCTCCCAAAATGCTGTATCATATTTAAGTCCAGTTTCTAGCCCACAAGCCGTTGTAAGTCAAAATGTGGGAATGACTAATATTACTATTAATTATTCTTCACCTGGTTTAAAAGGAAGGAAAGTTTTTGGTAATCTCGTTCCTTACAATCAGTTATGGAGAGCTGGAGCAAATAGTCCTACAATAATAAAATTTTCAACAAATGTCATTGTAGGTGACAAGACTCTAAGAGCAGGTGAATACGCAATTGCTGTAACTCCAAGAGAAAATGGTAAATGGACTATAGATTTAAATTCTGCTGGAAAGTATCCGTTTTCTTACATGAGTGAAGGTAAATTAGATCAAGAAGCTTATAATAAAGATTTAGCAATTGGAATTGAAGTTAGTCCGGAATATTGGGGTAATGATACGGTAATTGAAAGATTGAAATATATAATAGATGCAAATGATAACAAGACAGCCATTATAACTTTACTATGGGAAGATGTACTAGTCCGATTTGAAGTTGATACTATGACAGAAAAACATTTGAAAAACTTCTCAAACACACTAAAATAGAATAATCTAATATTAAATTTGAAAATCTAAAATAAGGTTTTAAGTATTATTATAACTTTTTGAAATAAGTCGTGTAAATATGCGTTGGATAGAAACTCTAACTATATTTCATATTTGTAATATTTTACTTAATATTAATTTATCAAACATCAATTAAAATAAAAAGTAATGAGAAAAACAATAATTTTTTTATTAAGTACACTCTTTGTTGCATGTAATTATAATAACAATACTGATTTAAATATAAATTTTGAAAAAATAGAATTAGATAATGGATTAGATGTTGTTTTTCATGTTGATAGATCAGATCCAGTTGTTGCAGTTGAACTGATGGTTCATGTTGGTTCAGCTAGAGAAGTTAAAGGAAGAACAGGATTTGCTCATTTATTTGAACATTTATTGTTTTTAGAATCTGAAAATTTAGGGAAAGGCGGGTTAGATAAAATGAGTGCAAGAATTGGGGGTTCTGGAGCAAATGGATCTACTTCAACTGACCGAACGAATTACTTGCAAACTGTTCCAAAAGATGCATTAGAGAAAATGATTTGGGCTGAAGCTGACAAATTAGGTTGGTTTATAAATACTGTTACTGTCCCAGTTTTAGAAAAAGAAAAACAAGTAGTAAAGAACGAAAAGAGGCAAGGGGTAGATAACAGACCCTATGGCCACAATCAATATCTGATTGACAAAAACTTGTATCCTGCAGATCATCCCTATAATTGGCAGGTTATAGGTTCTTTAAAAGATTTGCAAAATGCTACATTAGACGATGTTAAAACATTTTTTAAAAAATGGTATGTTCCAAATAATGCTACATTAGTTTTATCTGGTGATATTGATGTAGATCAAGCAAAGAAATGGGTGTATAAATATTTTGATGAAATTCCCAGAGGAGAAGAAATAGTGCCCTTAGAAAAAACACCAGTTAAATTAAAAAAAACAAAACGTTTATACTACGAGGATAATTTTGCAAAGGTTCCACAATTAACAATCGCATGGCCGGGTGTGGAACTATATCACAACGATTCTTATGCTTTGGAACTATTAACAGATTATTTAAGTGAAGGTAAATCAGCTCCTTTGAACAAAGTTTTAGTGGACGATTTAAAAATAACTTCTTATTCAAGTATGTACAATTACGGTTCTGAACTAGCTGGTCAAATACAATTAACGATAAGAGCTTTTAATGATAAAAATTTGGATGGTGTGAAAAAAGGTATCGATCTGGCATTTGAAAAATTTGAAAGTGAAGGTATTTCTCAAAAAGATTTAGACAGAATAAAGGCTGGCCAAGAAACTAATTTTTATAGAAGTTTATCTAGTGTTTTAGGTAAAGGAACGAGATTAGCTTCTTACAATACTTTCACTGGAAATCCTGGCTATGTTAGTGAAGATATAAATAAAACTTTATCGGTTACTACAAAAGAGGTGATGGAAGTTTATAATAAATACATTAAAGGAAAAAACTATGTAGTTACAAGCTTTGTGCCTAAAAATAAAGTGGAATTATCTTTGAGTGAATCTGAACTTGCATTTGTAGAGGAAGAGAAAATCATTCTTGGTGCAGAAGAAAAATTTGATTCTAAAATATTAGCTAAATATAAAAAGACACCCTCTTTGTTTGATAGATCTATTGAGCCTGATTATGGTGAATCCCCTTTATTAAAAGTTCCCGATGTATTTCAAGCTGATTTGGATAATGGATTATCGATTTATGGAATTGAAAACAAGGAAGTTCCTTTAATACGTTTTAATTTAACTATTGAAGGAGGACAGTTGTTAGAATCTATGGACAAACTAGGTCTTGCTAACTTGACCTCAAAGATGCTTAACAAAGGAACAATAGATAAGACTGTAAAAGAATTAGAAGAATTAATTCAAGAATTAGGAGCGTCAATTTATGTTTCATCAAATTCAGAAAATATTAATATTTCTGTTACTACACTTTCTAAAAATTATAAATCTACTTTATTATTAGTTGAAGAAATTTTACTGTATCCAAGGTTTGATATGGATGAGTTTAATTTATTAAAAAAAGCAACAATTTCAACCTTACGTCAACAGATGGCAAATCCAAACTCTGTTGCGGCCAATACATTTAATGAATTGATTTATGGAAAAGGAAATATTAGATCAAAAAATATTTTGGGAACTCTAAGTTCCGTTGAATTAATCACACTTGATGATGTGAAATTATTTTATTCAAATTATATTTCACCATCTGTTTCTAAAATATTGGTAGTTGGTAATATTAGTAAAAAGGATCTTCTGACTTCATTAACATCGCTAAATTCAAATTGGAATACCAAAAAAGTAAATATACCTAATTACAAAACACCCAAACCACCAACAAAATCTATTTTATATTTCTATGACATTCCAAACGCTAAACAATCTGTTTTGCAGTTTGGTTCACCAGCTTTAGCCTCAATAGATACAGATTTTTATCCCGCTACGATGATGAACTATATTCTAGGAGGAGGAGGGTTTGCTTCTAGACTAACTCAAGAGTTACGTGAAGGCAAAGGGTATACCTATGGAATAAATTCTAGATTTTCTGGAACAAAAGCTAAGGGAGCTTTTACTATATCGAGTGGAGTTCGAAGTAATGTTACTTTGGAATCTACTTTACTAATTAAAAATATTTTAGAAGATTATCCTGAAACTTTCACACAAAAAGATTTAGAAACTTCTAAGAGTTTTTTAATTAAAAGTAATGCAAGAGCTTTTGAAACTGCAAATGCAAAATTAAGAATGCTATCCAATATTAGTTCTTACAACTGGAACGTAAATTATATTAAAGAAAGAGAGCAAGTTGTAGAAACAATGACTGTTGAACGCGTCAAAGAGTTAGCTGTCAAATATGCAAATCCCAAAAAAATGATTTGGCTTGTGGTAGGGGATGCAGCAACACAATTAGAAAGAATGAAAAAATTAGGATTTGGAAATCCTGTTTTATTAAATAAAAAATAGAGATTAGTATCTGAGACAAATTTTATTAATCATTTTTAAAAATACTCATGTTTTTATCATATATAGGGCTATCTATAGCTAGAAAATCTAAAACGCTATGAAAAACGTTGTGTTGTGATAAAAATTTATTTTGTTTAAGTTTTTTAGTATCATCAGAAAGCCAAACTATAAAAGGAATTTCTAATTGTTCCTTTGGAGCAATACTAGCAGGTATTCCGTGCATGTAGAGATTTTTTTCACCTAAAGATTCCCCATGATCTGAAACATACAACATAGAGCTGTTATATTGCTTAAGTTGTTTTAGTTTTTCTATTAAAGTAGATAGAATGTAGTCAGTATAAACAATAGTATTATTATAGGCATTTATCAATTCATCTTGAGTACATTTCCCTAATTCAACACTCTTACAAACAGGCTTGAATTTATTAAATCTTTTGGGATACTTCTTATAATAAGTTGGCCCATGACTTGTACTTGTATGTAAAATTATTAATATCTTTTCTTTTTTACTTGCCAAGACTTGCTCTGTTAGATTACTTAAAAGTACTTCATCGTACTCACATTGCTCACCCTTACATGATTTTTTTAAATCAGCTCTTTTTAGATAATTTTTAATATTAACTTTTGGCTCTCCCCAGTTGGTGGTACGCCAAATAACTTCAACATTATTTCTAAATAAATAATTTGGTAAAATTTCATATAATTTTCCAGTATTCTTGTGTTCTAGAATACATTTTACACCAGCAGTTGTATAGGTGGCACATGAATTAGTTTTGTAACTAGAAACATTTTTTATTTGTGAAAGCAAAGGATTTGTATCTTTTTCATATCCGTATAAGGAAAAATTTTCACTTCTTGCAGATTCGCCTATTACAAGAACTACAATGGATTTTTTATTATCTTTTATTGTGGCATCTGGAAGTAAAATTTGTTTTTGATTTTCCTGGTTTTTATGTAAATAAAACCTAGAGGTATTAATAACGTAAGACCATGGCATTACTAAACCTCCTAAAGATTTAGAATTTTTATCAATCCATAGCCAATTACTTGAGTTGATATAAATAAGTGATAAAATAAAAATAACTGTTAAGATTATGTTTTTTAAAAAAACTTTAAACTTTACACTTTTAATTTTAGTTTTAATAATTAAAGTACTTGGAATGATTCCCAACAGGGTTATGTAAATAATTAAGGTTAAAGAAAAAAAACTGCTAGATTCCTCAAAATTAGTATTGAGTATATTGCTAATCATTGTTTTGTCTATTATTACACCATATGTATTTATAAAGTAAAGTGCTAATGCATTAATATTAAAAGATAGAACAAGTAGTGATTTCCCAATAAAATTGGATAGAAATAATATTATATAAAAAATTAAAGCGAATAAGGATACTATTAAGATTCCCAAACTTATAGTGGTAAAAAACCAATCTAATCCGAAGCTATTTAAGTTTTTAACAGTAAAATTATATATAGGAAGATGATATAGAAATAAATTAGCAATGCTAATTATCAATACAAAGTAATTTAATTTAATTTTCTTTTCTACCATGAATTTTTATAATCAAATACAATGTTATTAATAAAGTAGCTAATGAAAAATAGAAAATTAATAAATTATTATGACTTATTTCACTGACAATAGCGAATCCTCCAATTATTAAAAAGAACATTAAGATTGGATAATATTTTTTTCTTTTTATCCATTTCCACAAATTAAACTGATTATTTAAATTAACACCAATAATTGTTGACATATAGCCAATGATACCTCCAATTACAACATCCAGTGGATAATGTGCACCAACTCCAACTCTGGAAAATGCGATAATCAAACCAAACAAAAGAATACTTATGGACCATGATATTTTGGATTTAAATTCTTTTGGCATAAATCCCAATAATAAAACTGTTATTAAAGTAAAGGTAGTAATGGAATGTCCAGATGGTAAGCTTTTATATCCTTTGAGAGTTTCTCCAATAATTACAAAACTATCATTGTCAAATACTTCTGCTGGCCTTGGAACATCAAATATTATTTTAAATATAAATGACATAGCGGCAGATATTATTATGGATGTTAATATACCTTCCCAAAGTTTTGGTGCATAAACAATAAAAACAGTTAATAGTGCTAAAAATATTAGCGGATTTCCTATTTGAGTTAAGTTGAATTGCAAACTTGGCAATTGCGATAGTATGTCATTTAGATAATAAAATAAATCTTTTTGAATTTCAATATATTTCTGAACTGAAAATTCACCTTTACTTAAAAATATAAAAACAATAAAAATTAATAATATAATGGGAGGAAACAGTAATTTTAATTTTGTGTTAGAAAAATTATTAATTACTATTTTTTCTAGTTTATGATTATTTATCATTCTTGTTGAGCGAATTTATTTTACATGTACAATTTAATTAAAATTTATATTATGCGTGTATTTTTTTAAATCAAATAATTAACGTTTATCAAATGAATTAATTTAATTAAATCAATTATTTTAAAGATATAAATTAAAAAAATGATTGTATTTTTAATGCCCTTTATTAATAGTTTTTTTATATAAAAAAATGGCAAAACTTCCAGAAAAATACCAGTTTTTAGATTTATCTGACTACGGACGATCAGCTGGTCATTGGATCGCCAGCAAACTTCAACACACTAGTTTTACTCCGATTCATGTAACTACCATGTTTATTATAGTAGGATTTGTGTCCATAGGATTAATTCTCTCTCAATATTATGTAACAGCAGCCTTTTTTATTATTATAAAATCTATTTTGGATGCGGCTGATGGAGAATTATCACGTTTAAAAAATACCCCATCTTATGTAGGACGTTACTATGATTCAATAGCTGATTTGATACTTAATTTTTGTTTTTTATTAACCTTTTGGTACATATCAGACAGCTCAATTGTTTATATGTTAATCGCTTTTTTTGGCATTCAATTACAGGGAACTGTTTATAATTATTACTATGTTATTTTAAGAAATTCGGTAAATGGAGATTCCACAAGTCGAATTTTTGAGGATTGTCCTCCAAAAGCATTGAAAGGAGAGAGTCAACATATGGTAAATATTTTTTATAGAATATATGATATTTTATATATAACTTTTGATAAGATCATGTATCTGATGGATAAAGAAGCAAGAGATAGTCCTCCATTTCCAAAATGGTTTATGACTTTAATTTCTTTGTATGGTCTTGGATTTCAATTACTGCTAATGTCCGTTATGTTGGTCTTAAACCTTCAGGTATATATAATTCCTTTTTTTATAAGCTACACAGTCCTTGTGTTATTGTTTGTAGGACTTAGGAAATTTATTCTATAATCTTAATCATGAAAAATTTATTTTTAATAATCACATTTATTCTTATTCACTTTTATAATTATGGACAAAAACCACGTGCAAGAGATTTAGGGGTTCCATTTGTAGGTAAAACAGGTGAATTCAATGCAATTACTGATGTTCAAGGGGTAGAGGTAGGGTATAGTACTATAATTTCAGGAAATGGAGAAAATATTATTGGAAAAGGGCCAGTTAGAACAGGCGTCACAGCAATATTTCCAAGAGGAAAAGAGAAGAAGTTTAGTCCTGTATACGCCAACTGGTATAGCCTCAATGGTAATGGAGAAATGACAGGAACTACATGGTTAACAGAATCGGGTTTTTTAGAAACACCAATTATGATAACTAATACTAACAGTGTTGGTGTTGTCCGAGATGCGGTATTAAAGTGGTATGTAGATACAGACTGGTATAGTGGAGAAGACTGGTGGTATACCTATCCAGTGGTAGGGGAAACTTACGATGGATTTTTAAATGACATCTATGGTTTTCATGTTAAAGAAGAGAACGTTTTAGAGGCCATTAATAACTCTTCAACAGGAAAAATTGCTGAGGGAAATGTGGGAGGGGGAACTGGAATGATGTGTTTAGGATTTAAGGGAGGAACAGGAACTTCTTCAAGAGTTTTAAAAATAAAAAATTCAACATATACAGTTGGTGCGATTGTTCAATCTAACTTTGGCTCAAAAAAAAATCTTTCAATAGCTGGAGTTCCAGTGGGTGTGGAGTTAAAAGATACTTTAAATTATGAATTTAATGCTCCGCCAAAATCAAGAAGACAAGAGGGAGACGGATCAATTATAGTAATCATTGCAACTGATGCTCCTCTTTTACCACACCAATTAAAAAGAGTAGCCCAAAGAATTCCTTTAGGGATTGGTATTGTTGGTGGACGTGGCAGTAACGGATCTGGTGATATTTTTTTAGCCTTTTCTACTGCTAATGAAAAAGCATTTAGTAGAGAAGAAACTGTTACTATAAAATCTTTATCTAATGACCTTCTAAATCCAATTTTTGAGGCTACTGTTCAATCAGTTGAAGAGGCTATTGTAAATGCTATGGTAGCTGCAGAAACTATGGAGGGAATTAACGGTAATAAAGCTTACGCTTTACCACATCAACTTTTAAGAGAAACTTTAAAAAAATACAATAGACTCAATCAATAAAAGGTTTAGTATGTTTTTTTATTAAATTAAATAATTCATATGTAATCGAACTATTCATTAAACAATTGTAAATCAAATGCTTAATTAAATATAGAAGTTTTTAAATTTATTAAAAAGTAAACTTATAGAACAATATAATTGCTTGATCTGTTTTTTTAGGATTGTGTAAGAAAATCATTAGGTAAAAAATTTTCAATCTTATTAAAGTTTTATTGGTTGTCCCTGAAAACTATTTTAATAGATTTGTTCCGATTTAATTTTTAAACTTTAAAATAAGAAACAAGAATCTATTAATTATGGCAAATAGCATAAAAGATCAAGAGGGTATATTAAAAAAAATAAATATCCATGAATTAAATCCAATGCAGGAGGAAGCAATTTCTGTAATTAATAAATCAACAAATACCATACTCTTATCCCCTACAGGAACTGGGAAAACACTGGCATTTGTTTTGCCAATCATTAAAGCTTTGGATCCTAATTGTAGTGAAATTCAAGCATTAATTCTGGTACCATCAAGAGAACTAGCTATACAGATAGAGGGAGTTATACGTGCTATGGGGTCTGGTTATAAAGTAAATGCTGTATATGGTGGACGTCCTATGTCTAAAGATAAAATTGAAATTAAACATGTTCCTGCTATTTTAATTGGAACTCCAGGAAGAATAGCAGATCATTTTAGTAGTGATCGATTTTCTAAAAAAGATATTAGGATATTGATTCTTGATGAATTTGACAAATCTCTTGAAGTGGGTTTTGAAGATGAAATGAAGGAAATTATTAATCAGTTATTGCATGTAAACAAACGAGTTCTAACCTCTGCGACTCAGAGTTTAGAAGTTCCAGGATTTGTACGTTTAAACAATCCAACTATTGTGAATTATTTAGAAAATAAAGTAGTTCCAAGGTTGGAAACTAAGACAGTGCTACTGACTTCCAAAAGTAAATTACAAACCCTTGTAGATTTAATTGAATACTTAGGTAATCAACCCGGAATTGTATTTTGTAATCTAAAAGACAGTATTGATACAATTAGTCGTTTTTTAGAAAAAAATAATATTAAACATAGTTGTTTTTCTGGAGGAATGGAACAAAAAGATAGGGAACGTTCATTGATAAAGTTCAGGAACAGAACCTCCCAAATTTTAATTTCTACTGATTTAGCATCTAGAGGAATTGATATCCCAGAATTAAAATTTATTATTCATTATGAAATGTCTCGAACTTTAGAAGAATATACCCATAGAAATGGAAGAGTGGGTAGGGTAAATTCAAAAGGAATAGCATATGTCATGAAATCAGAAAACAAAAACTTACCTGATTTTGTTAAAAATTCTAAAGTAGTGGATATTTCAAAAAAGACAACTAGAAAACCTCAATTTTGGGAAACGTTATTTATTTCAGGAGGCAGGAAAGATAAAATTTCAAAAGGAGATATAGCTGGACTTTTTTTTAAACAAGGAAAAATTACTAAAGATCAATTAGGAGTAATTGAATTAAAACAAGATTGTGCCTTTATCGCAGTACCAAAAACAATTGCCGTTCAATTGGTAAATAAATTAAATAATACAAGATTGAAAAAGAAAAAAGTACGTATTAAAATTTTAGAAGTTTAAATTTTTTAAATTTAAAACCACCAAAAAAGATAACGACTTTTTTTGTTTCCAAGAACCGTATTTATAATATGAAATTCTGCTTTTACTTTGTTGAGTTGTTTTTTTATTTTAGATAAGCTATCTATTTTAGCTACTAGAGAAGAAAATACTTTTACTTGATTTTTGCAAACCACACTTTCTTTAATTAATCTTTTAATAAATAATATTTCTCCACCATTACACCAAAGTTCGTTTGCTTGTCCTTCAAAATTAAGGGAAATTTTTTTTATTGCATTTTGGTTGCTTAAATTTTGAATTTTTCTAAGTGATCCTTTAATCGCTTCTTCTTTGGAGGAATTAAAAGGGGGATTACAAACTATAAAATCAAATTTTTCATCTGATTTAATAATATTCTTAAAAAGAAAACTTTTATTTTCTTGATAACGTATTTTAACTTTATTTTGTAATTCTTTTGTGTAATCTATGTTTTTGTTTGCTGTTTTTATTGCATTTTTATCACAATCTATACCATCCA
>ENA-OSJC01003993-OSJC01003993.1-marine-metagenome-genome-assembly--contig:-NODE-3993-length-10313-cov-4.000586_pt1 | contig 10313 bp, 8 predicted proteins | sample MGYA00237885_ERZ534234 | MGnify/ENA primary metagenome ERZ534234 (study PRJEB26413, sample SAMN06343907) | marine metagenome | isolation source: coastal waters | place: Atlantic Ocean: West Antarctic... | reverse complement strand
GCGACAGACCGGTGGGTGAGAGATGCAAGACCACCAAGAAAAGCGACGCCTTCGTTGCAGGAAGCGCATAAAGTATTTATGGAAATTCTATCGGTGAGCCAGGACAAGAAGTCTGGCTTTGTAAATATAGCCGTTGAGCATTACTCGCCAACCGTTGCTAAGCAGTGGGTTGATTGGCTGGTGGCTGATATTAATTCCAGCATCATGCAGCAGGATGTTGCAGAGGCGGAGCAGGCTATTGCTTACCTTAATGAGCAGATCGGGAGTACATCCCTGGCTGATTTACAGAATGTATTTTTCAAACTCATTGAAGAGCAAACGAAGATAGTGATGCTGGCCAAAGTGTCACCGGAATATACGTTAAGAACACTTGATCCTGCCGTTATTCCGGAGATAAAGTTTCGACCCAGCCGTGCATTTATCTGTGTACTAGGAACTCTTCTTGGCGGAATGTTAAGCGTTATAGCGGTATTGATTAGGCACTATGGATTCAGGACTGTAGGGGATACCTAGTTCGACTGAATCTATAGCATCTTGTGGTTATAACGAAGTCGCACCCAGAGGTTAAGGCAGCTATACATAAAGAGGCTGCCTTGTTCCGGCCACAAACGGGTTACTACCCAACACTAGTCAATGAGGTCGCTGCGCTTTGGGATACCAAGATGTGAATCATGATAACAAAAATTAAAAAAGCGGTTATCCCAGTGGCAGGCCTTGGCACGCGCATGCTGCCTGCGACCAAGGCAATCCCAAAAGAATTATTACCCGTGTATGACCGTCCCATTATTGAGCATGTGGTCAAAGAGGCCATCGACGCCGGCATCACTGAAATCATACTGGTCACAAGAAGCGGCAAAGAGGCGATCGAGAACCACTTTGATGCGCACTACGAGCTTGAGCACCGATTAGAAAAAAAAGGTAAAGAGACCATTTTGGGATCGGTTAAGAACATTATTCCTACAGGTGTCACGGTGACCTCTGTCAGGCAGAGTGATGCGCTGGGTCTAGGCCATGCAGTGCTCTGTGCTAAGCACCTCTTAAATGACGAGCCCTTTGCCGTTCTGTTGCCCGATGTCCTGGTGCTTGATCAAGAATCGCGGGATAAGAACTACAGCTTTGCCGCGATGACTGATGCGTGGAATGAGACCGGTGTGGGCCAGGTCATGGTTGAGCGGGTTGGGTCAGGTGCGATTGAAAATTACGGCGTTGCTGACTTGGGCGGTGAGGCGAGTGAGCCCTTCAAAAGTGTGCCTCTAAAGGGCTTGGTTGAAAAACCCTCCCCAGAGGATGCGCCCTCCAATTTAGCCGTGCTGGGTCGCTATATTCTCCCCTCCAAGGTATTAGATCTGCTTGAGACGACTGTTGCGGGTGTGGGTGGTGAGATACAGCTGACCGACGCGCTGGATGAGCTGCTTAAGCGTGACGGGTTAAATGCCTTTGAGACCGACGCTGAAATTTTTGATTGTGGCAACAAGCAAGGTTTTTTAAGTGCCAACCTGGCTGTGGGCATGCGCGATCCAGATACCAAGCAGTCTATTAAAGCGCTGATTGAAAAGAATGATTGGTAGGTTTCGATAAAGGCTATTATCAATTGTTAGGTCTGTGTACGTATTTCTTTAAACTTAACCGTTCTCGACTATAGAGGGTGACTGAATTTTGCAAAAATTGACTCATGTGAGAATCCAATAGTGGATGTATTATCTACAAAGCTTATGGCGCTGCTTGGCCCTAAGGGTTGGATCGGCCCTGAAGATTGCCTGCCGTGGCAAAGAGATTGGTTGGGCCAGTATGGTGAAGTTCCCTTGGGTGTGGCTCGGCCAAAATCAACCGCTGAGGTGAGTGATGTGCTTCGGCTTTGTCACGCTGAGGGTGTGCCAGTGGTTCCTCAGGGCGGAAATACTGGTCTTGTTGGGGGAGGAGTCCTTGCTGAACCCGGAGGCGTAATTCTCTCGCTTAGCCGAATGAATGCGATCTCATCTCCAGACTTATCCGGTGGCAGTATCTCTGTGGAGGCTGGGGTTGTTCTCGGGCAATTACATCAGTCTATGGAAGGGACGGGTTTGATGTTTCCAATGCATCTGGGCTCTGAGGGAAGCGCGCAGGTTGGTGGATTGGTTGCCACAAACGCAGGTGGCAGTCATGCCTTTCGTTACGGAATGATGCAAGAGTTAGTGCTAGGGATGGAGGTAGTGCTAGCTGACGGTACGATATGGAACGGGATGCGCGCCGTACAGAAAGACAATGCCGGCTATCAGCTACGAAAACTTTTCTGTGGATCAGAGGGAACTCTTGGAATCATAACGCGAGCTATCTTGAAGCTATCAGCTGAACCGAAGCAACAGCTTACTGCTTTGCTCGCGGTCAAAGAGGCATCAGGGCTTGTTAAGCTCGCAACGCGATTAAGAGAGGAGGGCGCAGAATTTTTGTCCGCGATGGAGTTTTTTTCGGATATTGGTTTGGATATAGCCATTGAAAATATCCCTGGGCTTGTTTTTCCGTTGCAGAGTCGAGCATCGTTTTATGTGCTTGTAGAAGCGGGCTCAGGCTCAATGCAAGTGCCGCTTGATTCAATACTCACCGAAGTTATGGGGTGGGGAATTGATGAGGGTATCGTTGTAGATGGCGTCCTAGCGATGTCAGACGCACAAAGAGCAACTTTTTGGCGCTTGCGTGAAGAGCAGCCAGAGGGGCAGCGTCGGATTGGCGCTCAGCTTAAGCATGATCTTTCAGTTCCTCCTGGACAGCTCGACGAATTTTTAGATCGTGCGCATAACGAGTGCCGTGAGCTCCTTAATGGGGTGTTAATCAATGCATTTGGTCATCTAGGCGATGGTAATGTTCACTATAATCTTTCGCCACCTCTAGGGCAGCGGGATTTTTCGGGTCTAGATAGTGAATTTGCTACCAAGTTAGGTAGACTGGCCACCGTAATGGGAGGCAGTTTTGCGGCAGAGCATGGAATCGGGAGAGTGAAAACCGCATTGGCAGATGCCCTGCGAGACCCAGTGGAACGGAACCTGATGGCGCGCGTAAAAAACGCATTAGACGATGCCAGTCAACTCAATCCTGACGTATTGGTTTCTTAAGTAAACTCGATGGATAGCCTTTAATTATGACGCTTGACTCGCTGGGCTTAACGTTAAGAATCACGGCGCAGTTCGGCTCGTGGATTGATCCGACATAGCAGGATTTTGGTGCCTAAATATTGATATGATATATGGCTTAACAAGAGCAGGAATGGGCAGGATTTATGTATTCTACCGAAAGGAACCATCTCTTCTCTAGGTGTTTTATAAAAAAAGGATAATAATTTGACTATCTGTGCTGTTATTATGGCTGGAGGATCCGGTACACGCTTATGGCCGCTTTCGAGAGCTGCTCACCCTAAGCAGTTTCTTGCTCTTCACGGTGATGACACTATGCTTCAATCTACAGTTAAGCGACTGGATGGATTAGAGATAATTTCATCCGTTACTATCTGTAATGAAGAGCATCGTTTTTTTGTTGCAGAGCAGTTGAGAGAAATTAATAGGCTAGGGTCAATTATTTTGGAGCCGGTAGGCAGAAATACTGCACCGGCAATCGCCCTCGCGGCACTCTCAAAATATGATGAAGACCCTATTTTGCTTGTTCTTGCGGCTGATCATGTGATTCAAAATCCGGCAGCATTCACCAAAACAGTGATGGAGGCAGTGCCGCTCGCGGAATCTGGAAAATTGGTCACCTTTGGTGTCGTAGCCAACGAGCCGAATACTGGTTATGGTTATATAAAAAGAGGTGCTCCACAGGGGAATGGGTTTGCTGTAGATGAGTTTGTTGAAAAGCCCTCTCTCGAAGTAGCGAAAGAATACCTTGAATCGGGTGATTTTTTCTGGAATAGCGGGATGTTCTTATTTAAAGCTAGCCGTTATTTGGAGGAACTTAAAAAGCATCGCCCAGATATCTATGATGCTTGCCGCTTATCGATGGAAAATGTGTCAGTAGATCATGATTTTCTGCGAGTTAATAAAGCAGCTTTTGATGGATGCCCAAATGATTCTATTGACTATGCTGTTATGGAGAAAACTGCTGATGCAGTTGTTATCCCAATGCATGCTGATTGGAGTGATATAGGTTCGTGGTCATCCTTGTGGGACATTAGCGAAAAGGACGGCAACGGCAACGCTACACATGGAGATGTCATGCTTCATAAATCAAATAATTCATATATAAGAACTGATGGAAAGCTAGTAGCTGCAGTTGGCGTGGATGACTTAGTAATCGTATCGACCAAAGATGTATTGGTTGTGGTTCACAAAGATAGCGTCCAGGATGTGAAATTAGTAGCTCAACAGTTAAAGTCGGAATCAAGAACTGAATGGGAGAACCATCGAGAAGTTTTTAGACCGTGGGGTAAATATGATTCGATTGACAACGGTGGACGCTACCAGGTCAAGAGGATTACAGTAAATCCGGGTGCTAAGTTGAGTGTGCAAATGCACCATCATCGAGCTGAGCATTGGGTGGTGGTTTCGGGTACTGCAAAAGTTACCAATGGCGAAAAAACGTTCATGCTGTCTGAAAATGAATCTACCTATATTCCTGTCGGTGTAATTCATGCGCTTGAAAATCCAGGCAAAGTGTCCTTGGAGCTTATAGAGGTTCAATCAGGATCTTATTTAGGTGAAGACGATATAGTTAGGTTTGAAGACAGGTATGGTAGATAGAGATTTTTCAACCGTAAAATACTAAATAAGTGTAGAGATAACATGAAAAAGAAGGCTTTGATTACTGGTGTGACTGGGCAAGATGGATCTTACCTAGCAGAATTTTTGTTGGATAAGGGGTATGAGGTGCATGGAATTAAACGCCGAGCCTCGTCATTTAATACACAAAGAATAGATCACCTCTACGAGGACCCGCATATGGAGAATCAAAACTTTTTTCTTCATTATGGTGATCTTACCGATACCTCGAACCTTACTCGTATAATTTCTGAGGTGCAGCCAGATGAAGTATACAACCTCGGAGCTCAGTCGCATGTGGCCGTAAGCTTCGAAGCCCCCGAATATACAGCCGACGTTGATGCAATGGGAACGTTGCGACTACTGGAGGCTATCCGGTTTTTGGGGTTTGAAGGGAAAACCAAATTCTATCAAGCCTCGACCTCAGAGCTTTATGGTTTAGTCCAAGAAACGCCTCAAAAAGAAACTACGCCATTTTATCCTCGTTCGCCCTATGCGGTTGCTAAGCTTTATGCATATTGGATAACGGTTAACTACCGGGAAGCCTATGGCATGTACGCTTGCAATGGCGTGCTTTTTAATCATGAATCACCGCGACGCGGCGAAACTTTCGTGACTCGTAAGATTACCCGCGGTTTGAGTAACATAGCCTACGGTGTAGGGGAGTGCCTATACCTAGGTAATATGAATGCGCTGCGCGATTGGGGCCATGCAAAAGACTATGTGCGAATGCAATGGATGATGCTTCAACAAGATAAACCAGAAGATTTTGTAATTGCAACCGGGGTCCAATACTCGGTGCGCCAATTTATTGTTTGGTCGGCAAAAGAATTGGGGATAGAAGTTGAGTTCTGTGGCCATGGGGTTGAAGAAAAAGTTATTGTGGCAGCAATAGAGGGTGATAATGCCCCGGCTCTCAAGATCGGAGATGTTATTGCTTCAGTTGATCCGCGTTATTATCGGCCGACTGAAGTTGAAAGCTTATTGGGAGATCCATCCAATGCGAAAATGAAGTTGGGTTGGGTACCTGAAATTACGGCTCAAGAGATGTGTGCTGAAATGGTAAAGGAAGACCTGATTAATGCGAAACGTTCTGTGCTTTTAAAAAGCCATGGTCACGAAATTCCGTTGAGTCGTGATTAGAGGACAAGAAATGAAAATATTTCTAACTGGCGGTAGTGGCATGGTAGGGAAAAATATTCAAGAGCACCCCGAAGCTCTGAGCTATGAGATATTTTCGCCCAGTAGCCAAGAATTAGATCTTTTAGATTATGATGCTGTTCGGCGGTATATCGGGGTTGTAAGCCCTGATATTGTAATACATGCTGCAGGTAAGGTGGGTGGTATACAAGCGAACATATTGAATCCTGTTGACTTTCTTACCCAGAACGTTCACATGGGTCTTAACGTGATTTCGGCAGCGTCTTCATTAAACGTAACTAACTTGATAAATCTTGCAAGCTCATGCATGTATCCAAGAGACACATTTAATCCACTAAGCGAAGATATGATTCTTAAAGGGAAGTTGGAGCCTACTAATGAGGGTTACGCCTTAGCGAAAATCGTGTCTACTAGACTATGCGAATATTTAGTCAAGGAAGATCCTGAAAAAAACTACAAAACTCTTATACCATGTAATCTTTATGGGCGTCACGATAAGTATGATCCTAAGCATTCTCATCTTATTCCTGCAGTGATTAGAAAAATTCATGAAGCTAAAATACATGGCACCGGTGTTGTGAATATCTGGGGTGATGGTGAGGCTAGAAGGGAGTTTATGTGCGCTAAAGATCTCGCTGATTTTATATTTTTTGCGATTAATAACTTCCAAAAAATTCCCCAAAATATCAATGTAGGGTTGGGTCGTGACTATTCAATAATCGATTATTACAATACTGTTGCATCAGTTATTGGTTTTGACGGGGAGTTTGAGTTTGATCTAACTAAACCGGTTGGCATGCGTCAAAAATTAGTAGACATACAAAATTTGCGGAATATCGGATGGAGCCATAAAGTTGACCTAGTCGATGGTATCCAGGAATCATATAATTTTTTTAAAGAAGGGTTAGTGAATGGAATTTAAATTAGCGTCTAGTACGTGGGATGATAAGGAGATCGCAGCAATTCAAGGTGTAATAGACTCTGACAACTACTCTATGGGTAAAAAAGTTCAAGAGTATGAGTCAAAATTTTCTAAGTATTTGGATACTAAATATGCAGTGATGACGAGTTCAGGCTCTACGGCCAATTTATTAATGATTGCGGCTTTATTTTTTACTAAAGACGAATCTCGCCGCTTAAAGAGAGGCGATGAAGTCATCGTCCCTGCGGTATCGTGGTCAACTACATACTTTCCGTTACAACAATACGGGCTTAAGGTAAAGTTCGTTGATATCGATAGGCATACTTTGAATATCGATTTAGATCAGCTAAGAGAAGCTGTGACCTCAGAGACTAAAGTCATTCTTGCCGTAAACTTGTTAGGCAATCCAAACAACTTTGATGAGATAGATTCAATAATTTCGGGTCATGATATCACCTTGCTTGAAGATAACTGTGAATCGTTAGGAGCCTCATTTAATGGAAAAAAAGCGGGTACCTTTGGGCTCATGGGAACGTTCAGTTCTTTCTTTAGCCATCATATTGCTACTATGGAAGGCGGTTGTGTTGTAACGGAGGATGAGGAACTATATCAAATATTGCTGTGTATCAGGGCGCATGGTTGGACAAGGAATCTACCTAAAAACAATATGGTAAGTGGCACTAAGAGTGATGATCCGTTTGAAGAGTCATTTAGGTTTGTTCTTCCAGGATACAATGTTCGTCCTATAGAAATGAGTGGTGCAGTCGGTGTGGAACAGCTTAAAAAATTACCTAAATTTATTGAGACTCGTAGATCTAATGCGACCCTTTTCAAAAAATTATTTTCGGACAATAAAAACTTAGAAATCCAACAAGAAATTGGTGACAGTAGTTGGTTTGGATTTTCCTTAATAATACATGAAAAAAGTCCGTTTTCGCGAAGTGACTTAGTGGACATATTGCGAAACAATGGGGTCGAGTGTAGACCTATTGTTACAGGAAACTTTCTCAAAAATAGCTCAGTTCTAGATTATTTTAATTATGAGGTGCATGGTGAGATGACCAATTCTGAATATATTGACTCAAACGGTTTATTTGTAGGCAATAGTCATGTGGATCTGTCAGCTGAAGTTAGTTTTTTACGGAATTTAATTCCACGTTGAGACTGATAAAATTAATTTTCTTAGATATAAACTTTTATTGACTGTAGTGGTGTTTTATTAGGTATGAATAAAGTTAAAATAACAATGGTTGGTTCTGGTTACGTTGGTATGTCACTTTCGGTGCTTCTTGCTCAGCATAATGATGTGGTTGTACTCGATATTGACGCTACACGAGTAGATAAAATTAACAATAAACAGACTACAGTTGCTGATGCCGAAATTGAACTGTTATTAGCCGGTAATGCTCTATCACTGACTGCTACATTAGATAAATATGCGGCATATAAAGGTGCTAGCTTTATTGTTGTTGCTACACCGACTGACTATGATTTAGAGGCTAACCGATTTGATACGAAGTCAGTTGACTCAGTGGTGGAAGATGCTGTTCGATTAAATGACGATGCTCTAATCGTTATTAAGTCAACCGTTCCGGTTGGGCACACCAAATTACTCCAAGAAAAATTCAAGACTAATCGCATTATTTTCTCTCCTGAATTTTTGAGAGAAGGTCAGGCGCTGAAAGATAATTTGCATCCATCTCGGATAATTGTAGGCAGTCGCTGTGAAGCCGGCGCTCAGTTTGCAAATCTTTTGAAGCAGGGTGCGGATAAGCTTGAGATTGAGACGCTGTTTATTCGCTCTACAGAAGCTGAGGCAGTCAAGTTATTTGCCAATACATATCTTGCAATGAGAGTTTCTTTTTTTAATGAGTTAGATTCTTACGCATTAGCCCTTAAATTAGACACTGAAAGTATCATCAGGGGTGTATGTCTGGATGAGAGAATAGGTGATGGTTATAATAACCCGTCCTTTGGTTATGGTGGATATTGTCTTCCCAAAGATACCAAGCAGTTACTGGCGAATTATGAGCAGGTACCCCAGACATTAATTGCGGCTGTTGTTTCGTCAAATACTACGCGAAAAAATGTTATTGCAGACTTGATTGTGGAGCTCAACCCAAAAATCGTAGGAGTATATCGTCTTGCGATGAAAGTGGGTTCTGACAACTTCAGGGCTAGCGCTATTCAAGGAATAATGAAGCGAATTAAGGCTAAAGGAATAGAGGTGATAATCTACGAGCCAGCGCTTGAGGCCGAGACATTCTATAATTCTAGAGTAATTCAAAATCTCGACGATTTTAAAGAAGACTCTGACGTCATCTTGACGAACAGAATATCAGACGAATTAGACGATGTGCGTATGAAAGTTTTTACGCGCGACTTATTTGGTAATCATTAAATGAAAGTATTGATAACAGGTGCGGCAGGGTTTATAGGATTCCACCTTACTCTCGCATTAATTGAGCGAGGCGATACCGTTCTAGGGTTAGATAATCTAAACGATTATTATGATCCAGATCTTAAAAAATTACGCTTATCTACAATTAATGAGCACAGTAGATCAGATAGTTTTAGTTTTATAAAAGCGGATATTTCTGATCGCGAGTTTATGCGTTCGTTATTTCAGGAGAATCAATTTGATGTTGTAGTCAACTTGGCAGCTCAAGCTGGTGTGCGTTATTCAATAGAAAATCCAAGTGCATACATTGATTCTAATCTAGTTGGGTTTGCAAATATACTTGAAGGCTGCCGTCAGTCCAAGGTAACTCATTTGGTTTATGCCAGTTCCAGTTCTGTCTATGGTATGAACATTAAACAGCCGTTTAGTATTAATGATCGAGCAGATTACCCTGTCTCGCTATATGCAGCGACTAAAAAATCTAACGAATTGATGGCATACACATACAGTCATCTCTATGGTCTTCCTGCAACAGGATTGAGGTTTTTTACGGTGTATGGGCCATATGGTCGGCCAGACATGGCGTACTATAAATTCACAAAATCGATAATTAATGGTGAATCTATCGATGTTTATAATAATGGCGATATGATTCGGGACTTTACCTATATTGATGATATTGTCCTCGGAGTGACAAAAGTTATTGATTCCATTCCTAGTGAAAATAAAAATCAGTTCACAGTGTCGAGTCCTCGTCATCAAATATATAACATCGGGAATAACGATCCCATTTCTTTAAGGCGCTTTATCTCAGCAATTGAAAAAGCATGCGATCGAAACGCTGTAGAAAAGCTTATGCCTATGCAAGCTGGGGATGTTCCCGTTACTTATGCTGATGTCAGTGAGCTCGTAGATAATGTCGGATTCGCACCTAATACAAGTATCGAAAAAGGTATTAATGAGTTTGTTGCTTGGTACAAAAATGATATGAAGCAATAAATATTTCATATAGAGGGCATATAAAAAATATATGCCCTCTATATTGCTAGAGAATTTATTTAGGCTTAAAGATTTTAATAGGGTATGAATAAGTAAAACTCTTTGC
>ENA-OSJC01003991-OSJC01003991.1-marine-metagenome-genome-assembly--contig:-NODE-3991-length-10316-cov-8.962887_pt1 | contig 10316 bp, 11 predicted proteins | sample MGYA00237885_ERZ534234 | MGnify/ENA primary metagenome ERZ534234 (study PRJEB26413, sample SAMN06343907) | marine metagenome | isolation source: coastal waters | place: Atlantic Ocean: West Antarctic... | reverse complement strand
GCACTGGACGAGGCAGGCATACAGAACAGACCATTAGCGTCAAGGAACTTCCTGAAGCAACCAGTGATGAGAGATCTGGACTACATAGCGTCGGGTGAGATGACAGCGGCCGATGACATACACGACAACGGATTCTTCGTTGGCAACGGTAGTGAGGACATCAGAAAAAACATAAAGGAGCTGTACAGCATTATTCGTAGTTTTTGTAAAATTAAAGAACCAAACAGACTTGGTAACTTTAGAAGAACATCGATCGGTAAATGAAGAAACTAACGATAGTAACCACATACGGAACCAAGTACTGGCCATTGCCAGTGCAGAAAGGTCTCAAGACCATTGAGCAGTTCTGGCCAGACCATGCAGAGGTACTTGTGTATCCGGATGACATGTCACAACAGATGCCATTGCGTAACACGAAGTACTACGACCTGTGCAAGGAGCAACCAAAGTTACAGGAGTTCATAGACAGGCACAAGGACAACCCCGAGTACAACCCCAGGATAAAACAGAACGACAAGGAGAAGAAGGACTTCGACAAGAACACACAGATATACATCTATGATGCTGTGCGTTTCAGTTACAAGGTGTTCGCCTGCATAGATGCATGGCAGAAGACCAAACCGGACATGCTCTGGTTTCTGGATGCAGACATAGTGACCTTTGAGAAGATAACAATGGACTGGCTGACACACATAACACCAGACGACAAGTTCACATCATACTTGGGCAGACCCAAGAAAGGTTTTTCAGAAACTGGTTACTACGCTTTCAACACAGCACACAAACACACAGGAGAGTTTTTTGAACGTTGGCAGACCTACTATGACAAGGACAGATTTCTGGAACTTAAAGGCTACACCGACAGTTTCACCTTTGATGGTGCTAGGTTAGAGCTAGAGAAGGAAGGGAAGATACATAACGAAGACCTCAACGATGGTAGATGGGCAGGAGACAGGAGAAGCAGACATCCATTTATCAACAGTGAGCTTGGACAATACATGGATCACTTGAAAGGTTATGACAGGAAGGCCGCAATGACTTCTAAGAAAAGGGATCTTACCACGAAGCAAACCCACCCATATTGGAAGACCTTAAAAGATTAGTGTTGTAAATATCAACATGAAATCACTTATAACAGGTTGCCAGGGATTTATTGGTAAAAATTTAGCACAGCATTTAAAGAAACAAGGACACTATGTGGTAGGCATAGACAAGAAACTCAAGGTTAGCGATACAGTATACGTTGACGAGTTCGTAGGCCACGACATGGAAACTAGGATCTCACTAGAAAATGATTTTGATAGGGTGTATCACCTTTCAGCTGACGTACCAAACTCCAAAGGTGTTGGTGGCAGTCAGTTAACAACAGGAAGAAGTAATCCAATACAGACTATTCAAGCAATGGATTTCGCCGCAAGGAACAAATCACATTTTATATATGCGGTGTCGGCAATGATATACAACACAGAGTATCAAGGACACAACGGTCCGGACCTGAACGAGGACGAACACATATGGCCAGCCCAACCGGCAGGTAACATATACGGGATGGAAAAACTTTACAACATGCAGTTGGCAATAGAGTATGCCAAGGGCTACGACATGAAGGTTGCATTACCGATCTTCCATGCCATGTACGGACCACACTGTGACATACTTGAGAACTCTAAGGTAGTTGCGGCCATGTGCGTGAAGATACTAAATGCCGAAGACCCAGGTGAGATTGAGATATGGGGCGACGGAACACAGATAAGATCTTTCTGTTACATAGATGATCTAATGGTCGGCCTTGACAAATTGATCGAGAACGATGTACATGTACCTATCAACATGGGAAGTGATGAATCGATAACGATGACACAACTTGCAGACATGCTGATAAAAATATCTGGTAAACAAATTAAGAAGAATTACTTGCCAGCCGGACCAGCCGGATGCATGAGACGTAACTCGGACAATACCAAACTAGAAAAACTTACAGGATGGAAACCAAACTATCCATTAGAGCAAGGATTAAAGAACACCTACGAATTTATTAAACACCAGTTGATAAAGGAACAATAGAATAATGATTTATTTAAACAGAGATGTTAGTGAACTGAATTACAAAAATTTAAACTACAAGTATGCATCAGCAATCTACGAACACACAAATCTTGTTGAGGTTGGCTACGATGAAAAAAGCACAAGGTATGGTTCTATAAATGAGCAAGGTGATCACAAATCGTTTGCTCAATCAATTTTTGGCGATGAACATCATCTGTATGCACTAAAACAGAACCCGGGATGTCATCTACCAGAGCATGTTGATGCTTTCTTCAAATTCAAAACTAAACACAAAGTCAAGTCCAATGAATGTGTGAGACTTATTTTCTTTATGGAAGATTGGAAAGTCGGACACTACCTTGCACTCAACGGCAAGTCTGTAGTGGATTGGAAAGCAGGAGACTGCATCAAGATAGAATCCGGTGAACCGCATCTAAGTTCTAATGGCGGCATGGAACCAAAGTACACTTTGGCGGTTACAGGACTTAAGAAACACTTACCTAAAGGAAACTACTAATGAATAAAGAAAGTAAAATATTAATAACAGGAGCAACCGGATTGTCCGGCAGTGCAATATATAAAAAATTAACAGACAAAGGATATGCAAATGTTCTTAAACCAGATAGAGAAGAACTGGATCTTTCTAGCATGTCGGCAGTAAACAGTTATTTCAAAGAACATAAACCCGAATATGTTTATCATTGTGCAGGTGAGATTAGTACACACCTAACACATCACACAGAACCTTATCCTATATTCGCTGGAGACAAAGCTGTAATACACAACGACAACAGATCATACGAGATGTCTGGTGGTGGATCATACGAGATGTCTGGAGGAGGCTCATATGAGATGTCTGGTGGTGCCGAATTTGAAGGTAAAGAACTTTATAGCAAGAAGCCTATAAAAACGGTTACTCTGGAAGATACCAAACAAAGAAACTTTAAGTCAGGAAGTAAAACAGAATTAAAAGTGATCAACAGCGAAGTACTATCAAAGGATGCTTACATCAACCTTAATACGATCAACGCCGCGGTATCAAACGGTGTTAAGAAACTAATTGCAGTAGGTAGCTGTTGGAACTATCCTAGATTACAAAGAGCAATAAACGAGTCCGACTACACAGAGACAAGTTCGCAAGGTGCGACAGGACACGACGTATCAAAATTTCTGTTAATATCATTATTGAAACATATGAAAAACGAAAAGGCCATGGACAGTACTGTATTAATGATTCCTCCGCTGTATGGAGATCACACACATGAGAACATAAACGAAAAGCATGTATTTGCTTATCTTAACAACAACATGTACGTGGCGGCTAGGCAAGAGCTAGATGAGATTACATTAAGCAGTAATGGTTCAAATCTTAGACAGTATGTACACCAAGAAGATTTTGGTAATGCGGCCTTATTGGCAATGTCGGTAGATGCTCCATTGTTAAATGTGGCCAATGACGAAGTCTTCTCAATAGAGGATGTAGCAAAAAGGTTAGCGGACAGATGGGGATATACAGGAAAGATCAAATGGGAAAATCAAGCCAGCAACGAAGGCCCGCAAAAACTAGACTGCACTGTTTTGAAAGAAGCAGGGTGGAAGCCAACAATTGGTTTAGTCGACACCATCGATAATAGATTAGAATGATATTTGCAAATATAGATGTATCACATTTAGATTTTAAATCGCTACCTTACAAGATAACTGATCAGAACGACACCTGGCCGAAACATTTAATACCTGTAGAAGGAAGAGGAATAACGCAATACTTCGAAAGCCAACCAGAGTCATGGGAACCTTATCCTGGGTTCCAGGAGATAATGGATTCACTGTTCCACCCATACGTTGATTCGTTTGTGAATCGACAAGAGCCCGGACAATACTATGCACCACACACAGACAAGTTTGAACGTATGCGAAAAAGATTTGGTGTGAAAGTAAAGGACTGTCTTCGTATAATGATCTTCCTGGAAGATTGGCAAATGGGACATTACTTCGAGATAGGTAAAAAACCATTTACCGATTGGAAAGCAGGAGACATAATGGCCATACCACCAAACGTTGTACATCTCAGCATGAACGGAGGATGGACACAGAAGTACACCTGGCAGATACAAGGATTGAGAAAAGACTTCAAGGTTGACATGTCCAAACTTATATAATATAATAGCAGTATATGCCACTTACACCAATAGTAATAGAACAGACATCCAAAGGTGAGAGAAGCTACGATATTTTTAGTAGACTTCTAAAGGATAGAATCATTATGTTGGAAGGACCGATAGAGGAACACACGGCTTCAGTGCTTTGTGCTCAACTGTTGTTCTTGGAATCACAAGAAGCCTCGAAGGATATCGTTTTGTATATCAATTCGCCAGGCGGACTGGTAACGGCAGGTATGGCTATCTATGATACCATGCAGTATGTTAGATCAGACATACAAACAATAGTAGTGGGCCAGGCTTGTTCTATGGGCTCACTCCTAGCAAGTGCAGGAACAAAGGGTAAGAGATTGATGCTACCTCACGCAAGACACATGATACACCAACCGCTAGGCGGAGCGAGTGGCCAGGCAACTGACGTTGAGATTAGAGCAAACGAATTACTGAGATGGAAGCGAGAGCTTACAGAGATATACGAGAAGACAACAGGACAACCATTAGAGAAGCTTAAAGCTGACATGGAAAGAGATAAGTTCATGAACGCAGAAGAAGCCGTTGCATATGGCCTAGTAGATAAGATTATCACTAGCAGAGCCCAAGACGACGAAGACAAATAAATTACCAACCACATTAGACACTATTAAATAACTCGAGATGGCATTCGAGAGTTTCAATCATAACAAGAAAAACATGTTTGCTTACTACAAGGTAGGCAACAAAAAATTCTATAGTGACGTAAAGGCACTAGAAGAACTATCCAAACTAACAACAAAAATTGAAAAAAACGATCAACACGATCTAAAATTAACATTACTGATAGATGACCTGGCACTATACATGGCCAAGAAAGGTGCACTAGAATTCTGTATAGATCAAAAGATGATGAATGATGATTGGACAGTTGAGCCCCCAGAGACCATAGAGTACTATCGACAACAGATGTGTGCTTACATTGAAAAGAACTATGACGAAATAACAATAGGCTATTCGGGAGGTACAGACAGTAACACTGTTGTCGAATGTTTCAAACGTAGAAAAACACCTAACATCAAGCTGTTGAATGTTGTTAACAATTCGGTACAACAGCTTTCAAAAACAAGACAATACCTAAACGATCATACCAAGAAAGTAACGTATGCAAAACACGGCCGGGCCGCAAGTGAGCTTGGATGGGAATTTGATTTGTTTCAAGGGTGGACACCCACTAGTAAAGAAACATACGAAAAAGAAGTCGTTGATTACGAGTACGGGGCATGGGATTCGGATTGGAAGAACACTAACGGATGGTATCAGAACAGCGGAGAACTAACACTAACAAGGAGTAAAACAAGTAAGGCGTGTTTTATTATGGGTTACGAAAAGCCAGAGATACTGATCGAGGACGGATGGTATGTCTATAAATTACACAATTACGAATGGGATCTACCTATAAATTGTACAGATCCAAATGTTGATTTAATATACTTCTACGTTAACGACGGATCGCCTGACCTGATTAAAAAACTTTCACATGCAAAAGCTAAGGAAATAGACAACATACTGTGGGAGAATAATTTACCACCAACAACAGAATCAATGGAGATGTTCAAGATTCAACACAGTACTCCTTACTATGATAGACTAATGAGGGCAATGGGGTTTGAAGCGGCCTCCCCGTTCCTGCAAGGTATAGGAACAAAGATACAAGGAGAGTGGTATCAAGAAGATAAAAAATGCATTGAAGAAAATAATGCAAAGGACAAACAAACTGTACAAAAACAAAAGATAGCCAATGATTATTTTGATAACGTGATTACCAAGAAAGTACATCATAAATTTTTAGATTTGAAAAACAGAAATATTAAAGGAATATGGGGTAAACCGATAAGAGTTCGTCCTGTGTCACAGCGGTTGCTTGACCGTTTAAAAAAATAGTGTATAATATAAACAAATGGAAACAGTAATAGTTTTTATAGCGGCAATAATCTGTGGAACGTTTAGTGGTATAATGCCAGGTGTGGGAGGCATGGCGGTCATGCTTATGGCCTACCCTTTCTTGATTGAAATGCAACCACAGAACATACTAATATTTTACGTGGTGATGGTCAGTATAGATCAATTCTTTGGAGGAATCACTGCTATTGTATTTGGTGTTCCCGGTAGTAGTAGTGCTGTGCCGAGTGCAATGGAAGGCCATGCATTGTTCAAGAGCGGCAAGGCCAGCGAGGCCATAATGTTCAGTGCCATAGGAAGTTGGGTCACTAGTGTGTTTGGTGTGATACTAATTGTAGCAATGATACCTTTGTTGTTCATGATATATCAGATTTGGAATAGCACAGTTCAGATGGCAATATTTTCTCTTACTAGTATAGCGATTATATGGATCAGCAGGAACAAACTAGTGGTCAGCATTATGTTATTTGTGTTTGGTAACTTGTTAGGCAAGGTAGGATACGACACCTACACTAACGACAGTTTCATGACCTTTGACACACCGTTATTGTATCCGGGACTGCCCATCATGCCTGTGGTCACTACCATGTTTGTGATACCTTTACTGATAGGTAGCCTACGCAGTAGTGGAGCAAAGGTGTTTAGTTTTCCCGGAGTAACCCTAGAAGGTTACGTACAAAGTTTTAAGAAGATCAAAAAATACACAGCCACATTGTTCAGAGCAGGACTATTGGGAAGTATAGGAGGATTTGTACCAGGCATGAGTTATGGCATGAGTAGTATATTGGCATACACTGTTGAGAAGTGGGTACAGATAAGAAAAGGTTCATATCAAAAAGGAAAAGGAGATATGCCTAGTCTTATAGCAAGTGAAGGAGCGAACAATGCCGGAACCTTTACACAACTTGTTCCTCTTTTGTTTTTAGGAATACCCATAACAGTCAGCGAAGCATTAATATACAATATCTTGGATACTAGAGGGTACCCGGTTACTGTGGAATGGTTCCAAACAACGTTTACCATGATAATAATTTTCTTCCTGGTAAGTGCAACCATTGGATTGTTTCTTGCCGGGAGGTACGTGAACTTCATGCGTTATCTAAATAACTTACCGATAAAATGGGTTTACTTGGGAGTTGTGATATTTTTGTTCTTTGCAATATACTACACAGGAAGTCAAACACTTGCAGGTATAGAGCATCTAACAATAACAGCTATACTTTTACCAATTGGACTTTTATTCTACAAGCTAGACACAATGCCTCTGATATACGGATTTATTTTACATGATAAACTTTTTGAGATTGCAATCAGGATCTGGATCATGTATACTTAGGATGTTAATTAACAACAATAACAAAGAGGAAAAGAAATGAAGAAAATACTTTTAACAATAATAGGAACATTGTTCTTGGTAACGTCAGCATCGGTTTCGTTTGCGGCAGACAAGATTGATGTATTACAACACTCTAGAGCAGGTGGATTAGGTGACAGAATGGTTACTTACATCGCTAATGCACTAGGAGACCAATTTGGTGAGAAGATCATAGTAGACAACTGTGCGGCGGCGGTACAGTATCTGAAAAAAGCAAAGAACCCAGTTATAACTGCAATGCCTTTTGAAACAATGGCAAAACAGAATGACGGAAGTAAGAATGCTTGTGCTATCGACAAAAGAATGTTTATTCAGATGTATGCGGCAAGTCCGTGGTCGGTTTGTCACAGAACTGACAATGCAGAGGCAACCATTAACGCACTTAGAAATAATAAAGTGAGAGTTGGTGTTTGGCAGAACGGTTTTTATGGACCAAGATTTATTGCGTTCATGAAAGCAATAAACCCTAATGCAAAAGTAATTCCTTACAAGAAAGCTAAGATGTATAGAGCGGCACTAGTGGCTGGCGAGATAGACTTTAGTATTTCAACTGTTGCTAAGGATGGTGAGTCATGCCCGGTGGTACTAAACGACACACTCGTTGGTGACGCACAGATAACTGCCACAGAGTTAGAACCAAACGCACCTTACAGTGTACTAGGTTACTCATACTTCTTTGCTGGTAAGAACATTAAACGTATTGATGTTCCTGCTATTGTTTTTTCAAGTAATGCTTGGAACAACAGAAGAGATCATAGATATGATGTATTCATGACTGGTGATTCAAAAAGAAAGCAGTGGAAAGCAATCAGTAATTAATCCCCAAACAATGAGAGAGGGTTTCTAAACCCTCTCCCATGCACCACAGTAAATACTCAAACAATATTATGTGTGGTTACTATTATTCAAATATATCTCCCATAGAGGACACAGCAAGTCTTAAGAGACGAGGACCGGATGCATGGAACGAATTCTCCTGCGAGTTTGGACATGTCGGAGCCGCAAGACTAACAACAATAAAGACCCCAACCGAACAACCGATATTAAAAGATCACGGAGTACTACTGTACAATGGTAGCATATACAATGACCAGAGCATGAATGACACGCAGTGGATCAGCCAACAACTGGACAGCATAAACTATGCTGACTTTATTCCACTAGTGAAGACGTTCGAGGGAGAGTATAGCATAACATGGGCAACTGCCAGACACGTGATTTTTTGTACTGATGTTTTTGGTACCAGGCCTTTGTATTATTATTATGACGAAAATGGTATTACTATTGCAAGTTTACCTGATGGCATACAAGCAAAGCACAATGCATTTTATAGATGTGAGGAAAATAGGATATACATATTTGATAAGGAAACAAAAAAATTAACTAGTTTCAAAAACAAGACGTGGAACTTAAACCAAACAGTCAACAACTATGATAAAGTTTGGGAACTATGGGAGAAGGCAGTAAAGGATAGGTATACCGAACAAGCAAGTATACTAATGAGTAGTGGTTACGATAGTGGCATGATAGCCTGCACTGCAAGTAAGTTTTTTAAGAACCTAGACTGTTACAGCATATACAACGAACATGAACATCAGCCTACTCTAGCAAAGAGACAACAACTACACAACATAGAAATAATAAATTTAGATCCAACTGCAACGAACACTAAATCTCTTTCCAACAACTACTATAAAAATAAAGAACATCCTTTCCATCAAACGATGGTTGACATGTCTCCAGACAATCCTATTCTCAAAACTAACACCTATTGCAATGCAGGTGATAGTGAGATATATGTAAATCATATGAAGCCAAAAGGCAAACGTATAATCATCGGAGGGGACGGAGGCGACGACATATACAGTGACTATGGATTCAAAGGACACAGGATGAGGAAACAGAGTAGATTTGGTGGCCTCTTCCCTCAAGACCTAGACACTGTCTGGCCCTGGATTAAAGATAATGTTTTTGTATCCTATCACGGCAGGACAGAAAAAGTAGGAGGATATTGGGGTATAGAATACAGATGCCCGTTTATGAGTAACGAACTAATACAAGCATGGCTGAACACAACACAACAATTGAAAAATGCTAGGCACAAGGGGTGGATGGCACAATACATGGAAGATCATGATTATCCGTATGCAAGTCTAGAAAAGTTCGGACATCAGGCCAAGATGGGTTATTGGAATCAAAGCGATCGATAATTATTAGTATGTTTTATATTTGGCACACACTTCTAATAACAGGATTTATAGCACTAGCTTATTGGTTTGGTTACAGACACGGTGTTAAAAAAAAACATGTATACAGATAAAAAACGCAAAGTAATCTACATCATGACTCATAAGATGGTATGGTGGCACACACATTGTCCAACCACTACAGGGTCAAATCCGTTGTTTGACAAACCGGTTTGGATTATTGACAGGTGTGAACACTGTGACATGAACATTGAAGGCCAGGACTGGTGGAACAACTGTTCCTACAATTCTTCTCAGATAAGACTATTTGATAACTTAATTTAATATTATTTTTAAGATGGACTTCTCGCCCATGTATATCTCTGTTTCTGCTTTGGCTTTGATACATTGGTATTTGACGTTCTCATTGTAATCTCGTTCAGCAGTACGTTTACCTCTCAGGCACTTGGCCATTGAGTCTTGTATCCTGTGTTCCTTGATCTCGCCTTGTACCAACATCAACAATGCAACTACTGTTTCAATCATTAGTGTTCCGCTCCGTTACCGTTTGTGTACTTGATGTCTCTGTCAGCATCTTTTAGTTTCTCAATGTTCTCT
>ENA-OSJC01003990-OSJC01003990.1-marine-metagenome-genome-assembly--contig:-NODE-3990-length-10318-cov-4.036129_pt1 | contig 10318 bp, 8 predicted proteins | sample MGYA00237885_ERZ534234 | MGnify/ENA primary metagenome ERZ534234 (study PRJEB26413, sample SAMN06343907) | marine metagenome | isolation source: coastal waters | place: Atlantic Ocean: West Antarctic... | reverse complement strand
AATGTAAATAAAACTAAACACCCTATGATTATGAGATCCAAAGAGGAGATGTTATCTTGGGATGAATTAAGTGTAATGTTGAGATCTCTTGAAGACGCTATAAAGGACTCTAATCAAGAGTCTGTAAGGTCTCTTTTAATGCAAATAGTACCAGGATTCAAACCGCAATGTGGCATTGAGGATATACTATATAAAAATAATATCTAAAATGGATAACTTGAAAGATTTACTTACACAAAAAATGGATTAATGCTCCTGTGGATGGATGACTAGTTCTTTAAAGGAAATAATGAAATTAAAAGAAGACAGATTCTCCATAGATGGTCCAATATGGCAAGAAGTTCAAATTAAAGATTCAAAAGAGTTTGAAGAGGTTATCAATATTTATGAAAAACTTAATCTTATAGATAAAAAAGTTTTTTTTAGAATTTATCATCATAAGGGGCTTGAAATAAATTCTTCAAATCTTATGGTTCAAAGTAATTTCAAAAATTTTGTGGCCAAAAAATATAAAGTATCAGACCCAAGTTTTCTTAATTCTCAGGCTGATCTATATAAATTTATAAAAAAGAAAAAACTCTCTGGACCTTTAATTTTAGAGGGCCACATGCCTGAATCTTTTATAGAAAAAAATGAGGATATGTTGTTTCTTGAATATAAAAAAGGACAGTATTATAAAGGTAGCTTTTCTGATATGAAAAAAGCAGCAGCCAGTATCTCAAATTTTATAAAAGAATTTCAATCATTTGATAGTTCGAAGCTTCAAGAAGTTGAAATCTTACAAAAAAATTCAAAGAAAATTTTTGAAAGCTTTGCGCTACAAAAGAACTCTTGGAGGAAGAAATTTGGCAATGAGATTGCTAATCTCTTAGAATCTGAATGGGGTTATATTAAAGAGTGTATCAATAACTCCTCTGAAGAAATAGTAAGAATAAAAAAAGCAAAGAAATTTGCCTTGCATATCGATTTGCACCCACATAATCTTTTAATTCACAAAGGTGAATGCACTATCTTAGATATTGATTCAATTAGGGTATGTTATTGGCCATCAGCTGTTGGATTTACAATATTTAAGTTATTAAGGCAATCATTGACTCATTTATCCTATGATAGGAAATTTGAGCAGAACGCAAAAAATTTTATTACAATATTAACTGAAAGCATACATAAAGAAGGCATTCCTGGAGATGTATTATTTATTGGAGCAAAGTTAGAAATTCTAAGAAGACTATTAATAATTCTAGAGGGCAATCTAGGAGAAAAAATTTCCCCATGGAATAGTGTTTTAGAGATACAAATCAATGCCCTAAAGGAAGTTAATTTATTAAGAGAATTAATGCTTGAGTAATAATTTTAATAGTTGTTTATTCTGCTACCAATCATAATTATTATAGATAACACTTTCTATGAAAGTACTTAGTTTTTTTAAAAGCTTTGAATGCTTTTTAGAAAATACCCTTGGTTAAACCACCGTCAGCCATAAGGCTAACACCAGTCAGATACCTGCCTTTCTCTGACAACATGAAGGTTGCAATATCTGCCAATTCTGAAGGGGAAGCGAATCTTCCTATAGGAATGCTGTCCTGACTTGCCTTAAGTGCCTCCTCATAAGTGATTCCTTGATTTATAGCTGATTCTTTAACGAGACTTTTTAATCTTTCTGTCAAAACCCCTCCAGGACAAATAGTATTTAATGTTATTCCAAAAGGAGCAAGTTCAGTAGAAACAGCTTTAGTAAAAGAAGACAAAGCTGCTCTCATTGAAGCAGATAGAACCATCTGTGGCGTAGGCTCTTTTGCAAGTGATGAAGTAACATTTAATATTCGACCCCATTTGTTTTCTTTCATATCATCTACAAATAATTTTGTAAACCTTACAGCGCTAAAAAAATTTGTATTATAGGCTTCTAACCATGTATCTTCAGAGTGGTTCATAAATGAGCCCATGGGAGGTCCTCCGGCATTATTAACCAATATATCACAACAGCCCCAAGAGTCATTAACCACCTTTTTTGCTTTGCTAGGTAACTCATTATCTGCAACATCTCCTGAGAGAGTTTTAATTTCAATATTATGAGATTTACTTATTAATTCTGCTGCATCATTTAATTTACCTTCATTTCTTGAAATTAGAAGAAGATTTACACCTTCTGAAGCTAAAGAATTAGCTATTGCAAAGCCAATTCCTGAGCTTGCCCCAGTAACAATGGCTATTTTTCCTTGTATTCCATAAATACTCAAAAGTCACCTCTCTTTAATTTTTTTATTTAGAAATATATCCACTTTTCTCACCCATAGAGCAAGCGTATTCAAATGCTTCAGATAATTCAGGTAAAACTATTTCAGACATTGGAATTATATACTTACGAACCTCTTTTATATACTTTATCCTTATGTGTTCTTGAGGATTTAGTCCAATTACAAAAATGTTATCAAATTTATCTAAAACTTTTATTTTCATAGCTGGTCCAGGAAAGCCTCTAATTTTTGAATAATATTCCTCTTTGTAAGAGCTATCCCATTGAAGCTCCCTGTTGACAGTCAGGATAGAAATTGAGTCATTAATAATGACTCCAAATTTCTCTTTCACTATTTTTCTTGAAACCTGCCCAACTTCAAAAATATTATGGAGTAAAGCCAATATAGTTGAGTCTTGAGTTGCATCATCTATATATCTTAATGACATTGAGGCAACTCTTAGCGGATGAGCTAGATATGATTCTTTTGAAAGTCCTTCGTGATTATATTCAATACTTTTAGCAAAATTAAAAGCTTCTAAAACTAACTCCTTTTTACTAAGTTTGCTTTGCATTAGTTCATTATAAAAAGATTTCGTGCATCCTCTTCCATTGTTAGCCAAAGATTTAATTCTTAAATTCCTTTCTTCAACGAAATTAATTTTATTCATAAATGCAGGGTAATAAAACTTCTTCAAAAAATTTAGAAACAACTGTAAAGTTTGAACTATAGTATTTTAAAAAAAAACCTAAATTTTCATTTTCTAAAGTTTTTCTTACTTTTATCACTTCACTTAGCATGCCATTCATAAATTAACTAAAAAAATTCACTCAACAGTTACGGGATGAATTTGTATAGAACTTTTTTCCCAATACCGTTCCACATTAATTTTCTACTCAATTTGAATCCAATTCCTTAATATATGATAAAGGATACAGTATCCTCAACATATGATTTATTCTTTGATCCTATTGATTTTTGTTTACTTTTTCATCAGACGATTCTAGTCAGTTAATAATAAAATTACTTCCAATAAATCAAGCACTTCAAGGTATCATGAAACGCATTAAAGCGAAAGGTATAGAAGTAGTGATTTATGAGCCTTCATTTGAAGAAGGCGAGTTTTTTAACTCTAAAGTAATTAAAAACCTTGAAGAGTTCAAGAGAGTTAGCGATGTGATTGTCGCTAATAGAATGGTAAATGAACTAATCAATGTGAAGAATAAAGTCTATACGCGTGATTTATTTAACTCCGATTAATTAAATAAGGATTTAAATGAAAGTATTAGTAACAGGATCAGCAGGATTTATCGGCTCAGCACTCTCAATCAGATTTTTAGATAGAAGCCATACTTTTGCAGGTATAGATAGTCATAATGATTATTATGACTTGCTGATCATCCAAGCTATATAGTTAGATTAGGTGCTCTTGATTTGTTTGCTTTTGATTGAAATGGTTAATTTATCCTTATGATTAAAGAATATTTTCAAAAAGTTTTTTATTTGCTTGATGATGACAAGAAAAAGATTCCAATACTAACCTTACTTTTTATACTTTTATCCTTGTTTGATGTATTTGGTATTAGTGTAGTGGCTTCTTATATTTCTTTTATATCTAACGATGCAGCAGTAGATAATCTTATGATTCAAATATTTGAGGTTATTGGCTGGTCGATAGAGAAAGATCGCCTACTGCTCAATATGGGTTTTTTGATAATAGCCATCTTTCTTGCAAAGACATTTTTTGCTATTTCTTTGAATAAGATCATAATTCAGTTTAGTCTAAATCAAAAAATTAAGTTAAGCTCATTTTTAATGAATGCATACCAATCCTTACCATATGTGCAGTATTTAAATCGAAATAGTTCTGAATATATACACAGCATTAGAACTCTTACAGAAACGTTTTCAGCTCTTATCCTTCTTTTGTTAAGGACTTTTAGTGAATTAATTGTTGCATTTTTTATTGTGCTGTTATTAGCTTGGCATAATGTTTATTTATTAATATTTTTGGTCATAATTACTGGGCTTGTTGTATGGGTTTATGATTCTTTTCTTAATAGAGGCCTTGATAAATTTGGAAAAAAAGCAAATGAAGCTAATAATTTAGTAATAAGAGGGGTTATTGAAGGTATCTCAGGATTGAAAGAGATAAGGGTTTTAGGTAAAGAGAAGTATTTTTATAATAATGTATTTAAAGGCATTCATGATAGTGCGTATTATGATTCAAAGGTTAAGATTGCAGCATCTATTCCGCGTTATTTGATAGAGTTTGTGATGGTTTTTTTCGTTACTTCCATTGTTATTATTATAATTCTCTTTGGAAATGGATTGGATACTTTATTTACTACTCTGGCGATTTTTGGAATTGCATCATTAAGGTTGTTGCCAGTAGTAAGTGGCTTATCAAATACTCTAATTTTTTTACGTGTTTCTAGCGATTCTTTAAAAAAGTTGTTTAATGATGTTCAAGAATCCAAGAAGAGTAAAATCACAAGAGTTGTTGATGATTTCCCATTATCAAGTGAAAAATTTAGAGAGTTTGAATTAGATAATGTTAGTTTTTCATATCCAGACAAAGCATCTGATGTTTTAAAGAATATCTCTATGAAAATAGCTGCTGGTGAGGCTATTGGAATCATTGGCCCTTCTGGAGCAGGAAAAACAACATTAATAGATTTGATATTGTGTTTACTTGACCCATCGGACGGAAGTATTAAGTACAATAACAGTGAATCGGAGCTGTCATTATTAGAGTGGCGCTCTCAGATTGCTTATTTACCCCAACAAATTTTTATTATTGACGACACCTTAAAGGCTAATATTGCACTTGGAGTTGATAATGTTGACGATACACAATTAAATTATGCAATTAAAAAAGCAAAACTAGTAAGTCTTGTAAATTCTCTCTCTGATGGAGTTGAATCATTTATTGGCGAAAAGGGGATTAGACTATCTGGCGGGGAAAGGCAAAGAGTGGCCCTAGCTCGTGCTTTTTATCATGATAAAAATATATTAGTAATGGATGAATCTACTAGCTCTTTAGATGTTGAAACGGAAAAAGAGATTATTAAAGAGATTAAAAACTTACGTGGTACAAAGACTTTGATTGTTATCGCACATCGCATGTCTACAATTCAACATTGTAATCGGATTTATCATATAGAAAATGGAAGAGTTTTAAAAAGTGGAAAATTTGAAGAAATAGTATCTTAATTCTAGAATAATGTTAAAAAATAAAAGAAAAGCAATTGTAATTGGTGCAGGTCCATCAGGCCTGATCTCTGCAAAAGAGTTGGCAAAACTTGGATGGGAGGTTGAAATTTTTGAATCGCTTGATAGGGTTGGAGGGATGTGTAGATCATTTGAGTGGAATAAGTACATATTAGATATAGGCCCACACATCTTTCATACTGAGGATAAAAAATTAGAAAAATATTGGAAGAGTCAGTTTGGTGATCTTTTTGTAGAAGGCGTGTATTGGAGTCAAAATGTACAGGGCGTTAACTTTGATGAATTTTATGACTACCCATTGTCTTGGGAGTCAATATCAACTTATCCGAAGAATGTAAGTAAAAAAATTATAAAAGAAATTGGAGATTTGAACACACTAGGAAAAGCTGGCGCAAAAACTTACACTGAATATATTGACTCTATTGCTGGTAAGACGCTTAGAAAAATGTTTTTTGAGAAGTATCCAGAGAAAATATGGGGTATTCCAACTAATGAGATGACTGCTGATTGGGCGCCAAAGAGGGTTAATATTTATAAGAAGAAGACCCCTTTTTTTGGTAAGCAATGGACGGCTGTTGCTAAAAGAGGCGCGGGCTCTATTTATGAGAGAATTTCAAAAGAGATTCAAAAAATGAGTGGAAGAGTAAATCTTAATAATAGAATTACAGGTATCGAAACTAATGGCTATGTAATTAAATCTATTTCGACAGAAGAGAAAAAAATTAGTATTGGTCAGGAAGATATTGTTATTTCAACTATTCCTGTCGTTAGTTTATTAAGAATGATAGGTCAAGAATCAAATTTAAAGTATCGAGGGGTGATGATATTCTATCTTGATTGTTTCAAAGAAGATGTTCTTCCTGAGGGAATAGCTTGGCAGTATTATGATTCGAATAGGCTTTCTTTTACTAGAATCACAGAACCTGGCAAGATGAACATTGAGCGCCCATTTAAAAATAGATCCTTAATTACAGTTGAGGCCCCTTTTTCTTCAGGAGATTTAGCTGATCAAAAAGACAGTAAGGTTATTTGCGCAGAGATTATTAATCAAATCGTGAGTATTGGCTTATTAAAAAAGCATGAGATAAATGATATTACAATGGTGAAAGAGAGGTTTGTATATCCAGTCCAATATAGTGGCTATCAAAAGGAGTTGGCCAGAGTTGAAAGTATTATTGGAAAGTATGAGCAATTATATTCGCTAGGAGCAGGAGCTAGGTTTAACTATACAGATACCCAAGTTCTATTTAAAAAAGCTTTTGATTTAGCCGAATCCTTAACAAATAATAGCACTAGTTCTATTCAGGCAGTCAAGCAGCAATCTTCTGCAGAATTTAATAAAGTTATTAAAATTAATGGACGCAGTATAGGCGGAGACTCAATTCCATATATTATTGCTGAAGCTGGTATGAATCATAATGGTGATTTGACTTTAGGAAAGAGACTAATTGATGCCGCCTTAACCACGGGATGCGATGCAATAAAATTTCAAACATTTTTACCTAATAGTAGGGTTTCTGGAAAAGTAAAATCAATGGACTTTGTAGAGTCAGCAGATGGTTTGGAGGAGACAATGTATGATATGTTTTCCAGATTATCTATGCCTTTTGATGATCAAAAAGAGCTATTTAATTATGCAAGAAATTGTGGGATACAGATTTTTTCAACTCCATTTGACTTTGAGAGTGTAGATTTTTTAGAATCTTTAGAAGTGGATCTTTATAAGATAGCATCAATGGATTTAGTTAATCTTCCATTAATTGAGTATGTTGCTAAAACTCAAAAACCAATAATTTTATCTACAGGTATGTCAAATTTAGGGATGATAGAGGACAGTTTGCAGGTTATTTCAAAGACTGGTAATAAAAACGTAGCAATTCTTCACTGCAATTCAACATATCCTGCTACTGCTACAGATATGAATATTAATGCAATTAATACACTAAAAAAATGTTTTAATATTCCTGTAGGTTTATCAGACCATTCGTTTGGGTTATTAGTTTCGACAGTGGCACTTTCAATTGGATCAGATATTATAGAGAGGCACTTTACTTTGAATAAGACACTAGAAGGTCCAGATCATATCCTATCTTCAGAACCACAAGAGATGGAGCGTCTTGTCGAGACTTCTAGAGTAATTAAAGACATACTAGGTGATGGCATAAAGAGAATAAAATCGAACGAATATGAGACTATGAACTTGCAACAAAAGTCACTATATGCGCTTGTAGATATTTCTAAAGATCAAACTATCAGCCGAGATATGTTGACAGTTAAAGGCCCTTCTGGGGGAATTCTTCCAAAATATTTAGATATAGTTGTTGGCCGTGTAGCCACTCAAGATATACCTGCAGATTATCCAATAACATGGAATATTATTTAGTTTATTAATATGAAATCAATCACTGATGCAATAAAAGAAATTGTAGATATAGGAAGGAAAGAACATAAAAAAACAGTATTCTTAATTGGTAATACTATAAAAGTTGAGAGTGGTGAATTCTACTTGACGCCAACAAGAAATTATGGTCAAGTAGTTCTTTCGGGAGCAATCGTTTATAGTGAGAAAGTAGCCAAAAAAATTGCAATGGAAATTGATGGTTTGATTGATTATATCTTTGTAGATGCAGAAAAAAAAATTTCCGACAATAATTCAATTAGTGGTGAACCAGGAAATATTGAGCGTGCTGTCAAGGAAGTAGTAAAAAAAAGTTCATTAATATCTTATAAGTCAAATGATCTTACTGTTGATGCAGCAGATGCTTTTATTTCTGAGTACTTCTCTAAAGACTTAGTTGGAGTTGGAGGAAGAAAAGTTGCTATCATTGGGGCTGGGAATATAGGCTCTAAACTTTCTCAGAAGTTAGTTGAGAGAGGTGCAAATGTTTTTTTAAACAGGCGAAATAAAGAAAAGCTTGATTTAATTGTCAACCAAATTAATGCAACAAAATCAATTTATACCATCGCAAAGGCTTTTTCTTCAGCCTCTCCTATTGAGGCTTGTTCTGGCGCAGATATAGTAATAGGAGCTTCTGATGGTATTCCAGTAATTGATTCTTCAATAATTGATATGTTATCTGCTGAATCATTGTTGATAGATATTGGAAAAGGTTCAATTGAAAAAAAAGCAATAAAAAAAGCAAGCTTAAGAAGTATAGAGGTTTATCGACTAAGTGTAGAAAGTGCTTTGGAAGGTATGGTGGTTTCTTTAATCTCAACTCATGATGTTCTAAATTTAAGAACAGGAAGAGGCCTTTACCATAAACTTCAAATAGTTTCTGGAGGGTTGCTGGCGCATAAGAATGAAATAGTAGTTGATGATTATAGAAATCCAAAATTAATCTATGGAATTGGAAATGGTGAAGGTGACTTTATACGAAGTCCAGAAAAAGAAATTAAAGATAAACTTAAAATACTGAAGATTTTAATATCAAATGAGAGGAAAAAAAAGTGAAGGATTTATTTCAACGCTTATTACCTGAGAATGGTTTTGTGATAGGTGAAACAGCTTGTGGACATGAAGGTGATATTGATAAGTTAGAACAATTAATTGATAGTGTTTCTGATAGTCAAGCAGAAATTATTAAGTTTCAGATTTTTTCGCCAAAAGAAAGAGCTACTGTTGATCATCCTGAATGGAAAATATTTAATGACTTTGCATTAACAAAAAAAGAGTGGGCTCATGCTGCTCAATATGCTCGTAAAAAAAATTTAATTATTTTTGCAGATATCTTTGGAGATGAAAGTTTTAAGTTTGCTAGAGAAATTAAAGTAGATGGCTATAAGATTCATTCAGAGGATTTACTAAATACTTATTTTATAGAAAAAGTAGCTAAAACTAATCAGATTCTTTTGCTAGGTGTTGGTAGTGCTCATAGAATCGAAATATATCAACTGCTCTGCTATCTCCAACAAAAAGATTTGTGTAGTAACTTAATTTTGATGCCAGGAGTCCAAACTTTCCCGACATCAATAGAGTCTCATTCTTTGGAAGAAGTAACTGATTTACAATTAATGTATAAGTCATATGGTGTTAAAGTGGGGTTTGCTGATCATATTTCTGGAGATCTCCCAGATGCAATAACTGTGCCTCTAATGGCTTTTGCAAAAGGAGCATGTATAGTTGAAAAACATCTTACAATTGATAGGATGAATAAATGGGATGATTATGAGTCTGCATTGAGTAAAGAAGACTTTAGTAATTTTGTTGATCAAGTAAAAAGACTTGTGCCGTTATTGTCTTCTGTAGGTACTCTTAATAATGCAGAAAAAAAATATCGAAAATCATTTAAGAAAACAGCCATAATAAACTCGAATAAGAGTATAAACTCTAAAATCCTACCTAATCATATAGGCTTTGTAAAGGATCCAATAAATAAAATTCCACTCGCAGCTCATCAGATTTCGAACATGTATTTGAGTGATGATATTGCAATAAATACGCCATTACGCTTAATGAATACAAAAACAACTATTGGTGGAATAATTGTTGCTCGATGTGGTTCAAGTCGCCTGCCAAATAAAGCATTACTTAAAATTCAAGATCGAGAAACAATTGCTCTTTTGATAGAGCGAATTAAGCGCTGTAAAAGTTTAGATAAGGTTATATTGGCAACTTCAACAGATTCCTCAGATGATGTATTGGAAGAAATTGCTAAGAGAGAGGGTGTTCTTGTTTTTCGTGGATCACTTGAAAACCTATCTTTACGTTTTTATGAGGCTGCAAAATATTATAAATTGGACCAAATAGTTCGAATAACAGGTGATGATATTTTAAGAGATGAGACTATTATTGATTTAGCAATTGAAAGCCACTTATATTCTTCATGTGATGTTACTGTTACTGA
>ENA-OSJC01003988-OSJC01003988.1-marine-metagenome-genome-assembly--contig:-NODE-3988-length-10320-cov-8.586645_pt1 | contig 10320 bp, 6 predicted proteins | sample MGYA00237885_ERZ534234 | MGnify/ENA primary metagenome ERZ534234 (study PRJEB26413, sample SAMN06343907) | marine metagenome | isolation source: coastal waters | place: Atlantic Ocean: West Antarctic... | reverse complement strand
ATTCACAGTAGTGATTGCTTTTATTGGAAGTTTTGTTTCCACAACTGTTAGCGCACAAGCTAACGATGTAGAAACTGCAGATTCCCCAGCACCTAAAGCTGCTGGTAAAGATGCAAAAAAAGAGGCATCTGGCTCTCTAAGCGCTGGAGCGATTGCAGCTGCTGTTGCTGCTGCTGCTGCACTTGCGGCCGTACTTGATTCAGGAGATGGTGGTGGAGCAGCTCCTGTGCCAACACCTGCGCCAACACCTGCGCCAACACCTGCGCCAACACCTGCGCCAACACCTGCGCCAACACCTGCGCCAACTGAAACTTACGAGTATTCCTATTATGTTCCAACGATGGTAAACGTTAATACAAACACAAATACATCAACGTCTACTAATACTCTTGCAGCTTACGCGCAATTTGGAGTCTTTTTGCCGAATGTAAATACAAGTACTAATACTAATACAAACACGACTACACAGACATTGCAGCGTTATGTGACAAATACTAGTACGAATACGAATACCAACACGACTACACAGACTAATACAAGTACCAATACCAATACTACTACCAACACAGTTACTTCAACATTTGGTGTTGATGCGGATGGTGATGGTTTCTTGCAAAGAAGTGAGATTCCTGCAGATGGTTCTGGTGGTGCTGATGAGCTACCCCGTGATCCGTTCGAAGCTGGCTCAGATCCTGTAAGTAATCCTCTCTTCTACTCTGAGGTTGATATTGTTGACCAAGTACTAACTGATCTAGAGTTAGAAGTAGAAATACTCGATCTTAGACTTGGTGGCGATAGTGATCAGATTGTAGGTGATGATGCTCTAGTTGTAGAGATTCCAATATTTAATGAAAACTACACGGATTATGCTGCTGCTGATGCATTCTATAACTTAGATGAAGGGGCACTTAATTTAAGCGTAGATGATAATTACGTCACAGATTTAGGTAGTAATATAACGATCCTTGAAGTGCTTGGAGATGGATACGTCTCCATTCAAAAGGATATTCTCCTAAACATAGATCAAGAGTTTGCCCAAGATCTCCTTTATGATCTTTACGATCTACAAATTGACGATCTTGTAGTCGAAATAAATCAAACCTATGAAGCTCAAATTCTTAAAACTGAAACAAGAACAAGGCTAGTTGGTGAATAAATAATAGTAGGCTTTAAAAAAACCCACCTTCAAGGTGGGTTTTTTTTGTTTAGAATTAAGTTTGTCTAAGGTAGTGCAATCTTAAAGAAAGTTTCAATAAGTTAGCCGAGCAATCAATAGCAAGAACTGTAAATCAAAGCTAAGCTTAGAGCTCTAATACTTGAAGTAATATTCAATCTTTACAATTGGCAGCCTAGGGTGAATTCTTTGCTCCGAGGATTCAATCTGACCCGTGGTAGTATTTTGATAGTAAAGATTAACCCCACTCCAACCAATGAGATCTAGGTCAAAACTTTCCTCTATTCTATTAACCTGAATACTACGGCCAAGTTTTTTAATAGTTGCTTTGCGTGAATTCATTGACCTACGTATGGTGGAAGAAATGAGGTCTGGATTGAAGAGGTTAACAGTCTCATACACATCGCCGGTTAAAAAAATATTATCCGAAGGTCTTAGTATTTCAGTATTACTATTTAACCCAACTGTTTTAACAATTCTTCCATTTAAAGTGTATAACTTGACGCCGTCAGCTCCAATCCATTCATAAACATTATCCTCTTCATAAGCAAGGATTAAAATGGCATGAGGGCCTCTACCAAATCTAACTTTCATAAAACTATTCTCATAGTCATTGAATATCTCTTCTGTGACTTCATAATCTGGAAAACCAAAAACAACAGAATTTACCGATGAAAAGTTTTGTATATAGGTAATTGGTAAATTGCCACATGAGGTTAGAAATAAGACAACAAATAATATCTTAATCATAAAAACCATCCCACTCACTAACAATTTGAGCTCTGTTAGCTTGATAAGTAGTGCCCCAAAGAGATTGTGCAACAGTTAAATATTGTGCTCCATCACGAGTGAGAGGTCTTAAACCAAATCCAGTTTGACCTCTTGAAAACTCTTGGAAGAAAACTTGAATTGGGAGATTAAAAAAGAACCCTTTATCAAAACTGCCCTCTCCAAACTCTGCCTTACTAATATCAGTCAAGGAGGCGAAAACACCCATGTTCAAGCCACTCTCAAAATTTCTTGATACACTGAATGTAAAACCTGAATCCTTAGCAAGGTATTTTCCACCCCTTAAATGCAGTAATACTCGGGTAGTAGGCTCAACATAATAAAAATTCATGTGTCCAGTGACAGTTTCGTAATCCCTATAGCTAAAGAGCTGCCTAAATGCTCGCTGTCTTACATGCCAAAGCTCAGCACCAACAGCAAATGATTGTCCAAATGGCTTGTATAAGATCTCTCCCCCATACCCTGAAAACATTGGTTCAAAAATTCCAGCTGAAAGCTTTGTATAAATGCTTTTATAAGGATTTCCAAAGTAATTAACCTGCAACCTAGTTATGTGCGACTTTTGGCTTTCTTTTAAATATTGAACAATATCAGTTCTAACGTGTGGCAAAATACTGTCTGATGCTAGCTTTAATTCGTCAAAGTTATTGATCAATCCAATAGATCCAACAGCTAGAATGTTAAAATTTGGTTTTATTATAATTTCACTGTGTACTGATATCGAAAAATCTCCAAAATAAAATCCATCTGGGCCACCTATTTGACTTCTTATCGCGGGAGCTAGCTTGTAAAAGGCTGCAGGTAATTTTATCCTTGGTCTAAAGTCATGAGCTAAGTGTTGCTTTGGTTCAGGTTTATAGATGATGACATCTTCCAGCAATGCATCTGTTTTTTGACCAGGCTTAAATAATTTGTATGAAGATCTTGGAATATCAACAGCATATAAAGACTGATCAGCGTTTATTGTTACCAATGAAAATTCTTCTATAACGTCAGGAGAAATTTCATTAAGGAGATTTGCCACTCTACCGATTGATTGGGCGTTATTAAGAAATTTTGACTGCGTAAATGCAACTTCATATCTGTTGTTTTCTACATTAGCAGAACGAAGATAGATCTGATTATCTCTTAACACCTTAAGGGATGATCTATATAGGTTTTCAGCTTTTTTGGCATTAACAATTTTTCTATAAACTTCTGATCTATCTATTATTGGAGGTGGATTTTTTTTTGCAATAATTGTGGCTTTTCTCTTGCTATAGTTACCTGCCATAGAAAATCCAAAACTCAGGGTATTATTCCTGATATAGCCGATCTTCACATGAAAATTTTCACTAATAGGGTATACAAAAGAGTAATTAAATTTTCCATCCTGGGACACGGGTAAGTAGCCTTCACCACCATCTTCGATGCCTGCATAGTTAGTTGTGTCATATTCAATCTTTAGCCTAGTTCCATTAAGCTTGGGTAGATAAATTTCAACCCCGCCAAATAGACCGGCTTCTTTGCCACCAAAGAATTTGCCATAATTGACCTCACCTCCCTGGCTGTCTTGCATGCTAGCCCTTTCTCGACTTTCAAACCTTGAATCAATTTTAGCCAAAGGATTTGCTATATTTCTATTAGAAATAGTTCCAAAGCCAAGTCCCACTGTAAAGTCTATATTCCCTATTAATTTTGATGCAACTATATATTCAGAAGCAAATAATGCTGAGCCTCCAAAATCTCTAAATCCTACCGCGATCTGTGGAATATAGTCTCTCTCTTTAATTAAACGAAATTTAGCATCAAAGCTCTTATCTTTATAGGACTGCTTACCACTAAACTCTGGAGAATCACTATAAAGAAAATTATTAACATCGGTGTACTGATAAGCAGCTTCAAACCAATCAAATGGATGGCCCATAATTGAGCCACGAAGATAAGGATCAGCATGTGTCCACGTAAACCCAACTGTGCCACCTGGATGCATTCTTGCACTTGGCATCTGAATCAGTCCAACTGTGCCATAATTTGAATAAGTTGGTTGGGAGAAATAAGGATAAATATAATCGGCTAGTTGTGAACGAACGTTTACTGCCATGCATGCCATCACCACGAAAAGGATTGAGGAAAATCTCATGAAAGAGATCAGTTCTTGGATATTGCAGCTATAGATGCAGCTGTTACTGATAAGTTAGCCAAGATAGGGGTAACAGTCTCAACTAATGCCAGCGAATCAAGTGGTCGCGCTTGTCTAGGAACCACTAAGGTTCCGCCAGGTAAAATATCGTCTCTTTCAAATGGCATAAAAGGTAGCACAGGTATTTTAAATCCATTTTTTCTTCTTAAAGACACTCCGCTAGGCTGAAGTACATATATCTTTGATCTGTCTGCTTCTTTTTTTGTTCCGCCAGCAAGCTTTAAGTAGTAATCAAAATTTGCTCCAGTTTTATGAGGAACAGTAACTGGGTTTAAGACCTGGCCAACTACTGTTACTGTGTTTAAGAGTTTCGGCATATAAATGACATCACCATCATAGACTGCAATATCAAGCGAAGGATTGGTTTCTATCTTAGCTGGATTTAACTCAGTGACCAATCTCCCAACAGCCTTGGCATCATCTAGAGAGGTCATCAGGCTAATCAAACCAATTAAATCAGTAGAGTTTTGTTGTAAATAGCCGCTTGCCACAGCCGAAGATAGAATTTCTGATAATTCTGCTTTTGACCTTTGCAAGGCACTAAGTTCATTCTCTTGAATTGACTCTCTTGTTAAGATTCCACCCAATGGGTATGCTTGAGAAGTGAGGCCGCCAGCTCTGTTGAATAGTTCGGATAATCTAGTATCTCTCGTTATTTCAAAAATTCCAGGGTTTTCAAACTCTCCAGCAAGCCTTACATAACCAGCTTGCATGGATGCCTGATTAAGCTGTAAGTTAATCATAGTTATATTAGTAAGACTTTTTAAGCTCTCATAGCTATAAGAACCAAAACCCTTGCTGCGAATTCCAATCTCAAAAACTGGTAATGTGTTTAACTTACTTACCAGAAACCCACCAGCTATATTAAATAATGCTTCTGCGTCAAGTTTTGGTGCAGATGGGTATAATCCAGGAAATCTTACATTTCCGACAACAGGAATTGAGTTAAGAAGCAAAATAGGTAATAAGTCGTTATTTTCATGAAATATCTTGGTGCATGCCCTAGATTTATTTGCAGTGAATAGTTTGCTCTTTGCCTCAATTAGATTTGAAATTGGTTTCTCGGCCAATACATCCAAGGCAAGCAAACAGTTACCATCATTAGACAAAATATTATTTGAAAAGCTGTTTACATTTGAATCTGATGCTTCAGGAATGCCCTGAGCTACTAAACTAGATTCAAGGAGGAGATTGCCGTCAACAGACTGGCTCGAAGACCCAAGACGTTTATCTGTATTGTTATTCAAATAAGTAGCAACTTCTTTTGACTGCATGAACTCGATATCATCATGCGAAAATATGAAAACTCTGTCACCTGAGTATAAATTAATCTCATCAAGCGCCTCTTGGCTTCCTAAACTAAAACCAATTATCCTGTAAGACTTTGACTGGTAATTTAATCTTTTGATCGCAGCGAAGCCGATGTATGTATTATCTAGTAAGTCGGTTTGGAGCTTAATAATATCGCCTAGAGCATTGGTACCTTCTAGGGTGTACTCACCAGCATTCCTTAGAGCTCCTGAAATTGAAAAAGAATTAATTTTCTCTCCTTGTGAGGAATTTACAATAACCTTATCGCCGTTCCTAAGCAAAAAACTGGAAGCAGTTTTAGGCTTCAAGATCGTTGATTGCCCTGAAGGCAGAAGCCTTTCGACAGAGATATTAGATAGATCAGCAAAAGGAGTTGCTCCTAAGGCAAACTTAAGCAAATGCTCCAAAGATTCATTCTCAACAATCTCATAGATTGCTGGCCTAATCACTTCGCCAATAATTGATGCGCGAGAGTTCAATCCGCCCACCAGCAGTGAATCACCATCATTTAATAAAAAATCTGAAGAAGTGACATCTCCATTTATTAATAGCTCATAAAGATCAATGGTTTCGATGATTTTGTTATCTCTTAAGACTTGGATAGATCTTAAAGAACTATTTTTATTGACGCCACCAGCTGAAATTAGGGCATTCAGGGGTGAGCCAAAAGCATTTATGGCATAAGTACCTGGTGTTTTAACATTTCCCAAAGCATAGATTTGCTTGGATCTAATTTGCTCCAAGGAGATATATGCCTCTGTTCCAACATATTTCTTACCAATCTCATCTTTAATTTTTAAAGATGCTTCTTTGTATGTTAATCCCGCTAATTGGAATTCTCCAATATCTGGAATAATAATAGAGCCCATCATATTTACATCCAAGACTGACTCAAAAGAAAATCCACCAAATAAAGAAATTTTAAGCCGGTCTCCTATTTTTACTTTGTAGCTATCGCTGAGAGGCAGACTATCGAAAAAATTAAATTCATTTGAGTAGCCTGAAAAAACATCATGGCCATATAATTGCAGGTCTCCAAAATTCTGAGGCAGCTCTTCTGCAGCTTTATAGAATCTATATTCCTCTATCAAAAAACATGCTCGCTGATCTTTTTGACACAATTCGGTAGCAAGCTCAATTCTTTTTTTGTTTAGCGCGGCAAAGCTTATCTCTTCCTTCTCTAGCTTAGTAAGTTGACTTTGTTGTTTGAAGATATTTTGTAACTCATTTTGCACAAAAGATTTATAGCCATCCTCCTTAGAACCACCAGTAGAATCTTCTCCACCGGCCTCAAGGGTCCCTAATATCAGGGCTAATTGCTCATCTTCCTGAGCAAGAGAGGAGTGAGGAAAGAAAACTAATGCAAAAAATGTTATCGCAAATAGCTTATTAAAAATTATCTGGGAAAGAGAGTATTTCATCCGCTGATTATACACGTAAGATTAGTCGTTTATTAGTCTTTGAATAAATAAAAAAACGGCATTAAAAACAAATATCAATCATAAAAATTTGGCTGTTATTTATTAGTTAGGGCCATTATTATTTTTTTAAAAATCTATGTGAGCTTGAAAGGTAAAATGCACCCAATAGAAATGGATAGAAAAGTGAGAACCTATATCTTACAAAGGTGCCTTCGTTAGCTAATAACAAAGCATATATTGACGATCCAATTAAAAGTATAAAAGTGAGTAAAATGAATTCAGAATTTTTGTAGAGATTTTGCTTCATCGCCAATCGCACATACAAGTAAATTAATAGCCAGCTCTCAAATGACTGCAATGGATAAAAAATGTTACTCCAATTCCAAGGAAGGGGCATGATAAAAAATATTGGAAGAGCTAAAATTGCTTTGAAGAAAGCATCTCCCAGTGATGATAATTTCAGAGCCTCTGCTAATCCACCACCATATACATTATAGGCCAAGTATGAAATGGAGCCATCAAAAGCCACAAAATTCTCTGCCGCAAATGCTAGTCTATATAGGTTGAGCACAGCAAGAATTTGCTCTTCCATGATAAAGCCTCCTATCATCATTCCTGAAACAAAAAATATGAATAGGCCGTAATTTTTATGCGCTCTAAAAAATAGCCGAGCAATCAAATATAAAGATAAAAAAGCAAACATTTGTATCTTTAAGATAAACAGTGGGTACAAGAGCACCGCAGCAAAAAAATATCTATCCCTGATTAAATTAATAATGAACAGTATGGATAGCATGGTAATAAGAGAGTCCCTTAGTGATAAGGAGGCGTAGAGAATTAAGCTTGGAATAAGAAAATATAGTAAGACCTCATTCTCATTGCGAAAAAATCTTTTGAACCATAAGAAAATAACAAATAGCAAAAACATGTTGGCAAATGCTAGAGATGTAACTGTCATATAGTTAGGCAATGGAATAACCCCAAGCATCTTAGCTGTTAGTTGAATGGCTGGCTCAACGACTCCGGAAGCGGAGAGAAAATCCAGAGAACTGCCGGAAGATTTTTGATACATGACCTCAGCAGCATAGCGAAATTGATCGCCAAAAAGGAAAGGAGAGAAAAGAAAATAATTAAAAATAAGTGGCGCAAAGAAGATTGCCAGCCAAGCTAAGAGAGAATTAGAATTTATATAATTAAGCTTGTAGAGAAATACTGCAAAAAATGCAAGCGCACTAAAGTTTGCTAATTCAAATAGATAGTATTCTAGAGTGCCGCCATAGGTATGAAGTGAAAAATATTCATTTACCATAAATCCTCTTTATTCTTTTGAATAAAAGAAAATAGGATAGAGGCAAAGAGAAAAATAATTGCACTAGAAAAAAAGATTGCTGAGACTTTTGGGGCAATAGGATACTCAGAGGAATGCGGTGGATCAATAACATCAAGAAGATGAGGTAGATCATTTTCTAAATTAGCAATTTTAAAGTACTCAGAGTTAATGGTGGTAGCTAAAGCAGCGGCAATCATAGAATTTTTAGAAACAGCTAGCTGAGAATATGTAGCTGAAATAATCTCATTAGATTTTAAGATTAAGCGCTCTTTAGTATACTGGTCTGTTTCAAGAATTACTGCATTCATGAACTCAATGGCAAAGTCTTTGCTCTCTGTCTGGGTTGAAAGAAGAACATTTGTTTCGCCTATACGCTGACGAACCGCAATGGTGCTTTGGATGTAGCCCTGAAGATCATATGCAGAAAAGTAATCATATAGATCATATCCTGAAATAAAGGCACCAACCCTATCTGAAATAGTATGTCTTTTAGGAATTTTATTAAAATACTCCTCATTCATATCTCCACTCCCAAAAATTTTAGATCCCCATCCCTTGTTCCACATTCTTTGAGCAAGAAAATATGAATTCATGGCAGAACGAAATTCATCTGTGGGTCCTGATTTATCAGCATTTACACTTACCCCGAATAATGCAGTGGCTGCTGAACCCATGTCCATGGAAGTTGGTGAAGAGACATCAGCCTCCCTTAAGGTGGATGTAACAGAAAAAGACGGGCTTGAAATTTGTACAATAAAGAAACTAAGTAACAGAGAGGCACCAAATGCATGCAAAGATCTTTTAACGAATACCAATTCATTAAAAAATTCTCGTGATAAAGAAAATTTTTCTTTTAAATTAATTTTTTTTAGGATGCTCATATGTAAATGCTCTTGTTTTAAACACAGTATAGTTCTAGGTTATCTGAAGGAATATCTTAGTGTAAAAATACTGGAGATTCAATTAATGAGATAATGGTTTTCTTACAACCTATTTTTGGTTAAAAGTATTTCTTAAATGCCAATTAACAGTATTTTTAAGTCCAGCCAGCACTCTATGAGTAGGTCTATATCCAAGTAACTTATGAGCTTTAGTTATGTCTGCTTGTGAATGTCTAACATCACCATCTCTAAAATCTTGATAAACAAGTTTATCATGACGAATTGTATTTTTTTTACCTATTAGATCCTGGAGAATCTTATAAAGCTCATTTAATGAGGTTCTGTCTCCCAGCGCAACATTATAAATAGTATTCATAGCCCTTTTATCAGTTGTGGTAGCCGCTAAGATGTTTGCTTGCACTGCATTATCAACAAAGCAAAAATCTCTACTAGTTTTCCCATCTCCATTTATAAAAATTTCTTCATTTGCAATAATGGCATGAATCCATTTTGGAATGACAGCTGCATAGGTGCTTTTGGGGGTTTGTCTTTTTCCAAAAACATTAAAATACCTTAGACCAATTGAATTAAAGCCATATGCTTTTTGAAATACATCAGCATAAAGCTCATTCACATATTTAGTTACCGCATAAGGGCTAAGTGGTTTACCAATAATATCCTCTTTTTTAGGTAGCTTTTTATGGTCACCATAAGTAGAGCTGCTTGCGGCATATGTAAAGCTTTTTACATTCGCATTATTCGCTGCAACAAGCATGTTAAGAAACCCTGTTATGTTACTTTTATTGGTCTTGATTGGATCTTTTATACTTCTAGGAACGGAGCCAATTGCTGCTTGATGCAATACATAGTCAATATTATGACAAGCAAGCTCACATGATTTTAAATTTGAAATATCGCCTTTAATAAATTTAAATTTTGACCATTGTTTTTTTGAGACAAGAGATTGCACTTCTTTTAGATTGGCCTCATTGCCTGTGGAAAAATTATCTAGTCCAACAACTTTCTGATTTAATTCTAGGAGAGTCTCCAATAAATTACTGCCAATAAATCCAGCTACTCCAGTGATTAACCAGGTCTGAGGGTTAGAAAGAAGAGATTTTTTAATTGATGAGTACGTTGCCATAGAATTACAGTCTCTTATCAACTTGAGTCGCAGAGAATAAATATTTTAAGTCGTAAACTACGTGTTTAGATTTCCCCAATGCTCTAAT
>ENA-OSJC01003986-OSJC01003986.1-marine-metagenome-genome-assembly--contig:-NODE-3986-length-10321-cov-24.149649_pt1 | contig 10321 bp, 10 predicted proteins | sample MGYA00237885_ERZ534234 | MGnify/ENA primary metagenome ERZ534234 (study PRJEB26413, sample SAMN06343907) | marine metagenome | isolation source: coastal waters | place: Atlantic Ocean: West Antarctic... | reverse complement strand
AATCAAGCAACATCGCTCTAAAAAAGAGCATTTAGCTCAGCAACGAACGAAGTGAGGCGCAGTAGAAAGAGAGTCTCGGTTGCTTTAGCAATGAGAAAACATCAAGCATTCATTTTGAACACCTAGAATTGATACTATTAAAGGTTTCTCCTAAGGCTAAAGTGGGGTTGGTTTATTGACAGATACCTAGCACTCCCACACCAAAGTAAATATCTACTATTGACTATGATTTGAGTTAAATACTTTTTGATAAACAAGTCATGCATGTTATGCACTTTGCATGACTTGAATGACTTAAAAAACTAAAATTTTTTAATTTACTTGTTGCAACCAGGGCGGGTTTGCACCCTTTCTAGTGACAGTAATACTCGCCACTTTGTTAGCAAATGAGAGTGCTGCTTCAAGCTGCGTTTCAGTTAAAGTATTGAGACTGTCCCTATCTAATAAATCCTGCTCATCAAGAGTTAGTAGAAAGCCGGCATTAAAAGTATCGCCAGCAGCAATTGTATCGACAACATCAACCTTTTGACTCTCAGCAAATACCTCACTGCCATTTTTATAGATTACTTTTGATCCCGCAGAGCCTAAAGTAAAAATGACAAGCTTTACTCCATTGCCAATCCATTCTTTGCTGACCTGATTAATGTGCTGAGCTCCATAAAGATAACGATAGTCATCCTCAGAGATTTTAATAATATCAACTTTAGTAGTTAACTCAACAAAACGATCAAAATAGTTTCTTTTATTCTCTATAAAGTCAGGACGGATATTGGCATCAAAATAAATAGGCAAGTGGCCTGAAACTTGTTCAATAAGCCACAGCCAACTCGATCCGCAGGGTTCTGCTTGAAGGCTTATTCCTCCAACCAGTAATGCCTTTGCCTTCTTTACTCTATTGATAAATGGGTTAAGGGCCTTTTGATCTAATAATCTTCCAGCTGAGTACTCATCTACAAAGGTGTACTCTGCAATGCCGTTAACTACGTCAGCATAGGCAAGGGTGGTGGGCCTATTGGTCTTAATGATAAAGTCTTCTTTTACTTTAGAATGTCGCAACTTATTCTCTATAAGCTCGCCATAATGATCATTAGATACGGCGCCAAAATAATAGCTATCGGCTCCTAGGCGACCAAGTGCAATTGATGAATTAAAATTACTACCGCCAACATGAGGAGTATATTCAGGTTCTCCTTTGAAAGAAACCATATCGATTAAGGATTCACCTGCGCAGATAATCATTTGTAGCTACCTATTCTGGTTTGCATAAAAAATGGCAGTTAGCAAAAAATGCTTCAGTTTAATGATTTCGATTTCCATTAAATACGCATACCATATACAAAGGCTTGTCTCCTGTATTATGGACTCGATGAAAAACCCCATCCTCTATTAGGATGACCTCTCCCTCCTTTACTAATAACGTCTTATGATCGAGCTGCATTTTTCCTTGACCATCCATAATCATATAAATTTCTTCTTGTCCAGGATGGCTATGACCTCGAGTAGACTTTCCAGGGTGGAGTAAAGTTGAGCTTAGAACAAGACTGTTTAAATCAGTGTTGTCTTTAAGAATATAAACATCATTATCTTTAACGACTTCACCTTCAATATTATTGATTTTCATGATAGCTTTCCAAAAATTGATCTAGCTTCTGTTTTTCATTTTTTGTGAGAGATAGTCCAAGCTTTGACCTTCTAAATAAAATATCTTCAGAGGTTTTAGCCCACTCATTTTGGACCAGGTAGACGACCTCTTTTTCATAAAGACCTGAACCAAAACTCTCACCAAGTGAGTCTATATTTTTAGCATTATCAAAAATATCAAATGAGACTGTCCCATAGGATCTAACTAAGCGCTTGACAACCTCTTCACTTAAGAAAGGATATTTTTCCTGAATCTTATTGTTTAAATCAAAAAGCCCATCGACATCAACATCCCCTCCTGGAAGAGAAGAATTATGAGTCCAAGGATTACCTCTTTGTCCAAGGAATGTTTCGATATGTTTAAGAATGGCCTCAGATAGGCGGCGGTAGGTCGTAATTTTACCTCCAAAAATATTGATCATCAGTGATGAATCATGCTCTTCAGCTTTAATGACATAATCACGAGTGGCTTCTTGTGCTTTGCTTGCTCCATCATCGTAAAGAGGCCTGACCCCTGAATAACTCCAAACAATATCTGATAGTTTGATTTCTGAATTTAAATAGGTATTAGCTGAATCACAAATGTATTGTTTTTCTTCTTCACTTATCTCAACTTCACTAGCTGATCGACCATGATCAATATCTGTAGTTCCAATTAACGTAAATTTATCTTCATACGGAATCATAAAAAAGATTCGACCATCATCATTTTGACAGATAAAGGATTTGTCATGATCGTAGAGTTTATTAACAACGATATGACTCCCCCTGACGAGACGAACATTTTTAGAATTATTATCGCTAAAGGATTTTTGTAATACATCATCAACCCATGGTCCAGAGGCATTTATAAAACATTTCGCTTTAATTATATTCTGAGTATTATCTATTGAGTCAGTAGTGGTAATAAGCCAAATGCCATCAGACTTAGTAACTTTTGTTACCTTAGTGTAGTTTTGTAATTTAGCACCATTTTTAGCTGCATCAATAGCATTTAAGATGACCAGTCTTGAATCGTCAACCCAGCAATCAGAATACTCATAGCCAAACTTATATTTATTTTTAAGTGTACTTTCTAATACGCCAGTATTTAAATTGACTGAGCTCGTACCTGGCAGTATTTTTCGAAACCCTAAGTGATCATATAAAGCAAGGCCTAATCTCAAAAGCCAGGCAGGCCTCATTCCTTTAGAGTGAGGCAAGACAAACCTCATCGGCCAAATGATATGGGGCGCCATTTTAAGAAGCACTTCACGCTCCTTTAGAGACTCTTGTACCATGCGGAATTTATAGTGCTCTAGATATCTGAGGCCACCATGAATTAGTTTTGTTGAATTAGATGATGTGCCAGATGCAAAGTCATTCATTTCACATAGACAAACTGAATAACCTCGACCTGCTGCATCTCTTGCGACGCCAAGACCATTAATACCTCCACCAGCAACAAAAACATCATAAATTTTTTCTGAATTTTGTGACATTAATTTTTATTGATTATGAGATCTGCAAGTTCTACAAATCCGTTTCCTGAATAATTTTGAGTAATATATTTTGGTGGGTTTTCGATGCTATTTATTAGGTCAACAACATTAGCGACGCCAACTGAGTTTTTAAAAAAACCAAACATTGTTGAATCATTCGGAGAGTCTCCAATAAAGATAACAGTATTCTGAATTTCAGCATCATTTAAACCAAAGCTTTCTTTTAGAATTTTTAAACTTGTAGAAAGTTTATTATGACTCCCAATCCAACAATTAACATGTATTGAGCTTATCTTAGCTACTGCGCCTTTTTGTTCTGCAATTTGAACAATTTCATCAATCTTATCTTGAGGCAATTTAGGAACATCTTCGGCAAAATCAATTGCTAAGTCAGTAATACGATACTGCTGATCAGACGCCTCTGCAGTTCCAGGGACAGATTCAAGAATTGTATTCTTAATTTGATTAAGAACTATAAAGTTTTCTCTTCTTTCATCCTCTGTTTGACTATAAAAATTATTCATTTTTTTCTTTACATGATCATAGCTAAAGAAGAAAGCTCCATTCTCTCCAACAACTCCATCTACTGGCCACATCCTGGCAATGTGATCGCACCAGCCAGCACACCTTCCAGTAACAGGTATTACTTTATACCCAGAATTTGATAATCGCTCCAAAGCATCGTAAGCATCGCTTTTCAATCTTCCTTCTGTGGTCAATGTGTCATCAATGTCTGTAAGAATGAACTTTATATCTCGCCACTGAGACAAAGAAATGGCTTCAAGAGTCTTCATATAAATTTTTTGAAATTAAATTAGTCTTTTACGAACACTAACTACTAATATTTCGGCCAAGATAACCAGCACAAAAATTGCAAGTAATGAAATTGAAACTCTTTGCCACTCAAACAAATTTAATGAATCACTGATCACAACACCAATTCCACCGGCACCAACCATGCCAAGTACTGCTGATTCACGCACATTTATATCCCATCTAAATAAAACTATACTAAAAAAAGCTGGCTTAACCTGAGGCCAGTAGGCTTTTATAATGATTATTGGCCATGAAGTTCCAGTAGAACGTAAAGCCTCAACTGAACCCATATTAACTTCTTCTAACGCTTCTCCTAGTAATTTGCCAATAAAACCAATTGATCGAAATGCTATTGCAAGAACTCCTGCAATTACACCTGGACCAAATATTGCAACAAAAAATAAGGCCCAAACGAGTGAATTAACAGATCTAGATGAAACTAAAAAGAATCTTGCAACCCAGTGTGATATTGGATTTTTTACAATAGTTGAGGCGCTCATTATAGCCAAAGGAATTGACATCAATATCGCTGTCGTGGTTCCCAAAGTTGCAATATTTACTGTTTCAATTAAGGCATCATGAACTTTAATTGGATAAAAAGCGAAATCAATAGGCCACATTCTTGTAAATAAATCTGCCATTTGTTCTGGTGCATCATACAAAAACTCAGGTATTATTTCTACAGTTTTTAATGACCATACAAATGTAATTGCAGAAATAACGTAAACAATAGCCCTACTTAACCTCTCTTTAGCAGTAAACCTCTCCCAAGAATGATTGATATTATTCATGTGAATATTCTCCTGATTACATTAGATAAGAATTCCCAAAAAAGAATTACCAATACTATTGTTATTAAAATTGCTGCAACAAAATCATAATCAAACCGCTGAAATGCAGAAAATAAAGTACCGCCTAAACCACCAGCACCAACTATGCCAATCATTGTAGAGTTGCGTAGATTAGAATCAAACTGATAAGTAGAAAATCCAATAAACCTTGAAAAAACTTGTGGTAATACTGAAAAAATAATAATGCTCCCAAAACTAGCACCTGTTGACTTTATGGCCTCAATTTGTTTTAATGAAATCTCCTCAATTGACTCTGCAAATAGTTTTGCAATAAAGCCTATCGAAGCTACGATTAAAGTCAAGATTCCAGCAAGAGCTCCAAATCCAACACTTTTTACAAATAAAATAGCAATTATTATTGGATGAAAAGAACGACATAATGCAATAAAAACCCTAACAGGAGCGCTTACATAAATAGGCATCAAATTACGCGCTGCAAACAGTCCAAAAAAAAGGGATAAAAAAATACCTAATGAGCTTGCAATTACTGATATTTCTATACTCTCCCATAGTCCATCTAGTAACAACTCCCACCTTGAAAAATTCGGAGGCATCATTCGCTCAATTAAAGTATTAGCATAACTAAGACCTTCAACAATGCGCGTCCACTCTAACCCAAATGAATTAATCAAATAAACTAAATATGTTATAAATACAAGCCAAATTAAAGTCGTACTTAATTTTTTTGGAAATGGATTTGACCTATTTTGATTTACTTTAACCATGATTCACCCCCATAAATCTGTTTTAAGCTATCATCTGTTAAGTCATTTGGCTTCCCATCAAAAATTATATGCCCTTCTGACATACCAATAATTCTGTCAGCAAAACGTTTTGCTAAATTCACATCATGCAAATTAATTAAGACAGGGATTTTTTTTTCTCTTGAAAAATGAGAAATTAACTCCATAATTTCAACTGAAGTTTTTGGATCTAGTGATGAAGTTGGTTCATCGGCAAGCAGAATTTTTGGATCTTGCATAATTGCTCTAGCGATACCGACTCTTTGTCTTTGTCCTCCTGATAATTTATCAGCTCGCTTTTTAGAATGTTCAGTTAAGCCAACAAAATCCAACAGATCAAAAGCCTGATCAATATCTTTTTGACTAAATTTTCTTCTTGCTGCTTTCCAGAAGGTCATATATCCTAGCCTTCCACTTAAAATATTTTCAATTACAGTAAGTCTCTCTACTAGGTTGTATTCTTGAAAAATCATTCCTAATCTTCTTCTTTGTTTTCTAAATGAAACACCTTTGGATTTACAGAAGTTAATATCATCAATAATTATTTCACCAGAAGTCGCCTCTACTAGTCTATTAATACATCGTAGTAAAGTGCTTTTACCTGTTCCAGATGGACCTATAATTGCGATTATTTCAGGAGAGTCAACTGTAATATTTATCCCTTTCAATACAAAACTTCCTGATGTGTATGCATGGGTAAGGTCTTTTAGTATTAAGGGGCTTTTTGTAGCAATTTCCATATTTTATTTTTCCTTTCAATTCAAAAATTTAAATAATTTAGATTCAAAACTAAAACTCTTCATAAAGACCTATGAAATAGATTGGCGCTAGGAAAGGAGAATACCAACCTAACACCAAGCCCTTAACTAACTTACTTTGATTGCATAGTTTCTTTACGAAGAGTAAAGAATATTTATAAAATCTGGTAGGTTTAACCGCCAGATTTTTTCTTTTCCGCCTTAGCTTTAGCCTTAGCAGCTTCTTTTTCTGCTAATTTCGCCAAGCCTGCTTTAGTGTACGCAGTTCCTGTTGCATGAGCAATATCTCTAATAACCGCCCAATCATCTTCATAGTCAATTGGGAAGAAACGATCGGCACCCTTAAATTGTTTACTCATTTCCTCAGGAAAACGATAAGTATAAAAAGCAAAAACAATTTGCTTTGCTAATTCAGGATTTAAGTCGTGTGCATACCCAAAAGATGAAGTAGGAAAACGAGGACTTCTAAATATTATTCTAAAGTCATCTCCATTAATTCTTCCAGCAGCTACCATTCTATCGAATACATCTGATGCTACTGGAGCAGCATCATAATCACCCGATGCTACACCCAAAATAGACTGATCATGTTTGCCTGAATATACAACCTTATAATCTTCATCAGGGATTAGACCCTCGTTAGGAAATAATGCACGAGGTGCTAGGTTTCCTGAATTAGAAGAAGAAGAAGTATGCGCTACAGTCTTACCTTTCATGTCTGCCATAGTTTTAATAGGACTATCTTTTTTAACAACAACTATTAAATTATAGCCTTGGAACGCTTCAGTATATCCTTTCACAGCCATCGGAACATAACCACCAAGATTTACCGCATAACCAGTTGGCCCTGTTGAAAAACCAGCTATGTGCAATCTTCCTGAGCGAAGGGCTTCAACTTCTGCTGAATTTGAATGAACTGTATAGTAGACTACTTTCTTACCTGTAATTTTACCTAAATAAGCCTGAAAATCTGCAAACGCATCTTTATAAACTGCAGGGTCTTCAACTGGAGTATACGTAAATACAAGTGTATTTGGGTCTCTCCATTTACTTGAGTCTTTTGGTAAATCTGCAACCATATCATAATTTTCGTCACAAAATTTATCATCTAAAACTCCTCTATTACTACAATTATCAGCATTAGCAGCAACAGTGCTAAACAAAAATATCATTGTTAAAAGAGATTGTAAAGTTCTTTTTAAATCAAATTTTAATGTTCTCATTTTTTCTCTCCAATTTTATATTCCTACTAACCATTAGTAGGATTCTAGTGTTCGATTTATTTAGTGTTCGAACGACCTCTCAAAATATACAACATAATTGTTAGAAAGTCAACAAATAAGATTAAAAATGAATAATATATTAACTAAAACGAAAAAAAACGAACAAAAAAAAGGTATAAAATACAAATATATGAGAAAATGTAAAATCAAATTTATTTATTATGAATAAAATTATGAGGCAATTGAACAAACGCCAAGATGACATACTTTCTCTTGCAGAAAAAGAAGGCTATGTAAGTGTTGAAAATTTGGCTAAAACATATACGGTCAGTCAACAAACAATACGACGCGATATAAACTATTTAAGCGATCATGAGTTTTTAGTGCGCACTCATGGTGGAGCTTTTTACTCTTCTAGGGTAAAAAACTTTGCTTATAAATCTAGAAAAGATTTGGCCAGTGATGAAAAAAGTGAAATTGCAAATGCTGTTGCTGAAATTATTCCCCATCATTCTTCTATTATTTTAAATATTGGAACAACCACAGAGAAAGTAGCAGAAGCACTCCTTGATCATCAGGGACTTAAGGTAATTACAAATAATATCAACATTGTTAATATATTCTCTCACTCTAATGACGCTCAAGTTTGGTTAGCGGGCGGAAAGGTAAGAAAGTCTGATTCGGCTATTATTGGACAAAATACAGCTAATTATTTTAAAGAATTCAAGGTGGATTATGCAATTATAGGTATCTCTGCTATTGATAATGATGGCTCATTAATGGACTTTGATCGAAGAGAGTCTTCGGTTTCAAAGGCTATATTTGAGAACAGTCGAAAATTAATACTTGTTGCAGATGATATTAAATTTCAGCGAACAGCTCCAATGATGACTGGTAATATTTCTGAGGTCGATATTTTGGTCACAAACAACAAGCCTCCCCATGAAATAATTGACATCTGTAATGAAAATAATATCAAAATTATTGTTACAATTAGTTCCAATAATTAGACAAGAAAGATTAGTAGTATTAAGAGGAGTTTCTTCTTAAATTGATTATAAGTCAACTTGGACTAAAGTCCAAACTTCGTTTGATGTGTGAGGGAGGGTGTATATATCTATCTATGATGTCGATAGAGGCTCCCCCCGTGCCTTCACCATCTGGAATATATTTGAGAAATAAGTGATATTTTTTTAATACTCTATAACTATTGCATCTCCATTCTTATCAATCCAATTGTTAGCTGCCTCCTGTAAGCTCATCTTGTAGTATTTTTTCTTGTAAGTTTCATCTTTCCATGCCAAAACATGGCCTCCTTTTCCGAAACCGACAAGATTTCTTATATCTGCTCTAAGACTATAACCAGCATTATAAAATAAGATGTCAGATTTAGTACTATTCATCAGATTGTTTTGATTGGGGATAAAGTTAGCATCACCGATATTCCAAATTAAAAAAACATCATCGATACCATTCTTTTGAAAGTTTTCACGAGTAGGAAAGCAGGATATCCAGTCAGCATCACAACTATCCATTCTATTGGAGATATCGTTTGTATTTGAATCATTAATATTAGAACTACACTTATATTCGAAATAAGTTCCATCCGCAGATAAACTTTTTACTAGTTCGCTGCCATCAGGACACGACCCCGAAAGACCTTGAGATGATGTTGTAAGAATTTGGGCTGACCTGAATAGTGTGCTACAAAAGTATGGACATGGGTCCGTCTTACGAGCAAATTTTTTATAAAACGCTTCTGTTTCTTTATCAAACCAAAGGCTATCTAGAAAAACTCTTGAATTATTAAACTGGCCAATTAAGTCTGCGTTGAAGCCAATGCCAGTGGCACCAGCTGAAAAACCCGCAAAAATAACATCGTCTGCCTTCGTTAACTCATCATGAAGCGCCTTGATTACATCTTTAACAATAGCCCGACCTCGGAACGGAACTTTCTTGCCATCAATCATAACATCATGATTTCCTTGATAGGCAAGGTTGGAGCAATATGGAATCCAAACCATATTGTAGCCTCTATCATTTAAATCTTTCTCGATACCAACATCAAACTTGCGCAATTCATCATTATCCTTAAGCCCACTGGGTCGATTTCGATAATGTTCTATGTTTTTTGCTGAACCGCCCCCAGGCATAATCACTGCCCACTTGTTAGTGCTGCCTCTCTTAACAGTGTATGTGGCTTGCTCTCCATTACTACATAAAGCATTTGGATCTGTTGTCTTCACTAGAGTAGAAACATTTTTATTTGATATTTTAGGAGTTGATAAAACTCTAGATGACAATGAGCTATTAGTATCATTTGCTGAAGAAGCCTTATGCTTCATTTTCTCTGAATCTGCTTCATTGTTATTTTCAGAAGCTGGAATTAATATGGTCTGTTTAATTTTTTTAGAATGGTCAATTAATTCACTAGTTTCAGTTTGAGATGATTTAGAGGACTTTTCTGCTAAAGAAGGAATCTTGGTTACTCCTTCATCATTACAACTAAGTCCTCTTTTGTTTGCCTCAGCAAGTGTTCCTTGATGTTTTCCATTTCTAGCATTAAGCCATGAACAAACTGAGGCATCTGACCATTTTTCATAGCCAGTTTTTTTTACTGATTCTGCATAACCTTGGATTGAGAAGATTAATAAAACTAAAATCAGGAGTAGTTTCTTCATACTAAGATTATATGTCAACTTAAACTAAAGTCCAAATTTCGTTTGATGTATGAGGGAGGGTATCTAAATAGATAATTACTTTCTACACACCGTTTCATAAATAGTTGCATAATTTGCTGATGCTGTT
>ENA-OSJC01003985-OSJC01003985.1-marine-metagenome-genome-assembly--contig:-NODE-3985-length-10327-cov-3.241171_pt1 | contig 10327 bp, 7 predicted proteins | sample MGYA00237885_ERZ534234 | MGnify/ENA primary metagenome ERZ534234 (study PRJEB26413, sample SAMN06343907) | marine metagenome | isolation source: coastal waters | place: Atlantic Ocean: West Antarctic... | reverse complement strand
TGATCGTTCTTTCTTTGGTTTGTATTGCTTTGTTTAGATCGTTGGCTTGGACGAAAAAATGGCGGGTGCGGAGGACGTTGGTTCTGTGCATTTTTGTGACTCTTTGTGTCGGGTTTCCGATGTTGATGAGGTCGAAGGAGCGCTCATCCTATGAGTTCGCAAAAAAACAGGGTTAGTGGGCTGCGGAAGAGCTTGAGGGGAGAATAAGTATGGTGGTGATTGGCTGAAGAATTATTACGACCAAACGCTTGCGATGATTGAGCGCTACGAGGCACAGTTTCCTGAAAAAGTGATGAAGTAGAGGTGGCTCTTGCCAAGCACGGGGTCTTGGACTGATACTCCCACCGTGAGCGATTCAGAGCAGCCGCTAGTTGGTGTGGTCATGGGAAGTGATTCCGATTGGCAGACGATGGAGAATGCCGTCAAAGTCCTTGAGGAATTTGGGGTGCCTTATGAGGCAAAGGTAGTGAGCGCTCACCGCACGCCGGAGCTTTTGGTGGAGTATTCCAAGTCGGCTCAAGAGCGTGGCCTGAAGGTCATCATTGCAGGAGCTGGAGGAGCGGCTCATTTGCCAGGGATGGTCGCTTCTATGACGATTCTTCCAGTTCTCGGCGTTCCGGTTCAGTCACGGGCGCTCAGCGGGATGGATTCGCTTTTATCGATTGTCCAGATGCCGAAGGGGATTCCCGTGGCGACGTTCGCGATTGGGGATGCGGGCGCGGGAAATGCCGGGCTTTCGGCAGTTTCGATCCTTGCGACTGCCGATGATTCACTTTCGGACAAGCTTCAGGAGTTTCGCGACAATCAGCGCGATACCGTTCTCTCCAAGGTTCTCCCGCCTCAGCTCAAATAACGATGGTTTTACCTGGAGGGACTCTCGGCATTCTCGGTGGCGGACAGCTCGCCCGTATGCTCTCGCTCGATGCGCGGCGCATGGGATATCGCACGGTGGTCTGGAGTGGCACTCCGAAGGCGGAGCCTACCGAAGGCGTCTCGGATGTCGTGATCAAGAAACTTTTTGATGATGAAACGGCGCTTGCGGAGTTCTGTGCGCAGGTGGATGTCGCGACGGTAGAGTTTGAAAACATTCCTCTCGAAACGCTCACGGCGGTGGAAGAGAAGATCGGGCTTTATCCTTCGGCCGAAAGTATTGGGGTGAGCCAGCATCGCTCGCGCGAGAAAGCCTTTCTTCGTGAGCATGGAATTCCTTGTGCGCCTTTTGCGATGGTGAATTCACTAGAGGAACTCGAAGAAGCTTATGCCCAAGTGGGCCCCGTCGGGGTCTTGAAGACAGCGGCATTCGGCTATGATGGCAAAGGTCAGGTTAAGCTAACCTCGGGAGACCAGCTCGCTGGCGCGTGGACTGGAGTGGGGGAGGAGCCATCGGTTCTTGAGGGCTTTGTTGATTTCGATTGTGAGATTTCCGTGATCATTGCGCGGGGAGCAGACGGTGAAATGGTGTCCTATCCCGCGGTCGAAAATCGCCATCGTCACCACATCCTTGATCTTACGATTGCGCCCGCGCGGGTTGATGAAGCAGTTCTCGCTGACGCGAAACGAATCGCAGAGAACTTGGCCGAGGCTCTTGATTATCGGGGGCTCCTTGCGGTGGAGTTTTTTGTTGAGAAATCAGGGCGGGTGCTTGTGAATGAAATGGCTCCACGTCCGCACAATTCGGGTCACTTTTCCATGAATGGCAGTGTCACTTCACAGTTCGAGCAGCAGCTACGAGCGGTGATGGGGCTTCCGCTAGGCTCGCCAGAAATCCTGAGTCCGACGGTGATGTTGAATCTTTTGGGAGATATGTGGCAGGGGGAAAGTGGCACGCTCAATTCCGAAGCGATTCTCTCAACCAAAGGGGCAAAGTTGCATCTCTACGGGAAGAGCAATCCGAGTGGACGCCGTAAGCTAGGTCACGTAAATCTTGTCGGAGGCGAGAATGTCCTGGAGCGGGCTGAGAAGCTTAAGGAGAAGCTTCTGGGGTGGAGCTAGGACGATTGATTCTGAAGGTGAAGTTTCTTTGCCCTAATTTGAGGTCGAGATTCGCATTGGGGTTCGCGACTCTTTGAACTGACTGCTAGGAATTTTCTTTTTGCGGGAGGGCTTTGAAGACGCCCTTCGGACTGATTCGCGCGGTCTTCTTCGTCGATCCTGACCTGACCGACAAGTGGCTGCGTCACACGGCGCTCGAGGAGAAGTTCCAAGCGCTCGGTCCGAGCAACGATTCGCCGGCTACTCGCGATTCGTTGTTGTTTGAGAGCGACACGCTGGCCGGGACGCACGAGCGCCTCGGCCACGTCGATGGACAGGTTTTGTGGTTGCTCTACAACGGTCTGCGTCCGGGCGATGGCGCCGTCAAAATCCAGCGAGCAATGCAGCGGCGATGGGTGTTTGCCGATGCCGTGAGCGACGCATGACATTGCGCTAGAGGCCTGGGGTGGTGCGTGGCTTTTCGACCCTGTTGCCTTGTATTCAACCGCGACTCGGGCATTCTCAGCGCCGTGGGACAACCAGCCGACTTCCGTAGCGACACGATGACGAAACCCAACGCCGCGATGCGTCGCGCGATGGTGGACGCAGAGGTCGGTGATGATGTGTGGGGTGAAGACCCAACCGTGCGTGCGCTCGAAGAGCAGGTGGCGGAGTTGCTGGGCAAGCCGGCCGCCGTATTCGTGCCATCCGGAACGATGGCCAATCAGCTGGCGATTCACGTGCACTGCCGTCCCGGTGACGAATTGATCTGCGAAGAACGTTCGCACGTCTTCTACTACGAAGGCGGTGCGATCGCGCGGTTGTCGGGCACGCAGGTTCGCACGCTGTCGGCCCACGATGGCTTCCCGAGTCCCGAGCAAGTTCAGTCAGTCGTGCGTATCGATGATCCGCACTATCCGCGGTCGCGCTTGTTGGTAATGGAGAACACACACAACATGGCCGGCGGTCGGGTTGCCGATAGCGCTCGTATCGGCGCGTTGGCTGAGATCGCACACGCCGCTTCCATGCAGGTGCATATTGATGGCGCGCGCTTGCTCAATGCCGCCGTTTCCCTGGGTTGTGCGCCAAGCGAACTGGTTGCCAACGCCGACTCAACCACGCTCTGCCTGAGCAAGGGCCTGGGCGCGCCTGTTGGCTCGCTGCTGGCCGGGCGTGAGGACTTTATTCACGAGGCTCGCCGGGCTCGTAAAGCCTTTGGCGGCGGCATGCGGCAGGCTGGCATACTCGCGGCAGCGGGGTTGCTAGCTGTCAAGGAGGGGCCCGCCCTGTTGGCTGTGGACCACCGGCGAGCCAAGACGCTGGCTTCCGGTCTCGCCGAACTATCGTGGGTAAGTGTCGATGTTTCGGCCACTGAGTCGAACATTGTCATGCTCGAACCCGGCCAGGCTTCGGTGCAACCTCTGCTGCAGCAACTGGCTGAGGGTGGGGTTCGCGCCTCGTTGGCCAGTCCGACACGTATTCGCTTCGTTCTGCACCGCGATCTCGACGATGAGTGCGTGCAACGTTGCTTGACGATATGTCGTGCATTTCAGGCCAGTTGAACGACGCTGCTGCGCTCGATGCATGTGAGCAACGCGGGACGAACTGAGCACGCGCCCTTCTCCTGCTAGGAATTTTCTTTTGGCGGGAGGGCTTTGAAGACGCCTTTGGACCGGACCGGAGCGGAGGGGCGAGCCGGCGATGCTAAAGATCCCGTCAAAACCAACAATGATGCTTTTATAGAAGCCAAAGCGGCCATTCAACGTGCGAGAGCAGCGCGACTAAGATTTCTCACAGTGGCATGCTTCGGATCAGCTCAAGCTCACCATCCCAGTGCTGTCACCGATGCGGTTGCGCTTGACTCCCATCACCTTGGCCATCGACCTCCATAGATTGGCGATCGGTGTGCCTGCGGGTGACTTGAGATGGCGATCCGGTGTGATGGCGCCGCCGGCGCCTCCTGCGATCACGACCGGGAGGTCAGTGCAGATGTGCAGCGCGGCGTCACTTAAGCCAGAGCCGAGCAGGAACATCGAGTTGTCCAACAAGGTGGTGCCATCACCGTCTTCGACTGCGTCCATCTTCGCTACGAGTCGGGCAAACTGCTCGACGTGGAAGCGGTCGAGGCGCTCAAGATCTTGCCGCACGTTCTCATTTCCCTGTCCGTGGGTCATGCCGTGATGTTGGATGGGTTTGTCGAACAGGCCGTGCACCATCAGCGGCGTCCCCCAGCGTTCAGGCGAGCTCATGATGGAGGCGACTCGGGTGAGGTCGGTGCGCAGGGCGAGAATCATGAGGTCGCCCATCACTTGGATAAACTCGTCGCGCGCCATCGCCTGCCACGGCTTGGTCGGTGGGGCGAGCTCGAGTTTGTCGAATTCCGCCTGGCGTTTGGTGACGCGTTCGATCTGGCGTTCGACGGTCCTGACGCTTTCCAAATACTCGTCGAGCTTCTCCTGATCGCCGCGGCCGAGTTCGCGGTCAAGGGACTTGGCGTCATTCAGGACGACGTCGAGAACGCTTCGGTGCGCGGCGTGTTCTTTGACTGAGAACAGGCGGTCGAAAACGCGCTGCGGGTCGCGCAGGGAGCGGGCGACGTGGCCGTGGCCATACCACGAAATGTTGTCGAAGTAGACCGATTCTCTGTTGTCCTCGTATGGGTTGCAGCTGAGTTCGAGCGAGCGGAAAGCGGTGTGTTTGCCGGCCTCGGCGGCGATGATCTGATCGATGGTCGTCTTCAGCGGGTAGCCGGCGGGCGAGAGCTCGTCTGGTGCCGCGCTACTGAGCCAACAGGCGCCGGCTTGCGCATGGCCGTCGGTGCCGGCGACTTTGATGCGGTCGAGATTGGTGAACAGCGTGCACTTCTCTCGCACGGGTGCAAGCGGCTTGAGAGTTGGGCTCAGAGTGTAACCTTTGCCTTCGTCGTGCGGGTGCCACGAGCGTTGGACGACGCCGTTTGGAATGTAGAAAAACGCGGTACGGATCGGTGGCTTCGCCGCCAATTTCGCAGCCTGCCCCCGGCCGCTCATGATCTCAAGAAAGGGTAGTGTTAATGTCGCCCCGGCTCCGCGGAGAACGGAACGACGTGATAGGTTTCTCGATTTGGCCATCATTCAGATTCTAATGCGTTTGATCGGTGGAGGAAAGGGTAGCTTTTTGCGATTGCCCCGACAACGACCGAGAACTGCCCGCGCGCGTCGAGCACCTCGCGCAGGATGTCATCGACCGCCGGTTTGTCGGCTAGTTCGAGTTCGCGACCTAGCGCATACGATAACAGGTGCTCGCTGAAGGCGCGCATGAACCATTTGGGGTTGGCCAAAATTGCGTCCTTGAGCCCGACGGCGTCGTCGAATTTCTCCCGTCCGAAGAGCTGTCCGCTGGAGTCGATTGGTAGACCGGATGGGTATTTGTCGCGCCAGCGCCCGACGGCGTCGAAATTTTCCAAGGCGAAGCCGAGCGGGTCGATCTTCTGGTGACAGGCGACGCAGCTCTGGTTGACTTGGTGTGCGATGAGGCGCTGCCGCAAGGTCTGACCGGAAGCTTCGATTTTGGCATCGTCCACTTCGATCTCGGGAATGTTGTCGGGCGGCGGCGGCGGGGGTTTGTTGAAAATCACACCGGCGACCCAAGCACCGCGCGTGATGGGGGTGGTGCGCAGCGGCGAGGAGTTCATGGTCAAGGTGGCGGCACAGGTGATGACGCCGCCCTCGCGACGGTTGTTCACTGGGACCCGTTGGTAGACCACGCCCATGGTGTTGAAACGATTGGGATTTGCTTTGCCTTTAAATGGAACACCTGGGGCATACCAAGATGACATGTCGCTTGTGCGGTAGGAGTAGTTCGAGTCTACCAGCAACATGATGGATCGGTCCTCGACCATGATGCTCTCGAACAGCAGCAGAGGTTCGACCATTGTCTGGAGACCGAGTTTCCATTGTTCACATCCGATGCGGGCGTAGTAGGGCTCAAAGCGTTCGAAGTCGGGCACGGCGGTGATCAATCGGTCGAGCCGCAGCCACTGGCGGGCAAAGTTTTCGGAGAGGGATTTCGACCGCCGGTCGAGCAGCATGCGCGCGACTTGCATGGAATAAATTTCTTGATCCGCGAGCGTGCCATCGCGCGCGGCGGCGAGCAGTTGTTCGTCCGGGATGCTACTCCAGAGGAAAAAAGAGAGGCGTCCCGCCAGCTCATAGGGCGCGAGCGGTTTTTCCTCGTCCTGCTTTCGCTCAAGCAAATAGAGGAAGCGCGGGGAGGCTAAGATCGCAGCAACCGTGGTTTTCATGGCAGCGCTGAAGTCGCCGCGCTCCGCCTCGCGATCGAAGAGGCGCGCGTAGCGCTCGAGCGTTGCGGATTCGATGGGCTTGCGGAAGGCACGCTCGAGGAAGGGAGCGAGGCGTTCTCGTGCGGTCGCCGACCACTTGGCGCGATCGCCGCCCGCGCGGAAGAGCGTGCCCGTTCGCGCCGAGTATCTATCGAACTCTGGGCTTTCGACGACCGAGCGAGAGAGATTAAGAAAGCTCTCCATCAGGATGGGCGAGAAACCGAGTTCGTCGCCGCGGTTGTTGAAGCCGTGTTCGGACTGCAGGTCGATCGCAAACGGCACGACTCCGGTGAGGAGAGGCTGTTCGATCTGGTTTTTGCCGAGCGCGCGGTTGCCGAGATGGATCGAGTCGGGCAGGCTGCCAGACGCGGGATCGTAGTAGGCGCGATACGCCCGGATGGTCTTCTCGGGCAGCGGGTAGATGTCGCCCTTGAGCTGGAGTAGGTCGCGCACCGCGTTGTTGTACTCATACCGGTTCATTCGCCTCATCACGATTGGTGGTAACGACTGTTCCTTCTGCAGGTGCTCGCCAAGGTAACCCGAAAACATCGATGCTAGCTTGGAATATTCATTTTCATCGGGTTGCGTCTCGTCTTCCGGGGGCATCTCGCGAAATTCCAGCACGTCGTTCAACTGGCGTAGTAACTCGGGCTGAGCGAGAAAATCGTCTTTCGATTTCAGCCGCAACAGGTCGACTTTCCCTTTGATTTTCCCTTTCTCGCCATGGCAACGATAGCAATGCTCTGCTAGCAACGGTTGCAGGAATTCAAAGGTCGCGGTATGCGGTGCGTCCGGAGTGTCCACGGCTGGCGGCAACACTTTTTCAGGCTCTGGTGGCGGGTCGAGCTCCATTACTTTGAGATAGTCGATTCCCAACAGGTAGCGATTGCGCTGGAAAGCTTTCGCTCCCGGATTCTTTCCAGTCAGCTCGCAACGCAGTTGCTGTTCGCCCGCAGCCAACTCCATCTCGCCCAGCTTGATCAGCTCCGTCGGTTCAACTTTGTGCCCGAACAGATCGACTCCCTTGCGCAGCTCCCTGCCGTTCACCCGAATCGTGAATACACCGTAGTCGATCGCCTTTGTCATCTTCAACGATAGCGAGTAACGCCCGCCACGCTTGACGCTGAATTGTGTCTCCATCGCATGACCAGGCTCGCCGTGCCACAGCAGATGCGCGTCGCCGCTCCACCCACCCCCGAAGACCTTCATGTCTTGGCTCCGCGCGTCTTTTCCGAACGGCAACCACTCGCCCTCGATGATTCCATCGCTCACCACTGCCGGCAACCGACCGCGCACGCTGTGGTAGTCGGCTCCCGCAGGAAACGCCATGGCGATCATACAGAGGAAGATCCGATGTTTCACACCAGTGATTTTACCAGCGATCAGTTCATTGGTAAAGCTCGCTCTGAAGCTCAAGGCGAGGCTCCTAGGAATTTGCTTTTGGCGGGAGGGCTTTGAAGACGCCTTTGGAGCGGAGCGGAGGGGAGAGAAAGGGGGGGGTAATGGAACTGAGAGCCCGCCCGCTCCAAAGCGGTCACAGTTGGGGAATCGAATCCACATTCGACATGCTGGCGACCTACCACCGGGAGACGGGTGATAAACAGGTAGAGCCTTATCTGATCGGCGGCGCTCGATTTGCCTATTTAATGGCGGAGAAGCGCCAGGAATCAGGTTCCCCGCAATGCTACTGGAAGCGAGGCGATGGCAGCGTCGTGATGAGATATTGTCGCGGGAATTCCGGAACTGCCTTCGGTCTTATGAAAATTGCCCAAACTCTCCCAGGTGCGAAAATCACACAAGACCGTAAGATCGAGGACATCGCGAACGAATCGCTGAACTATATTCTTGCTGAAGCAAAAAAGAACCGGGACGGCATCATCTGGAAAAATATGAACGGACAGGCTGGCGAAGTGAACCTGGGGTATGGGCGTGGCATTACCGGGATCGGTTACACCTTCTGGTTTGGCTATCAAATGAACCAGCGCTCCGGAAACCGGGAAATGGCAAAGACCTGCTATGACGCCGCGCGATCGACGACCGATGCCTTCCTGCGCACCGTGGATGATCTGAGTGCCGAGGAAGCGATGACCGAGTTTGTCGGCACGACCGCGCTTGTGGAGACCATCGGCGCCTGCAGTGGGATTTCGGGAAGCTACTTTTGGCTGGGATCCTTTGCCGATAATGTTCGCGCGAAGGACCCGGAACTGGCAGAGCGCTGTGATGAAGCCATCCGTAAGATTGCCTATCGCCTGATCAATACAGCCTACGTTGTAGACGGAAACTATGCCTGGAAGAATCACAGTGAGAAGTTCGGCGAAAACACGGTCAGACCGGGGAGGTGCTGGCGCTGGCCGAAATGGGCGTGCGGCTCAACGATCCCAGAATTGTCGAGGGCGCCAGAAAAGCTGCCGACTTTGTAGTCGCTCAATTGGTCGAAGACGGGGACGGTCTCAAGATGCCCCACATCGTGAAATTGAATCCCGGCGCCAAACGGGTTGTTGAGCCCCGCAAACCAAAGTGATCCGATGAAAAAACTTCACTCCGGACGTTATCCCGTTCGCATCGCCCTGATCGGTGCAATCCTGGCAAACTGCTAGAAATTTGCTTTTGGCGGGAGGGCTTTGAAGACGCCCTTGGACCGGAGCGGGACCTCCATCAGTTGAGTTCGAAAGTGAGAAAGTAGGAAGTAGGCAACGAACTCCGCCCTCGGCGGGCATTTTTTCGTCATACAGCAGCATTGTTATCGAGTGGTAAATACGATCTAATATCAGCTGTAGCCCATTTTTCTCTGATCATCGTCCCACGTCAGTCTGGCCAGACGGTTGTCGATTGGAGAATCCTCGCCCTCCCATATCCCATGAAGACACTCGTCTCTGCCTGGCTCATCGCCCTTGCGATGATCGTTCCCACCCATGCCGATCTCCACATTACCGAGTTCATGGCGATCAACGGCGGCTCGTTGCAAGATGAGGACGGCGACCCCTCCGATTGGCTCGAGTTGTTCAACTCCGGCCCCGAGAGCGTCGACCTCGAGGGATATTTCCTGACCGACGACGAGGCGGCGCTGCCAAAGTGGAGCCTTCCTGCAGTGCAACTCGATAGGGGTTCGTTCCTGTTGGTTTTTGCATCAGAGAAAAACCGCAGCGTGGTTGGTTCCGAACTACATACGAATTTCAAACTCGCGGATGGCGACTACCTTGCGTTAGTCGATCCAGATGGAACGACTGTGATCGCCGAGTTCGGATCCGTGGCGGATCCGCTGCCGCCGCAGTTCGAGGACGTGTCCTATGGACTGATGCAGAACGGCAACCGTACGCCGTCGATCTTGATCGATGTAACTCCCTCTGGGACGGCGCACGTGCCGGCCGATGCAACGCTCGGCGAAACCTGGCAGGCGCTCGTATTTGACGATACCGAGTGGACGCCGGTGATCTCCGCTGTCGGTTACGACGAGGCGACGACTTACGACTCGCACTTCGGCGCTGGCGGCGATCTCGATAACACGATCAACAACGTTAACACCACGCTCTACCTGCGCTTCCCGTTCTCTGTGAGCGAGAGCGGCTCGATCTCGGAGCTGACTTTAAAGATGAAGTACGATGATGGCTTCGCGGCTTTCCTCAACGGCGTTCGGGTCGCCGATGCGAATGCGCCGGGAGTGCTGAGTTGGAATTCCGACGCTTCCGCGCAGCACAGCGACGGGGAAGCGCAGGGGCTGGTGGATTTCGATATCTCGGTTCACGCACATTTGCTGGTCAATGGACCGAACCTGCTTGCAATCCATGGACTCAACGACTCGATCACTAGTTCCGATATGCTCATCTCGCCTGAGCTGCATGCGGTGCGGGTCACAGACCCGTCGATCGGCAGTTCCGGATTTCTGGCTCGCCCTTCGCCGGGCGGCTTGAACGGCGACACCTTTGGCGGCTTCGTCCGCGATACGAAATTCTCCTCAAAACGCGGGTTCTACGACGCGCCGTTCGACGTCGCCATCAGCAGTAATACCGAAGGAGCCAATATCCGATACACCACCGA
>ENA-OSJC01003983-OSJC01003983.1-marine-metagenome-genome-assembly--contig:-NODE-3983-length-10334-cov-10.011894_pt1 | contig 10334 bp, 8 predicted proteins | sample MGYA00237885_ERZ534234 | MGnify/ENA primary metagenome ERZ534234 (study PRJEB26413, sample SAMN06343907) | marine metagenome | isolation source: coastal waters | place: Atlantic Ocean: West Antarctic... | reverse complement strand
AAAAAAAAGAATATTTAAAGTTAAATCTAAATAATAAATATCTAAAAAATCTACTTTAAAGTCAAAAAAGATTAAAAGAGATGAAATTAAAATTTGAAAGCAAATTTTTACTTTGGCAGAGAGTAACAAAATATCATCTAATAATGAAAAAAAACAAGTTAAAAGTATTAAAAAAATAATTTTTAAGTTTCTTATAAAAATATAATCTTCATAAAAAAAATTTAATATTAATGAAACGAACAAGAAACTAATAAGAAAACTTATTCCACCTAAATGACTTTTTGAAGAATTGCCCCATCTCACAAGCTTTTTTCTTTTTAAAACATTGTTATTTGAGATTTTTTTATAATCGATTAATATTTTTAACAAATAAAAAGTTATCAATGATGAACAAAAAAAAACTAATGTTAATGCAACGAAAACAGGCATTATTTTTTATAAAACTCAATAATTTTTTCAATTCCCTCATCTAAACTTATTTTTTTTTTGAAATTAAATCTTTTTTTTATTAAACGATTATCTGCCACAAAAGTTTTAATTTCATTTAGCCTGGATGGCTTTTTATAAGTTTCAAATGAAATTTTTTTTTTTTTTAAAATTCTAACAATATGGTTTACAGAATAAGCCGATCCACTTCCAATATTAACTTTTCTATAATTGCTTTTACTAGAAATTATGTTTTTAAGTACTTCAATAGTATCATCTATAAATGTAAAATCTCTAGCCTGGTCACCTTTTCCCTCTATAAATATCTTTTTTTTTAAAATAGCATTTTTAATAAATTTTGGGATCACAGCATCATCTCGTTCTGTAGGCCCATAGGTATTGAAAAAAATTAAGGAAGTAATTTTCATTTTTTTTTGTCTCATTAAAAAAGTATTTATTAAATATTCTATTGCGACTTTAGATACAGCATATGGAGAGTGTGGATTAAATGTTTCATTTTCGTCTAGCAGGCTTTTATTATAACCAAATATTTCACAAGACGAAGCATTGAAAAATCTTTTAACATTGGCATCTGATGCTGAATTAAGTAAAAAAAATGCATTTTTATAATTTGAAACTGAATCTTCCAATTTATAAAATGAAGTATCAACACTTTTTCTAGCCGCAAGATGAATAATTGTATGTATTTTCATCTTTTTTAAGAAATTTGAATTTAACTCCAAAACAGGTTTAATTATCAGATCTTTAGGTGGAGCAATTACAGGCTTTGATGAAAGGTCATCAACACCATATACTTTATATTTTTTTTCTAATTTTTTCCAGAGTTGATGGCCAATAAATCCAGCTGCCCCAGTAATCAATATATTTTTCATATTTATATTTTTTTTATTTTTATTTTTATTTTTATCAATTTATATGATGAAATCATCAAATAAGTAAAATTTTCAAACAATCTATAAAATAGTTTCAAAATAATGCCATCAAAAGAATTATATAGAGAAAATTTTGCTATTAAGCTAAATAAATATTCTCCAATAAATAAATTCTGAGGGGTAATTTTAACTATATCAAGGATATATTGAAAAATTGAAAATATTAAAACTAGTTTTAAATCAAAATTATAATTTAACAAAGTACATAAAGTTTTAATAACTGAAACTAACAATAAAAATTTAATTATAGAAATAAAAATAATTTTTAAAAATAATTTTTTTTTGCACAAAATGTTGTTTATGGATTTTAATATTTCATTAAAATGAATAAAATTCAAATTATTTAGTCTAACTCTATTCAAAAAAAATAATGAAATAGTTGTAAACAAAATCAAATATGAAAATAAATCAAATTCAAGGTCGATTATAAAAATTGAGGACAAAATCAGTACTACATCAATAAATATCAATAAAAAATAAGATCCTAGAATTTGGTTAATCTTTATTTTAAAATCACTGTTTAATATCGCAGTTCTAGATAAAAAACCACCTGCTGGAATTATAAAACCAAGCAGTTGCGTCTTTGCAAATATTTCCAAAAAATAAAGTAAAAAAATTTTTTTTTTTGAAAATATGTTTATAACTTCTGTAATTCTTAAAGAAGTAGTAAAATTGAGCAATATAAATAAAATCAAAATGTATATGGAATTAGGAAATAACGTTAATGTATAATTAGCAAAATAATCATAATTTAAGAAAAGGTAATAGAAAAAAATTATTGCACTTAGAATATAAAAAAAGTTTATTAAACCTTTGAGATTAATAGAAATTTTTTTTTTCGTAATATTCCCAAAAAAAATTAAGCAAATGAAATAAAATAATAATAGAAATTTATCAGTTAACTTTCTTCTAAAAGAGAAAGATGAAGGAAGCAATTTTATAAATGAAAATCTATTCTTTATATTTAATTTTTTTCCAGTTATCTTATCTAGTATAATAGCTTTTTTTAAGCCATCACCTTTTATAATTTCTTTTCCTCTATTTATAAAAGAATCTAAAGATATATTCGCTCCCATTTCGTTATTTTCATGTTGCCTGTATAATAAAGTTGGTTTTTTATCTATGAACCATTTAAATTTTTTTTTTCTAGCATAAGAATAAATAAGCCAATCATAATGATTAAATTTAAAAACTTTTTTATTATTAATAATTAAAAATCTTTTTAAACTGTCTGCAAATGATCTATTAAAAAAGTATGTTGAGCCTGGCCCCCCTGACTCGAATAAAAAGTCATTTTCTGTTTGTTTCTGTGATTTATTAATATAATGTTTTTTTTTATTTGTTAAAGCTATCACGGATGAAGAATAAACATCATAACCTTGTTTTATCTTTTTCTTTGAATTTATAAGTTTATCTTTGAACCATAAATCATCTTGATCAGTTAATGAAATATATTTATAATCTTTGAAATCTACATTAGTTAATAAATACAGAAAATTTCTACTTGCACTTCCAAATACTTTATTATGTTTTAAAACTTTAATATTCTTATATTTTTTTGATAATTGATGACATATAGATTTTGAATTATCAGATGACCTATCTATGCTTATAAAAATGTCAAAATTTACTTTTTTTTGATTTTGAATAGTCTGTATTTGTGACTTTAGAAACCTTGATCCATTAAAAACCGGTAATAGAATAGCTATTTTATCCATATTATTATAATTAAATAAAATTAAGATATGGTCTCAAGTAATTTTCGATAATCACTATTTTTTGGGGTTTTCAAAATAATTTTTGAAAGTTGTTTTTTTGATATCCATTTTTTTTTAAATGCAATTTCCTCTGGACAACAAATTGGTAATCCCTGTCTGCTCTCCAGGTTTTCGATAAAATTAGATGCTTCTAAAAAATTTTTTGGCGATCCAGTATCAAGCCATGCTGTCCCACGTCCAAGATTAATTACTGATAATTTTTTTTTTTTTAAGTAAATCTTATTAAGTGAAGTAATCTCTAACTCACCTCTTTTTGAAGGTTTAATTTTTTTTGCATATTTATATACATTCTTGTCATAAAAATATATTCCAGGAATAGCTAAATTTGATATTTTTTTTTTTGGTTTTTCTATAATATCGATAGGTATATTTTTTTTATTTGTCTTAATGACACCATAATCTTGAGGGTTGTTAACTTTATAAGAAAAAATTGTTGCACCATCAGTTTTACTTTTGGAAAGTTCTGTCAATTTTTTTTCTAGATCACTGCCATGAAAAAAATTATCTCCCAAAACCATCATACATTTTTTATTTGCTATATATTTTTTAGTAATTATGAAAGCGTCAGCTAATCCACGGGGCTTATTTTGTTTAACATATGTAATATTAAGACCTAAATGCTTTCCATTTTTTAATAGTTTTTTATACAAATATAAGTGAGTGGGTGAACTAATTAAAATAATATTTCTTATACCTGCCAACATTAATATAGATAGCGAGTAATAAATCATTGGTTTATTGTATAAAGGTAAAAGTTGTTTTGAGGTAATTACTGTAAGTGGGTATAGTCTTGTTCCAATACCTCCTGCTAATAAAATTCCAATTGACATAATTTATTTTAATAACATTTTTAAGTAATATCTCCAAGACTTAATTGGTATATTGACATGTCTTAGTAAATTCTGATTATCAAGTTTTGAATAAAGAGGTCTTTTTGCTTCTAAGTTTAGCTTATCAGAAGTAATTGCTTTAATTTTTATTTTTTTAATTCTTTTTTTAAAAGAAATTTTATTTATTTCTTTTGCAAAAGAAAACCATGATGTATGTCCATTTGGTACTGTATTAAGTACTAATTTTATTTTTTTATTATCTTTATATTTATTAACTAAATAATATGAAATATCTGATAAAAATTTTGTTGAAGTCGGGGTGCCAATTTGATCTTTTACAACTTTTATATCTTCACGATTATTTATTTTTTTTAAAATTGTTGTTAAAAAATTTTTTTTATAAAGGCTGTATAACCATGAAGTCCTTAAGATTAAGAATTTATGTGAATTTTTAAAAATTTCAATTTCTCCATCAAGTTTTGTTTTACCATAATAGTTAATAGGAGTAGTTTTTATTTTATGTGGAAAAGACCCTAAAAATTTTTTTTTATAATTATTTATAATATAGTCTGTGGAATAGTGTATTAGTAAAAAATTATATTTTTTTGATAGTTTTGCTATATTTTTAACTGCTATTTGATTAACTTTTTTACAAATATTTTTTTCCTTTTCTGCTTCATCCACTTTTGTATATGCGGCAGCATTTATAATGATTTTAGGCCTTATTTTTACTATTGTTTTTTCTAAAGTTTTGAATTTGGTAATATCTCCCTCATAAATTTTAGACTTTTTATTTAATGAATAAACTAAAAATTTATTTATAAATTTTTTTTTTAACTCTCTTCCTAATTGACCGGCTGAACCAAAAATTATTACTCTATCTTTCATCTAGCTTCATAATTTTTTTTAATCCATAAATTATGTTTTTTAGTATTTTGTTTTTTGAGCCATTTATAATTTTGCAGATACCATTTTATAGTATTATACAGACCTTTTTTTAGGGTCACTTTTGGCTTCCATTTTAAATTATTTTTTATTTTATCATAATTTATTGAATATCTAAAATCATGACCGGGTCTGTCTTTGACAAATTTAATTAAATTTTCACAAGGATTTTCATCATTTAAAAATCTATCCATAATCTTACATATTTGACGAGTAATATATAAATTTGAACATTCTTCAGTGCCACCAATATTATAGTTTTCGCCCAATTTACCTTTTCTTAATATTCTCCATAAAGCATTACAGTGATCATCTACATGGAGCCAGTCTCTCACCTGATCTCCCTTACCATATATTGGAATATTTTTTTTATTTACACAATTATTAATTATCAACGGAATAAGTTTTTCAGGACTTTGATATGGTCCGTAATTATTAGAACAATTAGATATTAATATTGGAAAATTTAATGTTTTAAAATAACTATGAGCTAAATGATCTGCTGAAGCTTTGCTAGCAGAGTATGGATTGTTTGGAAAATATTTATTTTTTTCACTAAATGATTTTTCCTTAAGTTTTAATGAACCATATACTTCATCAGTCGAAACATGAAGTATTCTAAAATTTTTATTCTTAATATATTTTTTTCTTATAGTTTCAAAAAATATTGCTGTTTTTATAACATTATTTTTAAAAAAATTTATTGGGTCATAAATTGATCTATCAACATGTGTATGTGCAGCAAAATTAACAATTAAACTGGGCTTATAATTTTGTAAAATTGAGTTAATTTTCTTTTCATTGCTAATATTGCTTTTTATATTTATTATTTTTGAGTGTAAAAAAAAGTTTTTTTGATTTATATCAATATTAATGATTTTAGAAATTTCATTTTTTTTTATTAAAAATTTGATGAAGTTTTTTCCAATAAAACCTGATCCGCCTGTAATAAGTATATTCATATAATTAGTGTTATAAATAAAAATAATAACAAATACTTTTTAAAAAACAATTTAATTTTCAATTTTTATTTTTTTTGAGTCAAAGTTAATTGAGCTTATTAGAAATAAAGAAATGTAAAGTGAAGATCTTGAAAAATTTGGCTCTTTTAATAATGAACCAATTAAAATACTAATCCCAAATAAAAAATTAAAAACTATATAAGCTTTATTTCTTGAGCTATTTCTACAAATAAAATTATAAAAATGTATTAATCTATATAATAAATAAACTAAAAAAATAATTACAGCTAATAATCCAATTTCTATAATTAATCTAAAAAAAAGTGAATAAGAATCTTTAAGGGTTAAGGTTCCCAAACCATAACTTTCTAATTTATTTCCAAATTCTGAATAAAATGGAAATTCTCCTGTCGAGCCAAGGCCCATGCCAAATAAATAATAACTTTTATGTATAGATGCAATTGCCTGATCCATTCCTCTAAGCCAACAAAGTAAGGAGACATTTGTTATATTTTCAAAGTTAAATATATCTAATCTTGAAATAAAATGATTAAAAAAATCTCCAGATTTAAAGTAATAAAAAAAAGAAATAAAAAAAATGAATAAAATAAATGTATATAAATAAAATTTTAAATTTATTGTAAAATTTATATTTTTCTTAAATGCGAAAAAAAATATAACAGTAAAAAATAATAAACAAATTATGAAAGTTACAATATGAAGTGATAAAGTTATATATCCACTAACAAAATTTAATAAAAATAAAAGTAAATAATTTATATTAAATCTTAACAAAAAAATAAAAAAATATCCAATAGATGCAGCATATAATACTAGTCCAGCATAAGAGGGTTCAGCAAAAAAAGACATTGATCTTGCTTTTCTATAAGTATTGTAATCATCAATCCCAATAACGAAAAAATATTCAATCCAAATATGAACACATATTAAGATTAATAATAGATTTATAATATTAAAAATCGAACGTTGATTAATTTTAACTTCTGAAGATAATATAATTATATTTAGGAGACCTACCAACCATAGTAAGCTTGCAAAAAATCTTCCTAAAGGTGCTTTATAATTAAGAATATAATTCAATAAATAATATGCAATAAAAATTAAAGTATAAATAATTGCTATTTTTTTTCTAAAGCTAAATTTTTGGAAATCATTTAGTATAAAGAATAAAAAAATTGAGATTATTAATATAATAGCTGTCAAATCATAAGAGCTTGAAGAAATACGTAAAGCTAAGTTTTGAAATGGAAATAATAAAAAAGATAAATATATAAATAATTTACAAATTTGTTTTTGATTAAAAGAAATATTTTTCATAATAATTTTTAAGCTAAAAATTTATTTAAGTCCCTTAAAAATTTTTTTTGAGAATGATTTTTAATTGCTTTTAATGATCTTTTTTTTATTTGCTTATCCTCATGAAAAAATTTTGAATAGAGAATATGATAAATTTTTTCTGCCATATAAGAAGTGTTTAAGTTAGATACAATAATACCATCATTTTTTTCAGTAATTACCTCTTTTAAATTAGCTACCTCGAATGAGACAACTGGGGTACCACAAATTAGAGATTCTACTGGCATTTGTGGTGCAGAATCAGCAATTGATGTAAAAACAAAAACATCTGCTTTTTTATAGATTTTTGAATATTCTTTCGGATCATCATCATAATTAAACTTTTCAAAATTAATATTGTTATATTTTATCTCTAGATCTGAGGGAACATTGGTGCACAAAACAGTAATCTTTTTATTTTTTAGCTTCTTATCTAAATGATCTAATACTTTTATAAAATAACTTACACCTTTTCTTTCATCTTCAAAATTAAAAGCACATGAAAATAAATATTTATTATTATTCATTTTTGATCTTGTTAAATCAAATTCATCTAATTCTATTGGTATTGTTGTTTTGAGATATTTTTTAAATTTAATTTTACTTGATTTGGCTAACTTTAAATCTGTTTTTGAAAAAGTTATAAGATCTGCTTTAAACCTTTTGATTTTGTCACTTTTTTCAATTAACTGAAGATGTGCAAGACTATTTTTTTTTCTTAGAGCTGGACAATTTAGGCATGTTGATTGAAATTTTTCACAGTTTAAAGAGAAATGACAACCACCAGTTATATGCGCATGATCTAACATGACAAAAATAATCTTGATACTTTTAAAAGAAAAAATTTTATCTAAATCATGTGTATTTATAAAATCACTCACCCAATGAACAAATAAAATATCATATTTTCTTACAACATTTAAAAAATTTTTATCAAGTCCTTTTTTGTTTAATTCATTTTTTTGATAAAAACAAAATGGATTAATTTCTTTTTTGAAAAAAAAATTTTTAAGGTAAAAATGTATGTTCGATGGAAGTATTAATTTTACAATTTTTTTAATTTTAAAAAAAAAACAGCTATTAGAAAAAAAAATATTTTTAGGATAATTTGTTTCACTATAATTTTTAATATACAGTGATGAATTATATCCATTTTTAATTAAAGAATTGTGCATTCGATATGATGCTATACCTGCCCCACCCCTAATAGATGAGCTAATATGTAATATTTTTTTGTTTTTTAAAAAAATCATTTTTATTTATTTTTAATATTATAGTTTCCCCAATTATTTATCAGATGTAAAAAATCAGCTTCATTAGTGTAAATTTTATATCCTTGCAATTTTAAAATTGAAACAACAATACTGTCAGCTAAAGAATGTGCTTTTGGAACTATCTTATTTTTATTTTTTATGATTATATTTTTTTTTTTTTCATTGAATTTATAAAAATGTTCTAATGTTTCTGAATTTTGATATAATCTGAAACCACTAAATGTTACACTTTTTGCACCCAAAAAAAAACTCAGTATAAATGCAAATGCACCAGTCGAAATAACTCCATCCATATTCCTTTCCAGTAAATTAGTTTTTGTAACTTTATCTATTATTTCTATCCTTGATTCTTTTGATATTTTATAGAAATTATTATATTGAGCCTGTAACAAAGAAACGTCACTACCCTGGGAATGATTAGATTGTACTGATATTATAGAACCTAAATTTAATGACTTTAGTAATTCTCCTTTGATAATTGATTTTCTTGATTGTTTTTTTTTAACAATCTTTTTATCTAGCAGTTCATTATCTACTATTGTTAGTATCGGCTCACTTAAATTTAATTTTTTAGCATTCGCTGCAGATCCATTGCATGTAACCAAAATTTTTTTTTTACTATATGAGGACAAATCTGGATTAGGTGCAGACCCAAGAATAAACACGTCTTTATTTCTTAATAAATCAATTTTTTTAATTAATCTATAATTTGGATAATGAATTATTTTTTTTAAAGAATTTTTGATCATTCAATTAATTTCCAAAATTCTTTCCAGTTTTTTGTGTGTGGTTTGTGTATTCTTAATTTTTTTGTTTTTGAATTTTTTAATTTATTTTTAATATACTTATTGATTAATATAGAAAGATAAAATGCATCCAGATTATTAAATAATTTTACCTTTTTATACAATCCTATTGGCTCATATGCATAATTTTCTTTAGCCACAAATAATTGCAAACCATTCCTTGTTGACTCAGATATAGGCAAACCCCAAGTTTCTAATTTGGAGGAAAAAATTAAAGAATCTGAAGATTTATATAATTTATCCATATTTTTTTTTGTTTGATATCCAATAAATTTTATTTGCCTGTATTGTGAATAATTATTATAAATATACCTACTATATCTATTTTCATTACCACTAAATGTTAATTTAATTTGAAAATTTTTAATACCTTTTTTTACCAATATTTCTACTGCTTTACACACTACCTCAAAATTTTTTTGAAACCTTGGAACCGATGGATAGATAAATACTTTGTTTTTATTATTTTTTTTAAAAAGAAGTGTATTTTTTTTTTTTTCTAAATTAGGATGGCTTACTATAATATTTTTATGAGCTGTTAAATCATAGAATAATTTTCTTAGCCAACTCTGCTGAACAATTATTCCATCGTTACTCAAAATATTCATTTTATAAATTATTTTAAAAATTAAACTTCTTATAAAGCTTATGGGTTCAAAATAGATATCCCTAATACTCATTTTATAAAATGGTATTGGGGTATGACAATAAACATATTTTTTTTTAGCTAAAACTAAAGTGGTTACATCTTGAATCGAAACCCATAAATCTATCTTAATATTTTTAAATATTTTTTTGAATATAATTAACTCATACAAAATTCTTTGTATCCAAGAATTTTTAATTTTTGGAAATTGATGTATTCTAATATTTTCTTTTTTTAAAAATATTATTTCTTTTTTTGTGAAAATTTTTTTATCTTGGATAATAACATTTATTTCCCAATTCTTATTAAAATATAAATTTGCAGATAATATAGCTTCTTTTAAAATTGTTAATGGTCC
>ENA-OSJC01003980-OSJC01003980.1-marine-metagenome-genome-assembly--contig:-NODE-3980-length-10337-cov-7.472904_pt1 | contig 10337 bp, 11 predicted proteins | sample MGYA00237885_ERZ534234 | MGnify/ENA primary metagenome ERZ534234 (study PRJEB26413, sample SAMN06343907) | marine metagenome | isolation source: coastal waters | place: Atlantic Ocean: West Antarctic... | reverse complement strand
TGTTTTTATGTTATTTTTAAAATTATGAATTGGTTTAAATCAAAAACTGCAAAAAGCCTTATGGCACAAGAAAAAATAATTATTGATAAATTTAGTGAAGATAAATTTGGTTATTTTGCTCTTCAGTTAGGTGGGTCTTTTGACGACTTTCTCGAGAACTCTAGAATTACTAAACACCTCTTTGCTGATGGAGTTTTGAGAAACATTCGTTTTGATAATTCTTATATGCCTTTTGCAGAGGGGTCAATTGATTTAATTGTTTGCCCTCATTTAATCGAGTACGGATATAATAAAAAAATATTAGATGAGTTGTTTCGAACAATAATTCCTGGAGGACATTTAATTATAACCTCATTCAACCCTTTAAGTTTTGCAGGAATTAGGAATTTTTTTTCATTTAGTATGCAGTTTCCTTGGAATTCTAAATTTGCTAGTATGTCATTTATTCAGAGCCAATTAAAAGAAGCAGGTTTTTCTATCTCTGAAGCTGATATTTCAAATTATCAACTTATATTTTCTGATGATAATTATTCGTTTAGTAGCAGTCTTGAAAGAATTGGAAATCGTTGGGCACCACTCTTTGGCAACATATATTCTATAGTTGTACAAAAAAAAGTGGCAAACCTAACTCCAATTAAACCAATGTGGAAAAATGCAAAAACTACAACTATTTTAAAGGAAGAGTAGCTTTAATGATTAATATATATACAGACGGTGCGTGCAAGGGGAATCCTGGTCCTGGAGGTTGGGGGGCTTTAGTCGTTGACGGCGAAAATAAAAGTGAAATATTTGGAGGCGAACCTAGTACTACAAATAATCGAATGGAGATTTTGGCTGTAATTATGGCTTTAAAAACTATAATTACTGACAGTGAAATAACAGTTTTCACCGATTCTAAGTATGTACAAAAAGGTATTAGTGAGTGGATTGCTAATTGGAAAATTAATGGTTGGAGAACAAGTAATAAAAAAGCAGTAAAGAATAAAGATTTATGGGTTGAATTAGACAGCCTAACCTCCCAATTAAAAATAAACTGGATGTGGGTAAAAGGGCATTCTGGTCATGTAGGAAATGATAGGGCAGATTATTTAGCCAATAAAGGAATTGACATTGAGGACCCTAACTTATGAGGCAAATATTTTTAGACACTGAGACGACTGGTCTTGATCCAAATCAAGGACACAGGGTTATTGAAATTGCTGCAGTTGAAATGAGCAATCGTCAGTTAACAAAAAATCATTATCATACTTACTTAAATCCTAGGAGAGATATAGACCAAGCCGCACAAGATGTTCATGGCATTACTTCAGATTTTCTTAAGGATAAACCATTATTTGAGGATATTGCATCTGAATTTCTAAATTTCATTAAAGGCTCTGAAATCATCATTCATAATGCACCTTTTGATATTGGATTTCTTAATATGGAGCTAGGTAAAATAAATCTCGGAAAACTAGAAAAGCATTCAGCGTCTATTTTTGACACACTAAAATTAGCTAAAGAAATTAGACCTGGCCAAAGAAATAATTTAAACGCTTTGTGTAAGGCTTATGATGTTGACAATACATCAAGGGCTTTTCATGGTGCGCTTCTTGATGCGGAATTGCTTTGTGACGTTTACCTCGGAATGACAAGGGGGCAAGAAGCGCTTTCAATTGATTTTACTGAAAGTTCTGAGGGTTTTAAGTTGGAAGATGTAAATCAAGATGGGCTTATTATTATAAATCCTAATAATGATGAATTAGAGTCACATAATGGCTTTATTTCGAACATTACGATCAAAAAATAAATATAATTCCTAATATACATCTGCCCAATTATTAGGAGTCTCATAGAGTCGAACTTTGAATGGTTTAATTAACTGACCAAATTCATCATTAAATGCTATTTTTAATTTCTCCATAGCAACTAAGGCCATGTTTTCAGCAGTCGGAACTAATGGAAAAACTACTGTTTTATGACCATTTAGCGATTCTAAAAATTTTAGGACTACAGTATCTCCTCTGTAAACAATAAATGAGTGATCCCATTCCTCAACAATAGTTTTTTTTATTAGTTCTTTTGCGTCTTTAAAGTCCATAACCATTCCAAAGTCTAAGTTTGATTCATCGGAGACAACTTCTCCCTTGATAGTTACCTCAATGGCGTACCTATGCCCATGTAGGTTCTTACAATAGCTTTTATGGTGAGGGATTCTGTGACCAGCATCGAATTCTAATTTTGTGGTAATTTCCATTTAAATCTTATCTATAGTGTTTATTCTCTCGAGAGCAGGGGGGTGAGAGTCATAAAAATTTGAATGAAGTGGGTCTGGTGTTAATGTTGACGCATTATCCCTATATAATTTTATTAGTGATAGTTTTAAATCTTCAGAGTCAGTATATTTACAAGCATATGCATCAGCCTCAAATTCATTTTTTCTTGAATAATATGCTATTAAAGGCCTAATAAAAAAGATAAAAAGGGGTGAAACCAATAAAAAAAGCAATAATCCATTTGCATCACTTTGAGTAACTCCTAATGACTCATAAAACCATGGACTATCTTTTAAAATTCCTAGTGCGTATAAACCTATAAAACTAATAATAAACATCATGATAATTCTTTTTTTAACATGGTTATGGTGAAAGTGACCTAACTCATGAGCCAAGACAGCTTCAATTTCTTTGTGGGAAAGCTTTTCAAGAAGTGTATCAAAGAATACTATTCTTTTAGAGTTTCCAAATCCTGTAAAATATGCATTTCCATGATTACTCCTTAGAGATCCATTCATTACGAAAAGCCCATCTGACTTAAAACCACATTTTAAAAGTAATTTTTCAATTTTCTTTTTTAGCTTGATATCATTTAGGGGTAAAAATTTATTAAAAAGTGGTGCAATATAAGTTGGGTAAAGGGTGAGCATTAAAAAATTAAATATAGAAATAAATACCCATAGCCACATCCACCACAAACCTCCTAAGTTTGAAATGATCCATAGCGAGATTAAAAGTATTGGAATACCAATAACTATACTTAAGATGGATTGTTTAATTAGGTCCGTTATAAATATTCGAGAAGTCATTCGATTAAATCCAAATCTTTCATCAATATTAAAAGTTTTATAAATACTAAGTGGAAGATCAATTAATGAAGAGATAAGCATGACTGATATAATAACCATTGCTCCGATAATTAATTCATTATTGATGGAATTACTAAATGTATCTGTGAGTATATTTATTCCACCACCCAAGGTGAGTAAGTATAAAAATATAGCTTGAATAAATAAATCAATAATTCCAATGTTTGATTTAGCAATAGTATAATTTGCTGCTTTTTTATGATCTAATATTGAAATTGTTTTAGAGAAGGCAGTTGGAACTTTATTTTTATTTTTATGTATATGAGCTATATGTCTTTTTGAAAGCCATACTTGTAAGATTGTTGTGGTGATCAATAAAAATATAAATAAATAATAAAAAGTAAGTGACATAATGATCGATATAAACTAAAAAGAGTATTGTGAAGTAAAAGCTTGATAAAAGTAAGTTGAAAATGTAATTAATATAAAATTTTAATGGAAATCATGATGAGTAAAAGTAATGATAATTTAATATGGCTGGATATGGAGATGAGTGGTTTAAATTCAGAAACGGATAAGATTCTTGAGATTGCAGTTATTATAACTGACCCTTTTTTGAAGATTTTAGCCGAGAGCCCTGTTTTGGTTTTAAACCAATCTGACGAAGTTTTGGCAAAAATGGATTCATGGAATCAATCTACTCATGGAAAATCAGGGTTGATAGAAAAGGTTAAAAACTCTAAGACAAATGAGGAGTCAGCAACACATCAATTATTAGAATTTCTTAGGACGTATGTAGGAAAAAATAAATCTCCTATGTGTGGAAACTCTATATGTCAGGATAGAAGGTTTATGGCAAAATATATGCCAGACTTAGAATCTTACTTTCATTACCGCAATCTCGACGTTAGTGTTTTTAAAGAACTAGCAAAAAGATGGAAGCCAGAGTTAATTAATGGATTTAAGAAAAAAGGCAAACATGAAGCATTGGCTGATATTTTGGAATCTATAGAAGAGCTAAAATATTATCGTGAACATTTTATTAAAGTATAGCTTCATGTTTAACTTTACAAATTTTTTAATAGTTGGTTTTGCTGCAGCAATTGGTGCATGGTTAAGATGGGTAATAGGTTATCTTTTATATGTTTTGTATCCAGGACTTCCTTTAGGTAGTCTCGCAGTTAATTTATTGGGTGGATTTTTAATGGGTATGTCTATTGCATACTTCCAGACCATTGCTTCAGTGCTAAATGAAGAATTAAAGCTATTTATTAATATTGGTTTTTTAGGCGGGCTAACGACTTTCTCGGCTTACACCTCAGATATTTTTTCTTTTTTACAAAAAGGAGAGGTGCAGGCAAGTTTTTTATTTTTAGTTAGCCATGTATTCGGTGCATTAATAATGGCTTATATTGGCTGGTATATCCTTATTTTTTTGATGGACTAGCTTTAGCTACTTTTTTGGGCTTTGCTGCTTTCTTTGTTTCAATCATCACTAGTTTTGTATTTACAGTTTCTTTCTTTGGTTTACTCTGCCACGAAGCGACTTTTTTAGGTTTTGCTTTTTTATTCTCTGGATTTTTTGATATTGCACCTACGCTTTTAATAGGTGCTTTAGTCTCTACAAGTTTAAGCCCAACCTTAGATAAATCAACTTTTTCTAATTTTTCTATTTTTCTTTTTGGCTTAGCTTTCGTTTCTTTTACAAAATCAGGCTTAGCTTTCGTTTCTTTTACAAGATTGGGCTTAGCTTCTTTTTGTCTTCGAGACTCGTTAGCTGCAGGTATACTTTCATTTATTGCTGCAGTTACTTGGGATTTATCTTGAGCCTCATTTACTCTTGCAACGTTATTACTATGTGCGGCATTCAGATTATTTCTATTATTATTTCTTCTTCTATTATTGTTATTTGGTCTTCTATTATTGTTATTTGGTCTTCTATTATTGTTATTTGGTCTTTCAGTATTTTTTATTTCCTCAATTTCTTCTTTCTGATCATCGACTGAAGCATCTTCTGCTGTACCAATTAATTTTTTAAAGAACCCAAAAATAGTTTTGTTATTTTTAGCTTTTGTATTTCTTTGTGAGGGAACAATTGCCTTTACCACTGGCTCTAGCCTATCTTTCTGGTTTTGTTCATCTTCCTCATTATTTTGAATTGATTCAAGTGGAGGTTCAACAGCTTTGTAGCTTGCCTTACTTGTTTTTTGAGATGATCTTTCAAGATTATATTTTGGAATTTCATAGTATCTGTTTGGAATGATAACTATTTCATTATTAGTTTTAGTTTCAATAGCTGCTATATCTTTCCTTTTTTCGTTTAAAAGCAGAGTTGCCACTTCAATCGGTATTTGAACTGTAATAATTTGGCTTGTATCTTTATTAGCTTCTTCTTGAATCATTCTTAGTATATATAAAGATGTTGATTGAATATCTCTCACTCTTCCTGTTCCTTGACATCTTGGACATACTCCATTGACTGCTTCTCCAATACTAGGCTTGAGCCTCTGTCTCGATAGCTCTAACAACCCAAACCTTGATATTCTACTTGTTTGTATTCTTGCTTTATCAAGCTTTAAAGCATCTCTAATTCTATTTTCGACCTCTTTTTGATTTTTTAAATCTTCCATATCAATAAAGTCAATTACTATTAGCCCGCCAATATCTCTTAAGCGCAATTGTTTTGCTACCTCATCAGCAGCTTCGAGATTGGTACTTAAAGCGGTATTCTCAATACTTCTTCCTTTAGTTGAGCGACTTGAATTAACATCAATGGAAACAAGTGCTTCAGTATGATCAATAACAAGTTCACCTCCCGATGGAAGTCTTACTTCCCTAAGAAAAGCTGATTCAATTTGATTTTCAATACCATATTTAGTAAACAAAGAAGTTTCATCTTCATAGAATTTAACTCGATCTGCATATGCAGGCATTACATGGCTAATGAATTGGTGTGCTTGGTCGAAAATTTCTTTTTTATCAATAAGAATTTCTTCAATATCTTCATGGAAGTAATCCCGAATCGCTCTTACAACCAAATTACTCTCTTGATAAATAAGGAATGGAGCAGGTTGTGCGTCTGCAGCACCGGCAATAGCATCATATAGCTGTGTTAAATAGTCTAAATCCCACTGAATTTCTTCTAATGTGGCACCAATACCAGCTGTTCTTCCTATTACACTCATACCTTTTTTAACTTTTACTTTGGAAAGTATCTCTTTGAATTCAAACCTTTCTTCTCCCTCAACCCTTCTAGATATTCCACCACCACCATTATTATTTGGCATTAAGACAATGTATCTTCCAGCTAACGATAAGTACGATGTAAGGGCGGCACCTTTATTGCCTCGTTCTTCTTTGCTAACCTGAATAATAAGTTCTTGACCTTCTGCTACAACATCCTTAATAGATACATCTCTTTTTCTAGTTTTTTTAGAATAAAATTCAGGAGCTATTTCTTTGAATGGTAAGAAACCATGTCGGTCTACACCATAATTAACGAAGGCAGCTTCTAAAGAGGGCTCAACCCTGGTTACAACTGCTTTATATATGTTACTTTTTCTTTGTTCTTTGTTACCTCTTTCGAAATCTAAATCTTCTAGTTTATCGTCATTTATTGTTGCAACACGAAGTTCATCTGATTGGGTGGCATTAAAAAGCATGCGTTTCATTACAATTTCTCCATTAATTTATTATGAAGATTTTATGTAAAGAATTTTGAAAGTTAATAAAACCATAGCTACATAAATGCATATAAGCATAAATACAATTACGAAGGTTCGTAATTCAATTACCAAGCTTTTACTATGACTGCATCAATTTAAATATATATTTTATATTTAGTTAAATTTGTTCTAAATTTTACTTAAATTCTTTTAAAAATCTTTTATCTCAATTCCGCTTCTTATCATTTTGGTGAGCAGACCTAACCTCGAATTCTTTGTACATGTATAATTCAGAATTGTTTTTCTCTTTAGACTCGTAAAGATATCTGAACAAATTGAGTATATGTGATAAATGATTAAAAGCAAACAATAAAATGGCCGATGATATAAGAAATAAAGTTATTTACGAGACTGTTGATGAGTCTAGTGATGGGCAAAAAATTGATAATTTTTTAATAAAATTTTTAAAAAATGTGCCCAAAAGCCATATATATAAAATCTTAAGAAGTGGTCAAGTTAGAGTTAATAAAAAAAGAGTTAGAACGGCCTTCAAGTTATCTTTAAATGATTCTGTTAGAATTCCTCCTGTAGATTTTTTGAGAAAAAAAAGCGTTAGCATAAATAAAATAAATTCAGACCAGTTTAAGATTATTGAAGAAAATATTCTGCTTGAAGATGACTTTATAATGGTACTTAATAAGCCATCAGGGACTGCTGTTCATGGTGGAAGTGGATTAAGTTTTGGTATTATTGAGCTAGTTCGTAATTGGCGCCCAGACCATAAATTTTTTGAACTTGTACATAGAATCGATAAAGATACATCTGGAGCCCTTCTTATCGCAAAAAAAAGATCGGCTTTAGTTGGAATTCATAAACAAATGCGGGAAAAGAAGGTCCATAAGAAATATCAGGTTGTCGTTAAGGGAATTTGGAAAGAAAAACAAAAGATTGTTGATTTAGATTTGTTAAAAACAACTGCAGATAACGGACAACAGAAAGTTAGGGTTATCGAATCACCTTTGAAGAATCCACTAGCAAAGGCTTCAAGATCTGTATTTTTCCTTAAAAAAAATTTTAGTACTTATAGTTTGTTAGACGTAAAGCTTATTACTGGAAGAACACACCAAATACGAACTCAATTATCTCATTTAGGTTTTCCAATTTTGGGCGATAATAAGTATGGAGACTTTACTCTTAACAAGACCTTAAAAAAAATAGGGCTAAATAGAATGCTTCTTCATGCAGCAGAATTGGGATTTATGCACCCTATAACTTTTGAAAATATTTTAATCAAAGCTCCTATGCCCATTCATATTTCTAATTTTATATCTAAAAATGAATAATAATAAATTTGATTTATTAATATTTGATTGGGAGGGAACCTTAGCTAAAGCAGGTCGTTCACAAAAAAAGTCGCAAGATGGAGAACTTTTTGTTGGAGTAGAATTGGGTATTAAAAATCTTAAGAGGCAAGGTTATCTTTTATGTATTGCTACGGGTAAGGGGAAAAAATCTTTAAATCAAGCCCTTGTCGATAACAATTTAAAAGATTATTTTTTGATATCAAAGACAGCGGATGACTGTTTTTCTAAACCGCACCCACAAATGATTTTGGAAATTTTAAATTTTACGATGGTCGACTCAAAAAGGGCATTAATGATAGGGGATAGTGTTTGCGATCTCGAAATGGCTAAAAATGCAGGTATTCCATCATTAGCAGTTTCTTATGGGTCTGAGCCTTTAGTACAATTAAAAAAATTCGATTCTTTAGACGTGATTGAAAATCCGTATGATCTTTTTGATTGGATAAGGGTTAATGGATAATCGAATTTTCATTCGAAAAGATAGCTTTACTAAGGAGCCTAGCACTGTTAAATTTACGTTCTCAGAGGGCGGCGGAATCCAGTCAGGTTTCATTGTTTTTGTTGGTTCAAAATACTATGCATATCGAAATAAATGCCAACATCTCTCTGTAGAACTTGACTGGGATAATAATAATTTTTTTGAGGAAGAGGGAAAGTTTATAGTTTGTGCAACACACGGAGCGATCTATGAGCCCTCATCTGGTAGATGTTTAATGGGCCCCTGCGTGGGTAAAAATTTAGAAATTTTAAATCTAGAGGTCCTAGAGGATAAATTAATTGTAACTATTTAAGGCTTAAATATGGCAGAAAAACAAGATAATTGGGAGAAACAGACGATTAAAAAAATCGCTATGGAATCTTTGATTCAACAGAAAAGCTCCAGGCGATGGAGTGTATTTTTTAAACTAGTTAGTCTAAGTTATCTTGGTTGGGTATTATTTTTTGTATTAACATCCTCAAGTAACTCACCTATAGGAACTGGTGATTTTACAGCTCTAATTACTTTAAATGGAGAAATTGGGGTTGACTCAGAAGTATCGGCAACTAATATTAAAAGCAGTTTAAAAGAAGCTTACAAGAACCCTGGAACAAAAGCTCTTATTCTTGCTATAAATAGTCCAGGTGGAAGCCCTGTTCAGTCAGGAATAATAAACGATGAAATTAATAGGTATAAGGCTCTCCATCCGCAAATACCAGTCTATGCAGTTATAGAGGATATCTGCGCTTCTGGTGGATATTATATAGCTGTAGCAGCTGATAAAATTTTTGTGGATAAGGCAAGTATAGTCGGCTCAATTGGAGTTCTTATGAATGGATTTGGTTTTGATAAGGCAATTAAGAATCTAGGAATTGATAGACGCTTAATAACGTCCGGAGAGAACAAAGCAATTTTAGATCCATTTCTACCAGTCCAACCCAAACAGAGAGAATTCATGCAAGAACTTCTTAAAGAAGTTCATAAGCAGTTCATTGAAGTCGTAAAAAAAGGACGAGGAAACAAATTAGTAGATAATCCAGAGATTTTTTCTGGGCTTTTTTGGTCTGGTGAGTCTGCAATTAAACTCGGTTTAGTTGATGGCTATGGCGATATAGATTTAGTCGCGAGAGAGGTTATTGGCCATGAGAAAATTATTGATTTTACAACTCAAAATAATTTTGCAGATAGGTTTGCAAAGAAGTTAGGTGCAAGTATTAGCTCTAGCTTAAGGACTGATATTTTAAATAATAATTTAAAAAATATTAAATTAAATTAGTATCTTATATATTTTTTTTAGTGTAATTTATTAGGTTATTAGTTGAAGAATCAAACCCACTCGTTTCATTCGGATCAATTAGTTTTGGTAGTACAAGTTTTGCAATTTGTTTTCCATATTCAACACCCCATTGGTCAAATGAATTAATATTCCATATAACCCCTTGAGTAAATATCTTATGTTCATATATTGCTATTAGCCTGCCAAGTGATTTTGGAGTTAACTTATCAAAAAGAATTGACGTTGAAGGTCTATTGCCCTCAAAAGTTTTGTGAGGAGTGAGAATTTTTATTGTATTTTCATTAAGACTTTGATTTTTTAATTCCGCACTAGCTTCTTTATCAGTTTTCCCCATCATCAATGATTGAGTTTGCGCAATAAAGTTAGCGATGAGGATTTTATGATGCTCATTTCCATTATTACCAATTGAATAGTGTGAGTGAATTGGCATTATGAAATCACTTGGAACAACTTCAGTACCTTGATGGAT
>ENA-OSJC01003978-OSJC01003978.1-marine-metagenome-genome-assembly--contig:-NODE-3978-length-10338-cov-36.884417_pt1 | contig 10338 bp, 10 predicted proteins | sample MGYA00237885_ERZ534234 | MGnify/ENA primary metagenome ERZ534234 (study PRJEB26413, sample SAMN06343907) | marine metagenome | isolation source: coastal waters | place: Atlantic Ocean: West Antarctic... | reverse complement strand
CAAACAATCATCTCACCTTCTTTAGCAACATAACCCTCTACGCAACGTGGGTCTCCATTAGCTTGGAAAAAGAGCATAACACCAATTACTGAAAGCAAGCACACCATTAGCACTAAACCTGTTCTACCAAACGCAATTACCATTAATCTAGCTATGTACTTTATATACGGCACTAATAAATTTACTCTCTAAACGCTTTTCATAACCTCAAGCTATTAAACAGACACTGGTGTGGAACCTGTTTCTTGTCTAATAATTTTTCCATCTTTTACTAAACGCACTAACATCACCGCATTCTTACCCATTGGGCCATCTAGTACTGAATGACTAACTATAATTTGGTCATTCTCATAGATCAAGCGTCTGCCCTGTGCTGTAACTTGATCTCTAATACCTGTCATTAGGTAATCAATAAACTCATCCTTGTTTAATTCCTCACCCGTATTATGTCTGATAAATATAAAGCTATCATCAAGTAACTCTGCCATTTTAGATCTGTCTAGTGAATTTGCTGCATCCCACCATTTATTGAATAAGCTCATTATAATCTCCTTATTTAAATTTCTTTAAAAGATTAACGTTAACATCTAATTTGTATAACCAATCTTTACTCTTTAATTAATCTCTCAACTTAAAATCTGTTCTAAGCCATCGCTTGGGGTTACAGTATTTTCTAACAAGACTTTCCTTAACTTCTTTTTAATTTTCCCAAGCGCCTTGTATTTGTTCTTACCAAAGTTAAAAAGACACGCAACCTCATAAGCGCTATTAAAATTACAAATATAAGCAAGTATTAAGTTATGTTAAGACAGTGTAATTGGAGGTGTTTAATTTTTTTTTATAATTAATTAATATAATTTTAACTACCCACTCTCAAACTCAATTTTAAGTTCCTGTAAAATTTGAGAGCAGGAAAGGTTTCTTATTTTTTTAAAATTTTCACCTGCCCAATGACTGACAAATTCTCCATTAGCCATTATTTCTGAAGTTTTTCGCAAGTTGGCGGTAAAAGAGTTCTGAGCAGGAAATGGAAGTGTCGGCTCGTTTTTCATAATTTTTATAAAAGTATTATCTATTCCCCTAGCCGGTCTACCAGAAAAAGCATTAGTTATTTTTGTTACTCTATCCTGATTATTAAGTAGGTATTTTCTATGAATGGCACTAGTACCTGCTTCTGAAGAACATAAAAAGGCAGTACCCATTTGCGCAGCTTTTGCTCCAAGAGTAATGGCTCGTCTAATATCTGCTCCAGTCATCAGACCTCCTGCCGCAACTATTGGTAAAGAGATTTTTTTATTTAACTTTATTAAAAGGTCATCAAGTTTGAGTTGATCATCGTGTTTATCTACGTCGAAGACACCTCTATGTCCTCCAGCTTCAAAACCCTGAGCTACAATAAAATCAGCTCCAGCCCTAACAATTTCTATTGCTTCGATTTCATTAGTAGCTGTAATCCCAACTTTAATTCCCAGTGACTTCGCTTTTTCAATAATTGCAAGATTAGGAATCCCTAAGTGAAAAGTTACGATAGAAGGACGACTTTCCCATACTGGTCCCAATTGATCGTCAAGTGATGGAAAGAAAGGGTCAGAGGGTAACTTAAATTCAACTTCTTTATCAAATGGTAACGAAGTTAGCGCCTCAAGACATATTTGTTGAGCTTTTTTTTCTGGTAGCTTAATGTCTTTAAAGACAAAGAAATTGGCATTTATATACCCAGTTGTAAGCTTTTTAGTGATTAATAAAGATTTTTCTATATTTTCAGAGTTGGAATAAGCAAACCCAAAACTCCCTACTCCTCCAAAATTAGCAACTTCACTTACAAGCTCGGGAGTATTGGTTCCACCAGCCATAGGTGCTTGTATAATTGGGACTTTCAAATCACTAAATTCAAAGATTTTCATACCTAACATTATAGAGAGATCTTATTGAGGAAACAAGTTATCAACTTTATAACGGTGCCTCTAAAAATTATATAGAAAAGGATCTTCTTTAATTATCAAAAAATATAAGAAACTCAGGGTTAAGGATGTTTAAGGGTAATGATTGTAGAAACTTCAAAAGATAGTTATCATACGGGATAAAATTTAAATCGGAGACGTTAAAATGGATCAAAATCTTAGAGCTTCAATACAAACCAGTACATTTTATTATTTTATGATAATCTTGGCAATAACAACCTTTGGTCAACTTGTAACTATGACGGTAATTGTATTTGGGGACATATCAGGGAAAGAACACCTTGTAGCAGCATCAGTAATTGGTGGAGCACTATTAGGAGCGTTTGGTATAATACGTATGCTGACTAATATGAAATTAATTGTAGGTGAAATGGATGCACAGATGCTGGCGACAAACTATGGTAAAGAAATCTCGTCAATCCCATTCCATATACTCAGATTTGTCTTTTCTGGTATTTTTGTAGCTGTAGCAATTGTCCAACTCATAACAATTTATTAGGATTGTATTGTTAAAAGCCTACAATTAATTCTCTGTGTGGCAAGTAAGTACCAAAAGAAACTGTCAGTTCAAGATTTAGAAAAGATTAGACCTTTTTTATAAAACAAATAGCAGCGCCAATAGTCGTTAGAAATCCAGCTAACGGCAGGATCGCAACTGCGTATTTTTTTGGCATATAATTTTCTTTGAACTCGATACCTTGTGCAGTAAACTCAAAATACCACATTTCCCAATACTTGCCTCGCATGCCTTCGACCAGCTCAACTCCATAAATGATAAGGACTAGCCCAACCAACATTATCATAAGCTTCCAGAACTGCCGTATATAAAGCGACACCCTATTAGGTAGCTTTTCGTAAATTAGGTTCAAAGCGATATGTTCATTATCTCTAGCTGTTAGCGAAAGCGCGACAAACATCAACCAAATGTTACTTAATACGGTTAAGAGATCCCCCCAAACAGGAGGATTTTCGAATACATATCTCATAACAACATTATAGAGGGCGAATCCAACCATCAAAGCCAAAAACAGTGAGCAAATTGACTCCAACATACGATGGATTAAGCGATCAAAGTTATCTAAGAATTGCAACATTGTTTTTAATTACCCATTAACTGTGGAAGAAACATCGTCAACTCTGGAATGACGAGAATAAAAAATAAAAGTAAGAATAATCCTACTAAATAAGGAATTAAAGCTACAGCGACCTCTTCTAGTCGCACTTGAGCGATGGTCGCAGCAGTAAAAAAGGCTACGCCAACTGGTGGTGTTACCGCACCTATCAAAAAGCCAACTATGACTACGACCGCCGCCTGAACCTCGGGGAAGCCAGCTTGAACCATAACATTAACCAAAACTGGACCAACAATTATAATATTTACTGCAGAATCCATTACTGTTCCAAGCAGAAAAATGAAAAGAATGAGTGCCAAAATAAAAGTAATCGGTGAGCCTGTAAGACTCAGTAGCCAGTTCTCAAGGTCACTGATTGCGCCCAATGAAGTAAGTAGCCAACTAAATGGTCCCGATGCAGCTATGATAATAAAAACCATTGCCGAATTACGGAATGCTCGACGGAAAGCCCCAGCACATTCTTTCCATTTAATAGTTCGATATACAAACACACCTGTAAATAAGGCCACCATTGCTGTGATAGCTCCAGCCTCGACAACCGATGCGACGCCCCCCATGACTGAACCAACCAAAACTACGGGTATCAGCAGGGCGAACGAGGATCGATACAACTCTTTACCTGCTCGTCTTATCGAAAAACGCTCATCACTTCGCTCAAAATTGTATTTTATGGCGAAGTAATGGTTAATGAGCATGATCACCGCGCCAATTAGCAGACCCGGAATAATTCCAGCTGCAAATAAAGAAGCTATCGAAATCTCAGTTGCGTTGGCAAGAACAATCATCATAATACTCGGAGGAATAATACCTCCGATGGTGGAGCTAACACCCGTAACAGCAGCAGAAAATGCGGGAGGATATCCAGCTTTTTTCATAGCCGGCAACACCAATGCGCCCACTGTAGCCGTGTCAGCTACTACCGACCCATTCATCCCTGCAAAAAACATACTTACAAGAACATTAACTTGAGCCAAACCTCCACGTAGTCGGCCAATTAGTGCTCTGCTCAATGCAACGAGCCGGTCAGTAATAGTTGCACTTGTCATTAACTCTCCCGTCAACATAAAGAAAGCAATCGCAGTCAATGGAACTGAATCGATTGCATTAAACATTTGACTGGGGATTAAGACCAAAGGTACTGCGTCGGTTACCAAAATATAAAAGAAAGGTATTAAGATTAAGGTAAAACCGATGGGAGCACCACAAAGGATTAGAATTAGTAATAGTCCGAGTAGAAGGATACTTTCCATGGTGACTCACATACGATGATTTTGTTTAAAAGAAAGGATCATCTAAGCTAATTTATAGCCTAAATGATCCTTTCGCAGTTTTGTAGATTAACGATTTACAAAGCTCCAGCTGCTTCTAGCTGAGCAACAAAACCATCCATTCCTTGCTCAAGAAGTACTCTTCTAGCTACAGCAGGTTCAAAGGTGCCCTTTGCATCCAACCAAGCACCTATAGCTCCTTCTCTCCACTGAGATAACTCTGCATCAGATGGTACATACCACTCTTTCGCAGATGCTTTAATGACATCTTCTCCATTCTTAATCCAAGCGTTATCTAACTGGTTCACTTTTTCTCCATAAGCATCGGCAGCTTCGTGTAACCATTTTCTCTCTTGAGAAGACAGAGCATTATACTGCTTTGCATCCATTGCAAGAATATTTCCAGACCACATTCCACCAATCTCGGTGAAGTATTTTGCAACTTCATGAAGTTTTGCTACTTCTTGCCAAGGACTGGCGACATACTGACCCTCGACTACACCCGACTGTAGACCTGTGTATAACTGGCTCCAATCATAAGGTGTGGGAATAGCACCCCAATTTTTAACGAGCATGAACTCAACTGGACTCTTGGTAGTCCGCCACTTGAGACCTTTCATATCATCAGGAACGTGGACCGGTCTTGTTGCATTCCCAAGCTGCCTAAACCCACCACTCGAATATACCGAAAGGCAAATGTGGCCCGCATTCTCAAGCGCCAGCTTGCACTGTCTTTCTGCCAGCCACTCATTGGATATTCTTTTCGCATCTTCGAGTGATTTAAAAATGAAAGGCAAATCGAAAATTGCTAATTCTGATCCAAAATTACCATAGTTTGCCGTAGAACTAGTCCACAGAGCTATGAGTCCAAGGTTCGCCTGTTCACCGCATTTCTGTTCAGCACACAAGCTTTTTTGATAATATGGTTCGATTTTCATCGTGCCATCAGAGGCTTTCTCCAAGGCTGGCATCAATGCCTGATCTATAGCGTCCCCGATCGGCATACCTAATCTACCAGTAGTTCCGAGCTTGAGTGTTATTTCTGCAGCGGCGGATTGTGCAATAAAAGCCGTTGCAAACGCTACTATAAGCGCTTTGCACACGTGTTTTGTAATCATGTCTTCGATCTCCCTTTATAAATTTTATGTAATGATATCTCACAAAGTGAGACTTACAAGTTTTTTCTTGCAGTACACCTGAACTGTCATGGTTGCCAAATAAAGAGACAGATGGCTATAATGAAAAGGACAGATGGTTTTACAACTACCGTGAGATTTTTTAATTGTTTAGAAATTGTAAGTTTTTTTTCGTATACGTTGGTACTTCAACGTCTGTAACTGATGAGGAGAGTCCAATTGAGTTCAACGACGCCACGCTTTCTAAAACTTCCTGAAACTTCAAACCTTAACCTACGCGATCAAATTTGCGAAGTGATTAGCTCAGCAATAATCTCTAAGGCCTTAGCCATTGATCGCGCACTCCCGTCTTGTCGGGAGTTGGCAAATCAGTTTGGAGTATCACGAAATACAGTTTTTGCTGCTTACAACAAATTGATTGACCTAGAGTTCCTTGTCTCGCGTGACCGGTCGGGGTATTTTTTGAATCCGCAAATGACTGGGCTGAAAAAGCTTCAAGAGGTTCAGAACACAGTGGCAAAAGAAGAAATACCCTGCAGTGTAAGTTTTCCATCCAATGAACTGATGCCTGTAGTAAATCCATTGGATTGGAGTTCTTATCCTTACCCTTTTATTTACAATCAGATCGACCCTGATCTTTTTCCTGTGGAAAGTTGGCGTGAATGTAGCCGACAGGCGTTGGGCCGCAACAAAATGCCAATCTGGACCAGTGATTCTGTTGAAAGTGATAGCCTCCAACTAGTACAGCAACTGCGACAACGTCTGCTAAATACACGCAGTATATATGCCGAAAATGACGAGATCCTTATTACTCTGGGGTCGCAGAATGCTCTTTTTATACTGGGGACTATTTTTTCACGTTTCGGAAAACCTTTTGCTATTGAGGATCCTGGATTCTTTGGTGCTCGCAATGCTTTTCGCCTCACTGGAAGCGAACTCGTTGGCGTTCCGGTTGATGACGATGGCATTATCCCATCCGAGATCCCAAGCGATTGTCAGCTGGTCTTTACGACACCAAGCCATCAGTTTCCAACTACAGTCACAATGAGCAAGTCGCGTCGCAAGGAATTACTAGAAGCGGCAGTTGCGAAAGATTTCCTTATCATCGAAGACGATTATGAAGCAGAGATGAACTATTTTGAACAATCTTCTCCCTCGATTATGTCAATGGATACCACTGGTCGCGTTATTTACGTGGGGAGCCTGTCAAAAACTGTCTCGCCGGGAATTCGCTTAGGCTTTATTGTGGCGCATCGCGACATTATTCGCGAGGCGCGTATTGCCCGAGGTGTGATGATGCGCCACCCTCCCACGATTGTCCAAGAAATAGTGGCGTTGTTTTTTCAACTTGGTCATTACGATGCCCACCTCCGCAAAATTGAGAGGCGTTATCAGAAGCGATGGCAAGCTATGGAGACAGCACTGACCAAACATCTAGGAATGTTAAAACGCACTAAATCGGAGGGGGGCACGTCATTTTGGCTCACGGGTCCAGAAGGGTTTGACGCGTCAGATCTGGCAGTGCGACTGCGAGCAAAGGGTGTATTGATTGATCGTGGTCAGGACTACTACTTGAATTCTAATGAGAAACAAAACTTCCGGCTTGGATTTGCCTATGTACCGGTCTCCAAGCTCGACGACGGTGTCAAGATAATTGCAAAAGAAGTTCTATCAATGCTATGACTTCACAGAATAACTTTAATTTCATCTGTCCCTTCGAAATTCAGAACCTGTCACTATCCGCTCTCCTAAATTTCCAGTTATCTGAGTTTTACAATCTTTATACAAAAAACGAACGTAAGGAATTGATCACTTGCAAGACCGTCCTGAAGCCAAGCCAAATGTGAATCCTTTCCAGTATAAAGTCCCTGAAGAAGCTTTGAAAAATATCCTTCGCCGTGTTGCAGATTATCCCTGGCACGAAATGCCCGACGATGGCGGATGGGATTATGGTACCAATTTGGATTACCTAAAAGAGCTCTGCGCCTATTGGGTTGATGAGTTTGATTGGCGTGAACAAGAGGTCAAAATTAATTCTTTTTCAAATTTTAAGTCTTCAGTTGACGGAATTGATATGCATTTCATCTTCGAAAAGGGAAGTGGTGAAAACCCAACACCCCTGATCATCAGTCATGGGTGGCCAGGATCTGTTTCCGAGTTCTTTGATCTTATCGAACCACTTGCGCATCCTGAGCGGTTTGGTGGAGATATAGAGGATGCCTTTACAGTTATAGTGCCCTCGCTCCCCGGTTTTGGTTTTTCTGGGAGGCCGCCACGACCTTATGGACCACGCCAAATGGCGTCAGTTCTCAATTCCCTTATGACTGATACTTTGGGGTTTGAAAGTTATCTTGCCCAGGGTGGTGATTGGGGTGGAGCAATCTGTTCTTGGCTTGGCTTTGACCATTCATCAGCGTGTTCGGGGATTCATATCAATGTACTGACAATGCGTCACCCTGATGGCCCTCAAACAGCAGAGGAAAAAGCTTGGGAAGCGCAGTTCAATGATGATCAAATTATGCAGAATGGCTATCGCACTCAACAGGCAACCCGTCCCCAGACTTTGAGTTATGCTATGATAGATAGCCCAGTTGGTATTGCTGCTTGGCTAATCGAGAAGTTTCATGATTGGTCAGATGTCGAAACTGGCTGCATTGAAAGTGCCTTTTCAAAAGATGAATTACTGACCAATATTATGATCTATATAACCACCCGCACGTTCAATACGGCATCATGGATTTACTACGGCCGTCGGGAAGAGGGTGAGCGGATTCTGTCGCCCGAGGGCCGGCGTGTTGAAGTGCCAACGGGCTGTGCAGTGTTCCCAGCCGAGATGCTTAACTGGCCACCGCGCTCCTATGTTGAAAGGTTATACAACGTCAAGCACTGGACTGAGATGCCTCGTGGTGGTCATTTTGCTGCGTTGGAAGAGCCGCGAATGTTGTTGGAGGACATTCGTAAATTCGCGCGCAGCCTCCGTGATAAAAATTCTAGAAGAATGTCTGATAATATTGCTTAACATTTATAAATCATGGAGAGATAAGTGACACTTACATATACTGAATATCAGGCTATTGCAGCCAATATTTGTCCAAATGGGCAAGCTTTCATTGACGGTAAATTTTGTGATGCCGCTGATGGCCAAAAATTTGAAACGATAAACCCAGCTACGGGGCAAGTTTTAGCGAGTGTAGCGCACTGTAAGGCTGTTGATGTAGATCGTGCCGTGGCCGCTGCGAGACGCGTTTTTAATGCTGGCACATGGAGCCGTGCAGAACCTGAATTACGCAAAGAGGTGCTGTTGAAGGTTGCAGCTTTGGTACGCAAGCATACACCTGAGTTAGCCGTTCTTGAAAGTTTGGATACAGGAAAGACTATAAACGATTGTATGGACGAAATCGGTGGTGAAGTTGTAAATTTCTTTCAGTGGTACGCAGAACTAGCCGATAAAAGTTTTGGCAAGATTGCGCCCACTGGCCCCAGCGCGCTTGCACTAATCGTAAAAGAACCAGCAGGTGTTGCGGGAGCTGTTTTGCCTTGGAATTTTCCACTTTTAATGGCGACTTGGAAAATTGCACCATCCCTTTCTGTAGGCTGCTCTGCAGTCATTAAACCGGCCGAACAAACGCCTTTAAGCACTATTCGCCTCGCCGAGCTTATGCGTGAGGCTGGTGTGCCCGATGGTGTTATCAACATCGTCCCAGGGTACGGTGAAACCGCCGGTCAAGCCATTGGGATGCATAATGATATCGATACTGTATCCTTTACTGGCTCCAGCGAAGTGGGCCGCATGTTCATGCGCTACTCGGGTGATAGTAATCTAAAAAGTGTCGGTCTTGAAATGGGTGGTAAAAGTCCGTTCATCGTGCTTGAGGATGCCGTGCTGGATGATGAGCTGATCGAACATTCGGCAATGTCGGCATTTTGGAATGGTGGGCAGAATTGCTCAGCGAATATGCGTCAATTGATTGCTGAACCTCTTGTTGATGAGTTTACTGGACTCATTTTGGAACGAGTAAAGGCCTTCAAACTTGGTGATCCTCTAGATCCCGCAACTGATATCGGGTCAATGATTACCAAAGACCATAAGGAAATGGTGATGAACTACATCCAGTCCGGTGTAGATGAAGGCGCAAATATGCTCGTGGGTGGAGAGAGTGACGTTCCTGGGTACTTCATCAAACCTACCGTCTTTGAGAACATCACTCCCGAGATGAAAATCTCTCGAGAAGAAATCTTTGGTCCAGTGTTAGGCATTATGCCTATTAAAAATGCCGAAGAGGCCCTCAGGATAGCAAGTGATACCGATTACGGATTGCACGCTACTGTTTTTACACAAAATATTGACCAAGCCCTGCATATGGCACGGTCACTTCCTTGCGGCACAGTGTCGGTCAATGGATTCTCTGAAGGTGATATTAAAACGCCATTTGGTGGTTATAAACAATCTGGATCGCTTGCTCGTGACAACGGTACAGAGGCAATTGAGCAATATCTTCAGACAAAAACCATTTGGGTGCAAACCAAGCCAGGCTGATCTACTAGTTCATAAGCCATATGGTAAAGGGCATCCATACAAGAAATGGTTAAACTTTCTTGCGGGTCAGCTTTAACAAACTTAGATTCCGAACCTCAATTAAAGTGACTAAAATAACCACTGAAGAAGTAATACTAAAATTACGCCTTTAATAAAAGCTAGCCAGTACATCATGTAATGAGACCAACCAAGTCTGTTTCTCCAGTTTTCACAATATGTTTTATGCCAGGTAATCATCATTTCTCCTTTATGCTTTAGTGTTTAATTAATTTGCACCCAATTGAGCTACTTAGGAAATCTCCT
>ENA-OSJC01003977-OSJC01003977.1-marine-metagenome-genome-assembly--contig:-NODE-3977-length-10340-cov-4.055929_pt1 | contig 10340 bp, 15 predicted proteins | sample MGYA00237885_ERZ534234 | MGnify/ENA primary metagenome ERZ534234 (study PRJEB26413, sample SAMN06343907) | marine metagenome | isolation source: coastal waters | place: Atlantic Ocean: West Antarctic... | reverse complement strand
CACGATGATTAATGTTGAATCCAATGTTAATGATTGGCTATCGTGGGCGGTGAAAAATGATGTGCATCCTGATGTTTTGGGATTCATTAATTTCATGCCTGATTATCTCGATGACTTTGATTCCAAAGTCTTAACTCCTCAACCAAGTCCAAGAGCATGGACAAGGTTGAGTGATACTTTAAATGTTGAGCCACCTGAAGATATTGTTCAGGAAATCGCTAATGGCGATGTTGGTGAAACTGCGAGTATCGAATTTATGTCTTTTCGATCTTTAGCGAAGGATGTGCTACCAAGCATTCCTTTAATATTGAAAGGTAAAGATGTAGATATTCCTGATTCGATGGGTCTGCAATATGCGACCTGTGTTTCATTGATGAGTGCCATCAAGCAATGCAAAGATAATGTGTTGGATGACTGGTTCTCGAATGCTGTTGATTATGTTGAGAAACTTCCTACCCCTGAGTTTGGAATTTTCTTCGTGAAGTCGATGGTAGGTTCTAGACCTGATGTTGTTGAGTCCGCTAGATATGGCGAATTCAAAATCAAGCATCAAGACTTAGAGGTCTAGATATTGGAGAGGGCAGAATTTATATGACTAGTAAAATATATTTTCTGCTCTGCTGTCGTGAGATGTTTTTTCTCACCTGATGAGATCATTAAGATCGAAACAGCAATTTTCTTAAATTAGATGGAGGTCTATTATGAAAAATGATGATAAAAAACTAAGTGCAACTTTGTACAAAACTGCTACTTTGGTTCGCCTAACAGCGAAGCATCCAAGTGGCATCAAAGTAAACAAAGCACTTAGAAAAAAAGTGGCTGAAGAGCATGGGTTAGCTGATGAGAAATTAGTTAATCCTCAACTTCATGTCTTTGGCGAAGATATTAATAAATACTTTCGCTCAATCCTGAATGGAATCAAGAATGATTTCTATTACAGGTTGACTCTTCCTTGGAGTGATAATTCTAGGGATAGCGAAGGCAATTCTGCGAGTGGTTGGAGATTATGTCCAAACACTAATCTTGAACAGCTTCAATCTGAAATAGATAAAGCGAAGCAAGTGTGGGATAAAGAGGTTGATGCTTTTCTTAAAAGCTATCCTAAAATGTATGAGAGTGCTGAGAGAAATCTCGGTGATCTATTCAGTGCATGGAACATTCCTTTAGTAGAGGAAATTGAGAGAAAATTCAGATTTGAATTTGAAATCACTGGTGTTCCAACTTGGAATAGTAATGACATACGATTGGGAGTTTCTGAGAAACTTGCCAAAAGGATAGAGCAACAAGCTATCTCTCGAGCAGAAAATAATATCAAAGAAGTGGTCGATCAATGTATCGGAAACATCGTTGATAATGTTAATGATCTAGCAGATAAATTGGCTAACTATGACCCTAAAGACAAGCAAAAAGGTTTTTGGAATAAGTCTAGCTTCGACAAGTTAGAAACTTATCCTGAGCAACTGGAAGTTTGGAACAGGGATGTATTAGGCAACAGTGAATTGGTTGATGACTCTCGTCAAAAACTAGTCACTCTTAATGCTCGAATTAATGGTTTGAATGGCGGTATTGATTCTTTAAAAGATGACGATGACATTGCTGAAAAGCAACGAAAAGATATCTCTAAAGAAATGAAAGAGTCTGTTGAATCTATCTCTGTTGATGACCTACTAGGTCAAATTTATGGAGGTGGTAAAAATGACTGATGCTCTCAACAAAATCATTAAGGCTAGATCAAAACTAATGAAGGGTAATGTGGGGATGGCTTCCATCCTCCTTCACCTCGAATTGGTCGAGGTCGATGCTTCTCGATGCGACACGATGGCAACTGATGGCAAAGTGATTTATTACTTTCCTGAATTTGTGATGGGTTGCACTGAAGAAGAGTTACAAGGCGTTCTCAAGCATGAAGCACTTCATGTAGTTTATGAGCATATGATCAGACGAGGGATAAGACATCCCAAAGTTTGGAACATAGCTTGTGACTATGTGATCAATGCTTATCTTGTTTACGATCTTGGAGATACACTTCCTGATGGAGGTTGTCTCGATAGAAAATATCATCGCATGACTGCTGAAAAGGTTTATCAAATTTTGTTTAAAGATGAGGATGCATTGCAAGATGCTATCGATCAGATTAAGCAACAAAAACCTGAAGGCGATAATTCTGAAGAAGAGCAAGATGCTCAAAATCAGGGTCAAGGCGGTGACGAAGAAGCTGACGAAACTTCTGAGACTGGTCAAGGAAATATTTCTGATGATCAGACTGGCGAAGATGGTGAGTCGAATGGCGAAGGAACTAGTGATGACACTAGCGAATCATTGTTCGATTCAATCCCATCTGCGATAGGCGAAGTTTGGGATGCAACAACTGAAGATGGTGAGCCAATGAATGAAGCAGAGATGCAAGAACTCAAAGGTGAAATTCAACGAGCAGTTTCAATGGCTGACAAGCTACATGGAATGAGCAGTGAAGGAACATCTTCAGGGCGTGGAATGGCTGAGTCGAATCAAGATGTTTCAGTAGACTGGAAAGACACTCTTCGTGATCTTATACAGTCCACTAAAAGCGATGACCCTTCGTGGTCAAGACTTCATAGAAACCATTCTTGGAGGGGTATCAATTTACCTAGCAAGGTTCGTTCACCTCAAGGTGGCGAGTTAGCTATTGCGATTGATACTTCAGGCTCTGTTTCTCAACACGAACTTAATGTGTTCGCTACTGAGATTCAGGCGATGGCTGAAGATTGTGGTCTTGATAAGATCAGGGTGTGCTACTGCGATACTGTGGTTCGTAAGAATCAACAAGGCGAGTGGTGGGATATCTATGAACTCGATCAAGGCGATGATCTTGAATTGACTGTTAGAGGTGGGGGCGGAACTAGGTTCGAGCCACCCTTTAACTTGTTCAATGATCATTCAGATGATGTCGATGATGTTCAAGCATTTATCTACTTCACTGATGGCGAAGGTTATTGTGAGCCTGATGTTGAGCCTGATGTTCCAGTCTTTTGGTGTGTGACTTACAAGTCGCAATGGTCGGAAGAATTGCCATTTGGCGAAAAAATCTATGTGGACACTTCGAGTTTCTACTAGGATGCGATATACGAGGAGGGGTTTCAGGGGTCACTAGACCCTTGACCCTTCCACGATTCGTTCACCAGTGCGATCTCACGAAGCCAATTTTGGCGATTTCTGTCGGAAAATGTATATTTTCCCTGATGACCACGAAAGTGGCACTTATCTATTTATAGGTAGGTGGATTCAAAAGAATCGAAACAGAAACTTACTGACCTTGGAGGGTCAAAATTATGACAATATTAGAAACCTTAGAATTAGATTTGAGATCAAAACTTAAATCATATGTAGGTAAAAAAACTATGATCGATGAAGTGATTCCTCGTGACTTGGATGATCTATTTGAGATAGTGAAAGCTAACCCAAAAGAATTTCATTTTGTTGTTAAAGATATCAGGCAGAAGATTGCCTTAGTCTTGGAACATAAAATTGGAATGAGATAAACCAACTTGGTGCTGAGAAATATATTACTGGTAAATAATATTTTTCTTGGCACTCTGTTTTCTGATATCAAGATGTGAGTCTTGGCTGATGATTCCAAAAGGATGAAATCAGAAACTAACTATTCAAATATTACTTGGAGGTAAATTATGAATACAGAAATGGAAAAAGTCTTTTCAGAAATGGGAAGCAAATATGGGATTGATATGAAAGGTAAAACTCCTATTGGAGAATTGCCTAATATCATGAGCAAGGCTGACTGGTTGTTGGTCTCATGTTTTTTGAAATATCCTAATGGTGTTCCAAAAGATAGAGAGGTGCAATCATGAGTAGAGCAATAGTATCAACTGTGATCTTGGTTCAATGGAATGATAGTCCTAAAATGGAAACATTGCTCCATGAAATGCCTAGCGATTTACAACAATCATTCGATGAATGGTTGTCTGATATCGAGAATGAAGAGGTGAAATCATGAGTAAAGATATGAGTGAATATATAGATGATTATTGCAGAGATATGTATCAACATACTAACTGGGCATATATGTCTACATTTTCAAAAGAAGAAATTGCACAATTACCTAAAGGGCATGAAGAGGGTGGTGTATATTTTTTTGAAGAGGAGGATAATCATGAGTGCTAGTATTCAGACGAAGCATCTAAAGTCTTTTATCGCATGGTTGGAAACTTGCGATTATAGATATTCAATCTCATCTATGAGTGGAGGATTTGTTCATATCAAATTCTTTATTGATGAGGAGGAACTATCATGAATAGATTCTTAACCATCATTGCATCAATGGGTGCTGTTGCTTTTCTCTTCCTAGGTTTTACTTGGGGAGAGGGATTGCTTTCGCAAGAATGGATAGCTAGGGCAGATTACTTTGTGATCTTCTATAGTGGATTGGGAACAGCTTTTTGTTTATCAGTCCTGATCTTTTGCAGAGGTGAATCATGAGTAAGCCTTGGGAAAAGTATTGTTATGGCACAAAGCAACAGCCTTATTATGGTTGTTGCGAGAGCAATAGAGATGAGGAGGGTAAACCTTTAAATGAAATGTCTCGATGCGATGATGCAGAGGGAGATTTCCTTGCTTATTTTTGTAAGCAATGCGAGAACAAAACTCTAGGAAAGTATGAGCATAGAGTTTGGTCGAGCAACTACAGACCCTTTGATGAATATGGAGGGGAATGTATGGAAGATTGGGTTTAATCCCAAAATAAATAAGGCGGTAGCCACTTTAATTAGTGGCTACCGCCTTTTTTTTTGGCTCAAAATAAGGTGATCAAGGGGCTGTGAAAACTAAAGTTATAAATAATATTTACCAGTCATATATATTTCAAGGGTTTGCGAGGGGGGGGGTATTTGTATTTCCCCCCTGCTAGAAAAAAAATATTATTGACTAGTATTCGGCTGTGGATAACTTGTTGATAAGGTGTGGATAAGTCTTGCAATCTGCAATCACCTGTTATATATTGACAGTCATAAGGTTGCTTAAATTATTGGATGAGCATCAAAGGAACAATCCAAATACAACGCCTTACCAATCACTTCATAAGAGTGAGACCTCCAAGTCTAAGTTAGTTAGATTTTAAAAGGGTAGATAGCAATGTCTACCCTTTTTTTTTGGTAGTGAGTGATAGTCGATTGGTATTTATTACATTTGGGGGAATGATGGTGAATTTAAGAATGTGTATTATCTTAGTGATGTTTACTGGAATTGCATTAGCACCTAGTGAGTATTCTAAGAAACAAAAATTTAATCATTGTAGAGATTTGCTGTATACAACATACCCCAATGAGATTAATCAAACAAAATGGAAGCGTTGCATGAGATAGATTTGTATTGGTGTTCGTGTTTGTATTACCAATAGCTGTGTTTTGTGTAGCAGTAGTTTTTGCGTGACTGGTAAATAATATTTTTTAGCAGGACACACTGATCCTCCTGTTCCACATAGAACAGCTTTCAATTTGATTGCATTTCACTTAGAATAAAGAATGTTTGCAGTAATTAGACACACTTATAAGTTAGATATTCCTGACCCAAGTAATCCCAACAGCACTAAGAGTAGTGCTAAGTGGGAGCATTTGGTTTGGCTTTATGAGACTGAATTAGAAGCCTTGGCTTTTGCCATTACTCTTCTTGATGACCCATTAATAACATCTAATTCTTGGCTTATTAAATCAGCGATTCATCAACTTGAACACGACAGATTTTACCAAGTAGGAAGAGAGAGTGTTGCCATTGCAGAAATACAAGATGCTCCAAAAATAATCTATCAAGAGGATATTGAACAAGCATTAGAAGAATTAATAACAGAGGAATTAAAAGATGAAGAGCCTATTCATTAGATGTTCAGAGGAAACTTATGAACTGGCACACGCTTTAGCCAAGAAAGAAAGCAGATCACTGAACAAACAAATCATTCATATGATACACAACGAAGCTGATTCTAAAGGTGTAAGTGTGGATAAAAAGGTAGAGCCTAAGATAGAAGAAACTGTACAGATTAGGACTGGTTTGTCAGGGATTGTCGGAACAAAGACACAGGGTTTTGTTGACTAACATACCAGTAATTTAACATTGCATCAGCACACTGCTGAACTATCTCAATATTTAAAGCATTCAATTTCCTTGGATTGTTTACCATTAGCTTCCAAAATACCTGTTCTTTTTTGATGCTAACTTCTTCTGCGATCTTTCTTTGAACTCCTATAAGAATACAACTCTTCGTTTGGTTACCCGAATTTCCTGAACCAGTAAATAATATTTTATCTAGAGCTGGGGTCTGGACAAAACATCCTGACTTACTTAATAAACCAAGATACTTATCGCATACATTGTGTTGCTGTACATCGAGGTCATCGTTTAAAAAAAGAGTATCTATGAAGTGTTGATCAAGCACTATGGCTCGACCAACTTTAGTTTTGGAAAACTCTTTAATTGCTACCTTGTGTTGCTTGTGCAAGTAAGGACTGCCAATATCATTGACATGGATTTCTTCTTCAGAACTCCCAGTCATAATCGTCATGTAAGACTTCTTCTTCTGCATATCTATTACTCAATGGGTCAAAAGTTAAACTGGTGTTCCCTGTTTTGCCACACCATGCCCACCTTTGTTTCCAACAATGTATCTCTACATTACTTTCCCCTCGATAAACTGTCAATCCTGTATCACATTTAGAGAACCAAGCATTGCTTCCACTGATGTCATTCCCAGTACAAACATTCTTCTTGCCATCCCTGATAAAAGGTTTTGTGGGATGGGCAATAAAAAAGCAAAGTACATCAAATTTCTTACAGAACAACTGAACTTTAGTAAGCATTTCAGAGATAGCATCTGTGACTAAACCTTGGTGATTGGATTGGATAAAATTGAATGGGTCTATGACAAGTATCTTTATGCCATATCTCATGACTGCATCTGCTCCTTTTTCTAGCACCCTTTCAATCGTTGGCATACCTCCGTCTTGGTAATCTTGGAACAGAAAATGCTCATTGATAAAGTGTTGCGAGAAGTCTTTTTCTTCTTGGGTCATTCTTGCATTGTGACCTTCAAAGAAAGGTTTACCAATGAAACACTGAGCCAACTGAATTGAATGTAATGTTGGTGGTTTTTCAAAGGAACAGTAGTTTGTTTTCCAACCATAATTCTTAGCTACATTTACACATAACTGGTCAACAAAAGCTGACTTACCATCTGATGGATAGCCTGTAATCACTGCGAGATAACCTGTTTGTAAATTAAATAACTGGTCAACCTGTGCAAAACCTGTGCTTACTCCCTTGGGATAGCCTTGATCATACAAAGTTTGGAACTCTTTATCGTAAAAGTCTATGTTGTTTAATCCATGCAAAGGAACAGGCTGTGCATTTAATACCTGTTGCCTGACAGTTTTTGCATCTGTTTCTATTAATAGATCGTTAGCATCCTTGTTGCCTAGAAAATCCACCTTATAACATCTAGCCTTATTGAGTCTGCGAGATAACTCCTGTGCTAAAGCATCTCCACTTTCATCCATATCAGTAGCCAAGATAATCCTTTCGATTCCCTCGAACTTGGCTCTCTCATTCCACACATACTTAAACCTACCCTCTTCATTGGGGTCAACCTTCTTGTCATCTGCTACTTTGTTTGGTGCTCCATTTGGAACTGAGTAAACCTCTATGTTTGAGTGATCTTTAAAGGCTTCTTTAATAGCTAGTACATCCATCTCTCCTTCTGTTATGACCAAGGTTGATTCAACTGTTGGCAAATCCTTTCTGTGATTCTGCTTACCCCACAACTTCACTGCGTTGTTATCCCACCAAAAGGATTTCTCACCATTGGCTGTTCTCCATTTGACTGCGACAGTGTTTGTTCCCTCGGCAAAAGTAAAACCTATGACTGGTAAATTATTTTTTTCAGCCAAGACGCAACCAGAACTTTCTGCTACCTCCTGACTTATTCCTCGTGCCAATAACCATTGAGCAGTCTTATCTGATTTGGTTTCTTTGGGTAGATTGATTGGCTTCATTGGTTTCTTTGGTGGTGTTTTGACTATAGACATTTTTGCTCCTTGCTTGATTGGGTATGCACCATTTACTCCACAGTGATGGCAATTATAAACGATGGTTTCTGAATTAATATTGACACTAAAAGGGGTGTCTGTTCTGTTCTTGCTTCTGTTATTTTGACAGCTTGGGCAAGTGATTTTGTATTGACCTTCACCTTGACCACCTGTTTTAGAGTTTTGATTTATATGACCTCTAATATCATTTACTTCTTGACTTTGCATAAGACCTCCCTTATGTTGCTGTTTATACTTACTACTTTTAGTAGTTACCTATTAAAAAAAACTTACTAGGTATATAGATACCTACTAAGTAATGTTTTTCTTCCTCACAGTACCAATCTCTTTAGCCATATCATCAGCTAACTTCTTTCTAGATAACACTGGGTATGCACTTAAACTTCCAACTGCACCTCTAACCATATCTGCATCGATTTGATTGCGTTGTGCTAGTTTTTTGAAATCACCTGATATAAAATAACCAAGTGCTTTACTTGAAACATCAATGTTTTTATTTCCACAATCTCGAACTGCTTGTTTGAGAATCATGAGATCAATTTTTGTTTCATCGTTCAAATCCATTCCCAAATATTAATCCATTCCATCGTACTAATCAAGGGTTCATCTGCTTATAAACAAATTAACATCATCTCTCTTGAAAAAAGATAGTTTGTCTATATACTAGGAGATAACTAACTGAACTTATTGGAGCATTATGCCAAAATACACAAAAGAAACTGGGTCTGTCACCATCAATCTGACTGCTGAGGTTTGGAGATTTCTAAACGAAGTACACGAAGAGACAGGCATTAACAAATCAACTCAAGTAGAAAACATTATCAGGGATGAAGTGAGAGACACTGAATCTATCCTGTCTCATTGTGAAGAAGAACTTGATAGACTCGCAACCCAAAAACTAGAAGAAGCTGAAAGACTTTTTAAGATTAGAGATAACACTAGGTTACAAAGGAATAAACTTGCACCATTCAAACCTTCTTTAGAAGAACTTTTAGATCAAAAAGCAGAAGCTAAAAAAACAGGTGTAATGAGATCAATAAAACCTAAACCAAAGATGGTAAGGGCATTACCAAATACTTTGGCGTTCACACAAGACTCTGTAGATGGTCTTAGACCACAGGACAAGGATGTTTGGTTTCATGACACACAAACCAGTGGGTTATCAATACGATCTAAAAAAAGCGGAATGACTTATTACACTCGTGCAAAGAATGTAGAAATATCTAAGTACACTTTAAGAGTAAAGATAGCTGATACAAAATACATGAGCCTTGAGAAAGCAAAGGAGGTTCACGCTAAGAACTTAAAACAAATATTAAGAGATGGCATAAATCCAAACCAAGATACGCTTAATGTTCAGCATCAAGGCAGACATAAGAATGTTGCTACAGCATTTAAAGAAAATGAAACTGTCAAAACTAATGTAAGTGAAGAAACTAAAGAAGGCTCAACCACTGATTGGAAACTTTATAGTGGCATCAGATATAACAGTGGTTTAGGTTTACAGATACTAGGCAGTTTACTTAATCAGAATCCTGATATGAAATCTAGCTGTCTTTCTAAGTACATGAATGGCAGTTATAGGATTAGAGGTGAGAGACTTCTTGATATGTTCGAGACAGATGACATGAGTATCTTCGAGATTTCAAGAAAAGAACTTATCACAGATGGCAGAGGTCAACATGGAAGTAGATACATGAGTCTACAGAATACAGTGCTTCAAGTATGTAAAGCTATTTACCATCATGGCGGTGCAAATGATAAAGCAGTGGTGTTTGGAAAATGAGACCCTGTTTTAGAAATATATTATTTACCAGTCAGGAGGAATTATGACAATTTGTGGTGTTGAAAACGAAACGATTGAATTTTACAAAGACAAGATTTGTGTGTCATTCGTGAACAAAGATTATGCTGAGAATGGTGTGACCAAAATGGTAAAAGCCTTTGAGGATTATGACCAAGCACTAGCCTTTGTGGAGATGAAAAAAGAAGAAGGAACTTATAGCGGTTTTTCTAATACTGCACTGTTTCCTGAAGAGGGAATTATTGCTTGGCTTGATATTAACAAAGACACGCTACTACCAACAACAAGGAGAAACTAATGGAATTTGAGATTAAGAAAGGCATACCTTTACCTAGATCAAAAGGGAAGCCAAGAAAGTACGACTTACCTTTGGAGGACTTAAAGGTAGATGACAGTATCGTTGTACCACTACCTAAAACTAAAATAAACCAAGAACAAAAAATCATTAG
>ENA-OSJC01003976-OSJC01003976.1-marine-metagenome-genome-assembly--contig:-NODE-3976-length-10341-cov-3.301734_pt1 | contig 10341 bp, 8 predicted proteins | sample MGYA00237885_ERZ534234 | MGnify/ENA primary metagenome ERZ534234 (study PRJEB26413, sample SAMN06343907) | marine metagenome | isolation source: coastal waters | place: Atlantic Ocean: West Antarctic... | reverse complement strand
CCAATAGCGCGGATGGCTTGTTTGAATTTAATGAAATCCTGATCTTTTGGGACGTAACCCATATCAAAGTGTGCTTTTGCAATGCGGTCATAATCCTGATGGGCAAAGCCATAAAGGATATCAGCAAGACCGCGCCGGGTTTTAATGTCGATGCGACCCATAATACCAAAATCAATGGCGGTGACTTTATTGCTATCACAAGCAAATAAATTACCCTGATGTAAGTCAGCATGGAAAAACCCATCATTTAATGCCTGATCAAGGAAGCTTTGTACGAGGTTTTCAGCAAGCTTGTTCGGATCAAGACCGGCTTTTTTAATTTCATCTACTTTTTTAAAAGAAATGCCGTCAACCCAATTGGTGGTGAGCACTTGTCGGCTGGTGCGGTCCCAATCAACTGATGGGACATCATAGTGCGGGTTCTTTTGCGTATTTTGCTTTAACTCGGCTGCTGCGGCCGCTTCGATACGAAGGTCCATTTCAAGGGCGATTACTTCTGCGATAGTTTCAACCACTTTGGTCGGGCGAAGACGCCTTGCTTCGCTTGAGAAAAACTCTGCGATCCCAGCAAGCCATCTAAAAGCCTCAAGGTCTCGGCTAAAGGCTTTGGCAATGTCTGGGCGGAGGACTTTAACGGCGACTTTTTTGCCGTCATTTGTTTTTGCTATATGAACTTGTGCGATTGATGCAGCCGCAATGGGGTTGGAATCAAATTCTTTAAAGAGCTCGTCGATTGATGCGCCAAGGTCACTTTCGATTATTTCTTTGGCCTTTTCACCAGAAAACGGCGGTACATCATCCTGAAGCTTCATCAGATCAAGGGCTACTTCTGGCCCGACAATATCAGGGCGAGTTGCCATCGCTTGGCCGATTTTAATGAAGCTTGGTCCTAAGTCTTGTAACGCGATAACCAGACGGGTTTCAGGTACGCCTTCAGAACGGAATTTTTTTAAGTTTTGCAGGGCTTTTGATTTATCGCCAAATAGGTCGAGCAAATCCATCAAAGCATCATGCTTTGATAAAGTGTAACCAACCTTGATTAGGTGACTGGTATGACGGATCCACTTAAACATCGTTTAAATCCGCCATCCAGAATGAATGGCAACGATGCCACCGGACAAATTTCGGTAAGATGCTTTTTTAAAGCCGGCATTTTCGATCATTGATTGAAACTTTTCTTGAGTTGGAAATTTGCGGATGCTTTCAACCAAATATTGATAGCTTTCTTTATCGCCCGTGACCATTTCGCCAAAATGCGGAATTAACTTAAAAGAATAAACGTCATATATCTGTTTTAAGAGCGGTAAATCTACTTTGCTAAATTCAAGACACATAAAGCGACCGCCAGGTTTTAGGACGCGGTAAGCTTCTTCGAGTGCTTTATCAATATGAGTGACATTACGAATACCAAAGGCAATTGTGTAAGCGTCAACGGAATTATCGGGAAGCGGTAGCATTTCTGCATTGCCGGTTACCCAGTCGATGGGATCAAATATACCTTGATCAAGCGCGCGGGCCTTACCGGCTTTTAACATATTGTGGTTAATGTCACAGATAGTGGCTTTGGCCGGAGTTTCACCATCAGCAGTTCTTTTGTTCGCCGCTTTTAAAAAACGAAAAGAAATATCACCTGTACCGCCAGCGACATCAAGCAAATGCATTCCTGCACGTGGTCTTAATTCACGGATAAAGTCGTTTTTCCAAATACGGTGAAGACCGCCGCTCATTACGTCATTCATAATGTCGTATTTTTCGGCAACGCTATCGAACACGCCACGCACCATTGATTGCTTTTCTTCTTCCTTAACGGTTGAAAAGCCGAAATGGGTCGTGCTCTGGTTTTCTATATTTTCTTTATTTGTCATATTGCGGAACATAGCGCAGTGTTGCATGCTGTTCCAGAAGAAAAACCCTAGAAAATGAAGAGTTTACCCCTAAATGCCTGAATTACCCGAAGTTGAAACGACCAAAAGAGGCCTTGCTCCTGTTTTGGAAGGAAAAAAGATCGTTAAAGTACACCAGCGGAGGGATAATATTCGAATCCCCATTCCGGGTGATTTCGTGGAGCGGATTACGGATAATAAACTTGTCCATATAAAGAGGCGGGCAAAATATTTACAGATGTTCTTGGATAGTGGCGATGTGATCATTTGTCATCTGGGGATGTCAGGAAAATATGTCATTCGCGAAAAGGATGATACGCCCTTTGCCAAGCATGATCATGTGATCTTCGAAACGGAAGATAATATGCTCGCTATATATAATGACCCACGTCGCTTTGGTGTTATGACAATTTGTCATGAAGATGAACTTGAAAATCACAAGTTGTTTCGTGATATGGCGACGGAACCATTGGGCAATGAATTTAATGGTCAGTATTTATTTGATAAAATTAAAAAAAGCGGCTCTGCCATCAAAGCTTTACTACTTAATCAAAAGGTGGTGGTGGGGCTTGGTAATATATATGTGTGCGAGGCACTGAATAAAGCAAAGATCAGTCCTTTAAGTAAGGGATCTGATTTATCGCAGGATGACACGGAAAAATTAGTACCGTTGATACGGGAAATATTAACACGTGCCATTGAAGCAGGCGGCTCAACATTGAAGGACTTTGCAGGCGCAACTGGCGACCTTGGGTACTTCCAACATCAATTTGTCGCTTATGGCCAAGAAGGGGAACTTTGTAGCAATCAGGATTGTGGTGGTACCATTGATCGGATAAATCAAGGCGGTCGGTCGACATTCTATTGCCCTCGTTGTCAGAAATAAGTAAGCTTATGCAATGTTAAAGAAAGTAATATTTATATTTGTCACGTGCTTGACCATTGGTCTTGGGGTTTCTCATGGCCAAGAAGGGGCAATGCTCAATGATCTTGATTTACCATTGCTTGAGGGCCTTTCTGAAAATAGTGATGGGGCCATGCTTTTTGATAGCCCTGACGGTCGTATTGTTAATGCGGAAGCCGCGGGGGTCATTGATGGGGCTAGAGTTTTTGAATATTATAAAGTTGTGCTTCCGTCTTTAGGTTGGAAAGTGAACATAGATCATGCTTCTGGCTTATCCTGTGAAATGGGTGCTAATTATTGTCTAAGCGCGACGCGTGAACAAGAGGGGCTGCTTTTGAACATCTATGAAAATGGTGGACGTTCAAAAATCAAATATGCTTTGTCGCCCAACTAATATTATCGATTCGATGAGGGTTATTTTAAAAGATCATTGTTATTTAGTCTTCAATTCGGGTAAATGCAGGAAGAAATTGAACTAATTGGCGCCTTTTATCCTAAAAGTATGAAAAGCATGTTGACCTATGGAGGTGGCATGTTTATAAGCCACACATTAAATATGACTAATAAAAATATGAGGGTCATGATTCTCCTGCTAGCGCAGTTTTGAGACAGAGCCTCTTTAAAGGAATAAATATAATGGCTAATACATTACAAGCTAAAAAACGCGTACGTCGTAATGCCAAGCGCGAAGTGATCAACAAAGCACGTCGCAGCCGCATTCGTACATTTGTTAAAAAAGTTGAACTTGCTCTTGAAACAGGAAACGCTGACGAAGCGAAAGTTGCACTTAAAGAAGCGCAACCAGAACTTATGCGCGGTGTTACTAAGGGTGTTCTTCACAAGAAAACAGCGTCACGTAAAGTGTCTCGTCTTGCGAAGCGCGTTAAAGCATTAGGCTAATATAAACTTACTTTTCGAGTCGCACCAAGGTTTCTCGCGAGTCGCTTAAATAAGAGGGTAAATTACCCAAAAAATCATCAAAAAGCTGAACCAAATTGGGTTCGGCTTTTTTTTATGCCCGTCGACAAAGACAGATTCCCCATATGTTCTTTTTGGTTAAAAATTGAAATAATTTTTTAAAATTGTAGCCTACTACATCTAGTATGTACCCTCAAAGTCAAGACATATGGTGGTGGTTTATTTTGAAATTTTACGATTTCCATTATTGCAAGGGCGCCTCATGATGAGTAGGGTAAGACTTAAGAAATTTATCGACATCTGTGGATGAGACACCCCCTGTAAAAAGCATTTTGCAGCTTAGGCATTTTTTGTCTTTGATGAAGACACAGAAAGCTGATATTGAGTGAATTTTAGGGATTGGAAATGACCAAACAATATAAAGGTGATGTCACGCCGCAAGACACGTGGGAACTTCTAGCAAATGATAAAAACGCGGTGCTTGTGGACGTCAGAACGCTTGCTGAATGGAAATGCGTTGGTGTTGCTGACCTATCACCACTTTCAAAAGATAATATCTACATTGAATGGGTTAGTTTCCCCGACGGTACGCCTAATGGCAATTTTGTTGCAGAGCTTGAAAGGGCCGTTCCGAATAAAGAGACGTCAATTTATTTCCTTTGTCGCACAGGTGTTCGCTCAGTTGGCGCAGCAATTGCAGCGACGAGTGCGGGCTTTGGCAATAGCCATAACGTTCTAGAGGGATTTGAAGGGGGCCAGGATGATAAAGGTCACCGTGGTCGCATATCAGGATGGCAGGGCCGCGACCTTTCGTGGAAACATTAAGAATAAGTAGATTTTAAGAAATGTTAATTTAGGTAGTATCAAACTTTATGACAATTAAGTTGGGACAGCAGAACGTAAATGAAGCCGTGGTGGCCAATACCATTGATATGCAATGGAATTTGGTGCTTGATGCGCTGCGTTCAGAGTTTGACGAGAATACTTTTAAAAGTTGGTTTAAACCGCTTGCGCTTATAAATATAGAAGGTAATAAAGCCGTAATGGCAGCGCCAACACGTTTCATGCGCAATTGGTTGCTATCTAACTATGCGGAGCGTCTAAAGAATGCATGGCAGCGTGTTAATGACGGCGTTAATGATATTGATATTGTTGTTCTTTCCGGCTTCCAAGGGGCGGATAAAGACATTGAAAGTCCACGCGCCGCACCAACACCAACAAAAGCAAATAATAAAGAAACCCCGAAAAGCCAAATGCGTGTCGTAAGCGATTGTGGTTTTGGTGCGCCGCTTGACCCACGATTTACTTTTGAGCGATTTGTAGTGGGCCAGTCAAATGAATTTGCTTACGCTGCTGCGCGGCGCGTTGCTGAAAACAAAGACGTGAACTTCAACCCGCTTTTCCTTCATGGGGGCGTAGGACTTGGTAAAACCCATTTAATGCATTCGATTGCATGGGCGATCCGTGAAAACTTCCCAGATAAGAAGGTTGTTTATCTTTCCGCCGAACAATTCATGTACCAGTTCATTTCAGCCATTCGTTATAAAGATACCATGGCCTTTAAAGAAAAATTCCGCAACGTTGATTTGTTTATGATTGACGATCTTCAATTTATTGCCAATAAAAACTCCACGCAGGATGAATTTTTCCATACTTTTAATGCGCTTATTGATCATAATAGCCAGGTGATCCTTTCAGCGGATCGCTCGCCGTCAAACCTTGAAGGGGTAGAGGAACGTATTCGTTCACGTCTTGGCTCGGGACTCGTTGCGGATATACACCCAACCGATTTTGAACTACGTCTTGGGATTTTACAACAAAAAGCAAATAGCATTCCAGAGGTTGACATTCAAAGTGAAGTAATAGAGTTTCTCGCGCGCCGCATTAGCTCAAACGTGCGCGAACTTGAAGGGGCCTTTAACCGTATGGTTGCGCATTCTACGCTAATTGGTCGCCCTATCACGTTAGAGATGACCCAAGAAGTTCTTCAGGACCTTTTGCGGGCCAATGACCGCCGTGTGACTGTTGATGAAATCCAACGCCAAGTCGCGGATTATTTCAATATTAAACTTTCCGACCTTCTTTCTGCGCGCCGCGCAAGGCAGGTAGCGCGACCGCGGCAGGTTGCTATGTATCTTAGCAAGCAACTGACGTCAAAATCATTACCATCTATTGGTCGTAAGTTCGGTGGTCGGGACCATACAACGGTGATGCACGCAGTGAAGCGCATCGAAGAATTGAAGCAAACAGACAGTGTATTAGAAGAAGATATTCTTCATCTTGAGCGTATGTTTAGCACCTAATTTTTGCGTTAGGTTAATACGCGATTCCTAATCAGAGAAAATATAAAGCGACTCGGCAGAAAACCATGAAAAAGCCATTGACGTAATGTGTTAATATGGTAGTCTGTTTTTCAATGAAAATAAAAAATATGAATGGGGCCTTTATAAAGCTCTGGATCAAATAATCTTGTTAATATGAAGCGTGAAATTATCAAATGAAATTGAATATAGAACGAGGCGCCCTGCTAAAATCTCTTGGACATATCCAAAGTGTTGTTGAGCGTCGCAATACTATTCCCATTTTGTCGAATGTTTTGCTTGAGGCTGAAGATGGGCGCTTAAATTTAGCGGCCACTGACTTAGATATTGCCATCGGCGAAAGCGTCGCCGTTGAAACGGAAGAACCGGGCGGTATCACAGCTCCAGCGCATACATTATATGACATCGTTCGTAAGCTTCCTGAGGGATCAAAGGTTGAACTTTATTATGATGTGGACAGTGGTCGCCTTTCGATCAGTGCGGGTCGTTCAAAATTCACACTTTCTTGCCTTCCACGCGAAGATTTCCCTGTGATGTCAGAAGGTGACCTTCCTGTTAGCTTTAAAGTGACAGGCGTCAACCTTAAGCGTCTTATCGATAAAACACGCTTTGCGGTATCAACCGAAGAAACACGTTATTACCTTAATGGTATTTATCTGCATGCGGCGAGTGATGATAATGGTGAGCCAGTACTTCGCGGTGTTGCAACTGACGGTCACCGTCTTGCACGCTTTGATGTGGACCAACCAGAGGGCGCGGCAGATATGCCGGGCATTATCGTTCCACGTAAAGCAGTGGGCGAGCTTCGTAAGCTTATTGATGAATATGAAGGTGATGTTGAAGTTAGTCTTTCTGAAACGAAAATTCGCTTTGCCTTTGCAGAAGTTGTGCTGACTTCAAAACTTATTGACGGTACGTTCCCAGATTATTCCCGTGTTATTCCAGAAGGGAATGATAAAAACATGGAAGTGGATAGTAAGGTTCTTGCAGAATCCGTTGACCGTGTGTCAACAATCTCGTCTGATAAAACACGTTCCGTGAAACTTGCCATGAGCGCAGGTCAATTGAAATTGACAGTGAATAGCCCAGAACACGGCACTGCCCGTGAAGAGCTTTCGGTGAGTTACGAGTCTGATGAGATGGAAATTGGTTTTAACTCAAGATATCTGCTTGATATTCTTGCGCAGGTTGAAGGCGATGTGGTTCAAGTCGCGTTTGCCGATGCGGCCGCGCCAACGATATTGAAAGATTTAACCGATGAAGGCGCACTTTACGTTCTTATGCCTATGAGAGTGTAATAGGGGTTTCGTGGGCAACCTAGCACAGACCAATATAGAAGAAAATATTTCCAGCGTCTTACCTTTGGGTAAGGCGCTGGTTCTTTATGTGGACCGGGTGATGCTCAGTAATTTCCGTTCTTATGATAATATGCAATTGGAAGTGGGTGCAAATTCCGTTGTGCTTACTGGCGCCAATGGCGCGGGCAAAACCAATTTACTTGAAGCAATATCATTTTTATCACCAGGCCGCGGGCTTAGGACTGCGAAACTTTCCGACGTGAATAAAATAGGTGTAAATGCGCCGTGGGCCGTTTCTGGGCGCCTTATGACACCAGATGGTGAGCGTCAGTTAGGTAGCGGACTATTGCCGCGTCATGAGTTGTCGTCTGAAACATCTGCGGATCGTCGCATTGGTAGACTTGATGGTGAAAATCTATCAAGTCCGGCTGCATTTGGTGATATATTACAAGTTTCGTGGCTGACGCCCCAAATGGATAGGCTCTTTATTGAAGGCACTTCAGGCAGAAGAAGGTTTCTTGATCGATTGGTCGCTGCATATCACCCAAGCCACACCCGAGAAGTAAATGCCTATGAGCGTGTGATGCGGGAACGCGGCAAGCTTCTTAGTGATGGCGGTGCTGACCCGGTATGGGTTTCTAGCCTCGAAAAAAGAATGGCCGAACATGGAGTAGCGGTTGCCGCAGCTCGATTAGATGCCATTGAAAAGTTATCTAGTGCCATTCTTGAAAGCCACTCTGCATTTCCGAGTGCTATTCTTGCGCTTGGGGGCGATTTAGAAAAAGGACTTTTGAGCAAGCCGGCCTTAGAGGTCGAAGCAGAATTTTGTGAAAGACTTTTAGGTTCTAGAATACATGATGCGCGCTCAGGTCGGACGTCAATTGGTCCTCATAAGACAGATTTGCTCGTGCGTCATAAAGATAAAGATATGCCAGCAGACCTTTGCTCAACGGGGGAACAGAAAGCATTATTGATCGGTATTACGCTTGCAAGCGCGCGCTTAAGTGCGACCCAGTTTGGGGCGCCGCCTATTTTATTGTTGGATGAAGTCGCTGCGCACTTGGATGATAAAAGACGTGGGTTTTTGTTTGAAGAATTAGGCGATATAGGCTCACAAGTGTGGCTTACGGGCACCGATAAATCGTTATTCGAATTAATGGCTGGACGGGCACGGTTTTTTCACTTTAATGATGGAAAAATACAAGCGGAATAGGATTAAGCATGCTATAGTTATAGCATCAAAATACTAGTTGAATTTTAAGTATAAAAAGGGACGATCTATATGTCTGACGAAACAGAAATGAAAGACGCAACAATAGGTGCTGAAAGTTACGGCGCGGATTCGATTAAGGTTCTTAAAGGCCTTGATGCGGTGCGTAAAAGACCGGGCATGTATATCGGTGATACCGATGACGGAACGGGCCTTCATCACATGGTGTTTGAGGTTTCTGATAACGCGATTGACGAGTCCCTTGCTGGTTACTGTGACAAAGTTTTGATAACCATGAATGCGGATAATTCAATTTCTGTTACCGATAATGGTCGTGGTGTTCCCGTTGATATTCATGAAGAAGAAGGCGTTTCAGCCGCGCAAGTAATTATGACGCAACTGCATGCAGGCGGTAAGTTTGATCAAAACAGTTATAAAGTTTCTGGTGGACTTCATGGTGTGGGCGTTTCCGTTGTAAATGCACTTTCTGATTATCTTGATTTAACGATTTGGCGTAATGATAAAGAACATTATATGCGCTTTGAGCATGGCGAAGCGATAAAAGACCTTGAAATCGTGGGTGATGCCCCTGGTAAAACAGGAACACAGGTAACATTTAAACCTTCATCGAACACCTTCACACAAACTGAATTTAGTTATCAGATATTGAAACATCGTTTCCGCGAGCTTGCGTTTTTGAACCGTGGCGTTCGTATAATCGTGCAAGATCACCGCACGAGCGATCACGAAGAGATTGAGCTTCATTACGAAGGTGGTATTGAGGCATATGTTGGCTATCTTGACCGTAGTAAATCAGCGTTGATTGATGTTCCGATTACCATTATGGGCGAAAAAGACGATATTGTTTTTGAATGTTCATTGCAGTGGAACGATAGCTATCATGAAAATGTGCTTTGTTTTACCAATAACATTCCCCAACGTGATGGCGGCACCCATTTGGCTGGTTTCCGTGGTGCCTTAACCCGTACCATTAACAATTATGCCAATGCATCAGGCATTGCGAAGCGAGCAAAGGTGTCAATCTCTGGCGATGATAGTCGTGAAGGACTGACATGTGTATTGAGCGTTAAAGTTCCCGATCCGAAATTCTCATCACAAACAAAAGACAAGCTGGTTTCATCCGAAGTTCGTCCTGTTGTCGAAAGCCTGTTGAATGAAAAGCTTAGCCAGTGGTTTGAAGAACATCCTGCTCATGCGAAAACGATTATTGGCAAGATTTGTGAAGCGGCGGCGGCCCGTGAAGCGGCCCGTAAAGCCCGCGAATTAACCAGAAATAAATCTATTGATATTGCGTCCCTTCCGGGAAAGCTTGCCGATTGCCAAGAACGTAACCCAGAGCTTGCTGAAATTTTCATTGTGGAAGGGGACAGTGCGGGCGGAAGTGCTAAGCAAGGTCGTCACCGTAAAAATCAGGCAATTTTGCCACTTAAAGGTAAAATTCTGAACGTAGAACGTGCGCGTTTTGACCGTATGTTGGGTTCGCAAGAAATTGGCACACTCATTACGGCACTTGGTACTGGCATTGGCCGGGAAGATTTCAATATTGAAAAGCTTCGTTACCACAAAGTTATCATCATGACTGATGCGGATGTGGATGGCGCGCATATTAGAACGCTTCTGCTTACTTTCTTTTACCGTCAAATGCCGGAACTAATCGAAAATGGATATCTTTATATCGCTCAACCGCCACTATACAAAGTGAGCCGTGGTAAATCGGAAGTGTATCTTAAAGATGACCCGGCGCTTGAAGATTATTTGATTGCCCAAACACTTGAAGAAATGGTGC
>ENA-OSJC01003975-OSJC01003975.1-marine-metagenome-genome-assembly--contig:-NODE-3975-length-10343-cov-3.468927_pt1 | contig 10343 bp, 9 predicted proteins | sample MGYA00237885_ERZ534234 | MGnify/ENA primary metagenome ERZ534234 (study PRJEB26413, sample SAMN06343907) | marine metagenome | isolation source: coastal waters | place: Atlantic Ocean: West Antarctic... | reverse complement strand
CGCTGATCTCGATCTCTCTGCCTCGCGGCTTGATGCGCATATCGATGCGGCGAGTCGGCTGGGATATTGGGAGTGGACGATGGAGTTTGGGAACTCCGGTCAGCGGAACAAGGAAGCGCGCATGCAGCTTCTTCTTCCCGCAGACGGAGTCGTTTCCCGTCTCACTCTCTGGGTCAATGACGAGCCCCAGGAGGCGGCCTTTTCCTCAACTGCAAAAGTGACGAAGGCTTACAAATCGATCGCGGTGCAAGAGCGTCGCGACCCGGTCCTCGTTCGTTGGGTGGGAGCGGATCGCGTGCTGGTGCAGTGCTTCCCGGTTTTGCCGAACAAGGACATGCGCATTCGGATCGGAATCACGGCTCCGCTTGATGCGGAGGGGCGATTTTTTCTTCCTCGGATCATCGAGAAGAATTTTGGCGTTCCGGAGGATCTGGAAAGTTCGCTTTGGATTCAGGGCGATACCGAAATGTCTCTCGATGGCTTGCAGGGAAAAGGAGCGAAGGGGAAATGGCGTGAGACCCATGGAAAGCTTCCGGCCCGGGAACTGATGGCCCGCCATACCCACGTGAAATGTGACCTTCCGGAAGAGCCCGCGATGGTCTGGGCGGAAGATCCCTTCGCGGGGAACACGCTGGTTCGAACACGGTTGCCGCTAAGGTCATCGGAAGCAAAGGATGACCTCGTGATTGTGATTGATGGCTCGAGCTACTTTTCGAAATGGACTGAAACAGCCGATGAAGCGATCGCGGAACTTCGGGAGGCGGGGCATGGGGTTCGCGTGATTGTCGCGGCACAGGAGAAGATCTTTGAAGATCCTTCCACGCTCACCGCAATCGATTTTGCAGGTGGGCAGGATTGTATTTCGGCGCTGGAAGCGGGGTTGAACCTCGCGACCTCGACGGGTTCGCGTCACCTAGTCTGGCTCCATGGCGCTCAACCGGTGACCTTTTCTACCGAAGAAGGATTTCTTCAGCTTTTGGAACGGAGATTTCATCAAGTCGACTTTAGTGTTGTTGATCTCGAGGGAGGACCGAACCGTCTTCTTGAAAAAGTTTCCAAGCGGATCGGGATCGCAGGCGCCGCTCGTCCGGTCGAGTTGGAGGAATTGATCCCGGAGTTGAAAGGTATTCTTGAAAGCAACCGGAAACGCTACGAATGGAAGAGGCAAGAGGGTGCGCCGGAAGGCGGGAAGCACGTGAGTGATCAACTCGCGCGCTGGCATGCCTGGAAGCAAGTGAAGAAGGCCTCCATCGGTTCGCCGGATCGAGACAAGCTCGCCAAGCTGGCGGCGAAGTATCAGCTCGTCACGCCGGTAAGTGGAGCAGTGGTCTTGGAAACGAAGGAGGATTACAAGCGTTTCGGGCTTAAGCAGGTGGATGTGGATACGACTCCATCGGTGCCTGGGATTCCGGAGCCATCGACAGCTCTCCTTGTTCTGATGGGGAGCCTGATGGGTTGGCGTCGAGCTAGAATTTAAGAAAAATAAATTATGGGAACTTCTCTCAGCCAGCCGCTCACCTACCTGAGTTTCTTTGGTCTCTTGGTGGCGGGCGCTCTTTTCTACTTTGGGTGTCGAAAGCGGAGATGGGCGCGGGCGGAATTGATGAGCTTGGCTGTTTTGATTGTGCTGCCATCGCTCTTCTTCACGCTTGCCCTAAATGCGTGGATCACGGATGACCGTTTTTGAACCTATCGAAACTTCTACTACGATATCGAAAAAGGGATGAGCCGCGCTGAGGTTCTCGAGGTCATGAAGGCCAATTACCCTGAAGGAGGGCTGAGGAAAGGGCCCATCGTGAGTCAGGACGAGGAGGAGAGTTTGTCGTTTTTCATGAATCCCGAGGATTCTCGAGAGCCAAACTGTGAAGGAATTTTTCTCAGTTTGTGGGATGGAAGGGTGATTAGTAAGGGCTACTCGCCTGATTGATTCTAGCGAGTTAGACTCCACCGAATGAATTGGAACCAACCACGAAATTGACGAAAGGTTGAAAACTCCGCTGATTTCGTCCCTTTCGTGGCTCTTCTCTCAATTTGAGATGGAGAGCTGGGTGTGAGCGCACAAAAAAAGCCCGGCTGCGTGATGCGACCGGGCTTTTTGAAAGTGCTGGGAGTCGCTCTTATTAAGAAGCCACAGGAGCCTCGACCGTGATGGTCAGCGAGGTGGTGACGTCAGCGTGAAGCTTGACTTCAACGTCGCTCTTACCAGAGGTCTTGATGGGCTTGTCGAGGAGGATCGCGTGGCGATCGATTACGATGCCTTTGGCCTCGAGAGCCTTATGGATGTCGATAGAGGTGACGGAGCCGAAGGCTTTTCCGTTGGCACCGATCTCGAGAGTAAACTTGGGTTTGAGGCGGGCAATCTTACCAGCGAGGTCCTGAGCGATGGTGAGCTCAGTCGCTTCACGCTTCACGCGGGATTTCTCGAGGTTCTCGATTTGACGAAGGTTTCCCTTGGTCGCCTCGTAAGCTTTTCCTGATGGGATCAGGAAATTGCGGGCATAGCCTGCCTTTACTTTGACGACTTCAGCTTCGACGCCGAGGCCATTAATTTTTTCGCGGAGAATTACTTCAGTGGCTGCCATAACAATAAAAAGATTTCGGGACGCGGGGAATACGGTTGAGAGGGTGTGGAGTCAAGAATTTAAGTGCGTGGGGACGACCTTCAGCGGAAGTGAGATCCCTTAACTACCTAAGTTTGATAGACTATTAATTTGGTCAAACAGCCCCTCCAAGATTTTCGGGTTTGGAAAAAGAGCTTCCGGGCCGCCGGCATGGACGGCGAGAAAGGGTTGTTCGTAAAGTGCGCTGGGGGAGAGAATTCCGGTTTCGGTCAGCTGGTCGATAATGAGTTCGACGAAGCCAATCCCCTTGGCGTTCGGCATACCGCTCACTTGATACTCTCCGCAAGGAGGAGCCTTGGAGCCCCAGTCGCTGCGGATGAGGTCGGCATCGATGAGATGGGTGCGGGTCTCCGCTTCTGAATAATCGTGAAGATCGGGAACAGCCTCGTTGGCGGTTTTGGTGCGTGATCTGTGGTTGAGCGACTCCAGTGCTGACCTTTGAGGATGTGGACAAGAAACTGCTGATCTACTTTTTCTCCATCCAGATCATCGAGAGCCATAGCGTTCCCCGTAACATACGACTTCGGAGTGCAGATGTTGATGGAGCCACATGTTGCCCCACGACATGTGATGAGGATGTCTCTGCTACTCGGGCTTTTCGACCTGAATTCTGGGGAAGACGGGCTTGGGTTTTCCGGTCAGGTGGCCGGCTTCGAGGAGCCCCCATTTGAGGTCATCGAGGTTGAGTTCGGCGAAGCCTGGTTTGCTAAGTTGGCCGTAGATTTTTGCAGCGGCGGCTGGGAGGATGGGAGAAAGGAGGACGGCGAGGTGGGCGCAGGACTCGGCAGTGTGACTCAGGATTTCGCCAACTCGGGGGAGCAGGCTCTCGTCTTTTTTCATCGTCCAGGGTTGGCTGCGCTCAAGGTAGCCGTTGCAGTGGGTGACGTGGTCGTTGATGGCCTGGAGGGCAACGCTAATCTCGCAGTTTTCCATGGCGGCGCGGTAGGCTGCGGTGGACTTTGCGAGGGATTCGCGGAGGGCGATGTCCTCCTCTTCCGAGGTATCGGTGGAGGCGACTGTGGAAGCGCAAGCGCCCTTGAGGAGGTTGATGGAGCGGTTGAGGAGGTTTCCAAGGTCGTTGGCGAGCTCGGTGTTGAAGATCATGACGAGGCGCTCGATATCGAAGTCGCTGTCCTTGCCGGAGTGGATGTCGCGGCAGAGGTAGTAGCGGACAGTGTCGGGGCCGAACTTATCGGCGAGCTCGTCTGGGTCGACGATGTTGCCGAGGGACTTGGACATTTTATCGCCGCGGATGTTCCAGAATCCATGGACTAAAAGAGTGGGCATTTTTGCAGCTTCAAAGCCCATGGCGTGGAGCATGCAGGGCCAGTAGATGGCGTGCGCAGGGACGAGGATGTCTTTTCCGATGATCTGGAGATCGGCGGGCCACAAGGTATCGAAGTCGGGGAGGTCGGAGCTTTCGGGCTTCTTATATCCGGCGAAGGAGATGTAGTTAATGAGGGCGTCGAACCAGACGTAGGTGACAAAGTCTGGGTCGAAGGGAAGGGGGATGCCCCAGGACATGCGCTCTTTCGGGCGGGAGATGCAGAGGTCGGTTTCGCCAGCGCGCTCGATGGCGTTGAGGACTTCGTTTTTGCGAAATTCGGGGATGATTTTCAGGTCATCTTTTTCGACGGTCGACTTGAGCCACTCGGCGTGCTCGGAGAGTTTGAAATACCAGTTCTCTTCTTCGCGTTCTTCGACGTCGCCCCACTCGGGTCCGAACTCACCCGCTTCGTTGCGGTCGCGGTCGGTGAGATATTGCTCCTGACGGACGGAGTAGAATCCGTCGTAGGACTTTTTGTAGAGGGAGCCTTTGGCTTCGAGCTCGGTGAGGATGTTTTGGACGCAGGTCTTGTGGCGGTCGTCGGTTGTTTCGGCCCAGCCGTCGTATTTGACGTCGAGTTTCTCCCAAAGCTTGATGAAGCGCTTGGTGTTGCGCTTGGTGAGGGTGGCGACGTTGACGCCTTCGACCTCGGCCGTTTTCACCATCTTTTGGCCATGCTGATCGACGCCGGTGAGGTAGTAGGCCTCTTCACCTTTGAGACGCTCATAGCGGGTGAGGACATCGGCGATGATCTTCTCGTAGGCATGGCCGATGTGGGGCTTGCCGTTGGGGTAGTCGATGGCGGTGGTGATGAATTTCATGTGGGTGAGAAAACTCTAAATTTTAGAAATTAGGATTTCCCAAGCTTGGTAACCTTTCCTCCCATCGAAAGAATACGGGCATTTCCTTTGGCGAGCTCGGCTTCGGCGATTTGGCCGTCGCGGACATACATTTGGGAGAGGCCGGTCCAGGCGAGGAGGTCGTCGGGCTCGAGGAGGGTGGCTTTGATGCCGCAGCCGATGGCTTCTTTCACTTTTTCGAGCTTCAGAAGAATCATACCGAGGGCCTGCCAGCCATCGAAGAAATCGTCATCGAATCCCACGGCTTCCCGGTAGGAAGCTTCGGCTTCTTCAAGCTCGCCGAGGGCGAGATGGGTGTGACCTTGGTCAAAGGCGGCGTCCCTGGCGGCAGGATCGGACATCTGAATTAGCGCTCCTCGGTGCTGCCCATGTATTCGGCTTCGTTCTCAGTGTAGCGATCCTTGAGCCAGTTTTGGAAGGTGGCGAGTCGGAGGCCGTTGTTCTGAGATTTGATGAACTGCTCGAGCTTGTCGTTGAAGGCGTCGTCGACGGTGATTTCACGTTTTTCGACGAAGATGATCAGAGCACGCTCGGGGTTCTCGTCGTTTGGGAGATACTTGATCTCAGCGATGGTGCCGGGGTTGGTGTAGCGACCGGCATCGAATGCAGGCGGGACATTGGGCTGGCCAAAACTGGAGGCTTGGATGGCGAGTTCCTTGAGTTCCTGAACCTTGAGCTCGGAATCCTTGGTAGCCTCGGCGAAGGACTTCTTCTCGCCAAGGGCGGCGACGAGCTTGGCGTGGGTGGCTTCTGCTTCGACTTTAAGTTTATCGCGAGCGAGCTTCTTCTTGAGGTCGACAGTGGCTTTTACCTTAGCTTCCTCGTAGGTGAGGGGGCGAGAGGCTTCGACTTCATCGAGGCGGCCGATGAACCAGCCATCGGAGGTGTTGTAGGGCTCGGAGATGAGCTGGTCGTCCTTGGCCTCGGCGTCGATGGCGAAGGCGATGTCGGAGAGCTTTCCGATGGGACTGTCGAGTGCGTCTAGGTCGAGTCCTTTTGGTGGATCGCTTTGGGCGAAAAAATCGGTAAAGATGACCTTGTGGCCTTGCTCTGCGGCGAGTTCATCGTAGGTCGCGCCGGAGAGATCGACGAGAGGATTGAAGAAATCGGTGGCTGTTTTATTGAGGCCATCAACGGCGGCTTTTTTCTGCTGTGGGCTGAGCTTGTCCTTGGCGGACTTCTCGATGATGGGAGCGACGGGCTTCACAACAGGAGCGGGCTGCGGCTCAGACTTCACCACGGGGGCTGGAATTTCTGTGATATCAACAGGAGGCAGCGCGGGGATAGGCACTTCTTGATCAGGCTTGGGGGCTGGATCGCCTTGGGCTCCGATATCTCCTTCAGCACCTTCAGTGGGAATCTCAACGGGCGCTTCGGTGGGAGCGGGAACTTCGACGGGAGTTTCGGTAGGAGCAGGCTTCTCAGTGGTTTTTGCTTTTTCGGCAGCGTCCTTGTTGGCCTTGGCGGCGGCTTCTTCAGCCTTCTTGGCTTGATCTTCCTGCGCCTTGCGCGCGGTCTCGGCGGCTTTCTTGTCGTTCTCGGCTTTTAGGAGGACCGCGTCCCAATCGGGTTCGATGAAGACGTAGGAAATTTTCCGGCGTTCGTCGGTGTTATACTTTTCCTGATTCTCTTCCCAGTAAGCTTTGATCTCTTCCTCAGTGGGATTTTGCTCGCCCTCGTAGTCTGTCGATTCGAGGGTGACTTGTTGGGCGCTGATTTTCTGCTCCTGATTGCTGAAGATCTGGCGGGCGGCAGCGCGGTCGATGGAGACGGCTCCGCTGACGAGTTTGGCGAGATTCTGGGCGGTAAGGAGATCGCGGACATATTCGTTAAATCCGCGGGTGCCGATTCCGAGTGATCCGATTTTCTCATCGAGGAATTCGGAGTAAGCGGCTTGGTCGAAGTTTCCATCAGGTGCGGCGAAGAGAACTCCTTCGATGAACTCCTCGATTTCGACGGGTCCGGGAGTGGCTCCGTAATCGAGACCGGCTTTTTGCACGGCGATGCGGTTGGCGAGGAAAAGGTGTGGTTCATCACCCTGGAGAGTGATGTTCATGTAGCGGAGAAGACCAGTCCGGGTTCCGAGGAAAGGATTGCCTTCGATGATGTTGCCCACATAGCGGGTGGCGAGCTTGCGGGCTTCGTCCGGCAACATGCTTCCAAAGGGATTGCGAGGATCACCGATGCGGTCGGAGATCTCCAGAGGATTGAGTGCCATGCGGCGGAAGTCCTTTTCGGAGTATTTTTTTCCGTCGATGGAGGCGACTGGCTTGCCTACGGCAACATTGGCAGCGGTGTCTCCAAGGAAGACGAGGCCGATGAAGAGAAGGACCAGCACGACGATCATGAGGCCGGTGTATTTGCGGATGTTTTCAATCATATCGAAAATGAAGTGGTCGAGGAAATGTCTGCCTCGGTTTGGGAGTGCAGAGTTAAGGGGGAACCGAGGGAGGGAGCAAGTCTGATGGCCGACATTTTAACACTCTTTTTCGGGCCGCGCTTGCACCGGTGGTATAAAAAAAGACAGCAGAAGGTCCTAAGACCTCCTGCGGCTGAGTTAATCAACCTCAAAACGAACGTTTGGAAGCTGACAACTGCTGTTCACCCTTACATGAAAACTGCGATTAAGTTGCGGTTTATCAAATAGATAAACCATAAACCTCGATATTTGTTCAAACAAAAGTTGATCTTTTTCAATGGAAACACAAAACGCTAATCAGTAATGAGTTACGGGAAATATTTTTCCTGAGTTTTTGAAGGGTTGTCAGAAAGAAATGAGGGCTTAGCCTGAAATCATGAAAGTAATTATAGCGATGATGCTCATTTTTCTGGGCGTAGCGATGGGGAAGGAAGCCACGGAGGGCAAAAAGGCGAATCGGCTTGCTCAGGAAAAGTCACCCTATTTACTTCAGCACGCATACAATCCGGTCGATTGGTATCCTTGGGGGGAGGAGGCCTTTAAGAAAGCGAGAGATGAAAAAAAATTAATTTTGCTCAGTGTGGGCTACTCGACCTGCCACTGGTGCCACGTGATGGAGCGGGAATCTTTTGAGAATCCCGAGATTGCGAAGTATCTCAACGAGCATTTCGTCGCGATCAAGCTGGACCGGGAAGAGCGTCCGGATGTGGATCAGATTTACATGACGGCCTTTCAGGCGATGACGGGTCAGAGTGGCGGGTGGCCGCTCAATATGTTTCTCACTCCCAATCTAGAGCCTCTGACGGGCGGGACTTATTTTCCGCCCAAGGATCAGGGTGGGCGGATAGGTTTCCCCACGGTGCTCAAGAGGGTGCATGGAGTGTGGCAGGAAAATCCTGATGAAACGGCCAAGAATGCGGCGGCGGGTTTTGTTGAGCTTAAAAAATACTTTGAGGGGCTCCACGTTCTTGAGGCGGGAAAAGGTGAGCTCCAGCGAGAGTTGATCACGGAGGCGGCGACGCAAACTGCTGGGATGATGGATCTGGTCTGGGGGGGGATGGGGACCGATAACAAATTTCCGCAAGTGAGTGTGCTGCGGTTTCTTCTTCAGCAAGGGGATAAAAAGGCGAAAGAGGCCGCTTTACTGACGTGTCGTCGGATGCTCGATGGCGGGATTCACGATCAGGTGAGCGGAGGGTTTCATCGCTACGCAGTGGATCGTGAGTGGCTCGTGCCGCACTTTGAAAAGATGCTCTATGATCAGGCGCAGCTGGTGGAGCTTTATTTGGACGCTTGGCTCATGACGGGTGAAGAGGATTTTGCGGCGGCTGTTCGTTCGACGACGGCCTATGTCCTTCGTGACCTGACGCATCCGGAGGGTGGATTTTTCTGCGCTCAGGACGCGCAGAGTGAGGGGAAGGAAGGGAAGTGCTTTTGTTGGACGCTGGCGGAGTTGAAGAAAATTTTAAGCGAAGAAGAGCTGGCGCTGGCTCAGGAAGTTCTTGGGGTGACGGAGAAGGGGAACTTTTTTGACCACAGTGATCCGGAAGCTCTCCCTGATCAGAATGTGCTTCACTTTAAGGTGCGTCGGGAGGATCTCGACGCAGGGAAACGGGCGAAGGTTTCGGCCTTGCTGGCTAAGCTTGAAGTGGTGAAAGCAAAGCGAGTTCCACCGGCGACGGACGACAAGGTTCTCGCTTCATGGAATGGTCTCATGATTGGGGCGCTGGCGAGAGCCAGTCATGTATTGGGTGAGCCTGAATATCTGAAGGCTGCGGAAAAGGCGCATCGTTTTATTAAAGCGAAACTTTGGGACGGCGAGGGGACCTTGTATCATCGTTGGAGAGAAGGGGAGCGCGATGCTTCGAAGCAATCGGGGAGTTACCTTCATTTTCTGAGGGGAAGCCGGATGCTTTATGAGGTTACTTTAGACCCGGCCTACCTGGGTTTCGCGATCGAGCTAGCGGATCAGGCGAAGGTGCTATTTTACGACGATAAGAATGGTGGGTTTTTCCAGGGTGAGACTCGGGATGATTTGGTGTTGCGCCTCAAAGGGCAGTTCGATGGAGCGCTTCCGACGGAGAGTTCGGTGGCGGCGCGGGAGTATGCCGTGCTTGCCGCGATGACGGGTCGAAAGGACTTTCGTGAGATCGCGGAGAAGACCTTGCGTTCTTATGTGCCGATGATGCGTGAGAGCGGATCGGGAATGGGGGAGATGATGCGGGCGCTTGATTTCTTTCTCGATAAGCCGGCGCGTCTGGTGATTGCGGGGGACGCGGGAAAAGAGAATCTTTTAAAGGTAAGCGCGACGCATTGGGATCCTACCATGATCACCTTGGGGAATCTCGGGAAGGTCGATGAGTTCACGCTTGGGTTGAAGCCGATGGATGAAAAGGCGACGGCTTATTATTGCGTGGGGGAGACCTGTCAGTTGCCGGTGAATACGGTGAAGGGATTGAAGAAGTTGTTTAAGCGGATGGCAAAGAAGCCCTAATTACTTCGTTCAAATCCAAAATTCTAGAATTTAAGGTTCTAAACGGGGATTGGGTGGGTGAAGGGCTTCGGGTTGCGGATCATTGTGTCGCGATCGAATTTCTCGCCCGCTATTCCTGTCATTTTTTAATCCCAGCCCGATGGGCTGGGGAGATATCTTTTTTTAGCAGAGGGAGGTGGTGGAGTTGGGAGCGGAGAGTGTTTTCGTTTTTGACGGTCTTTGTAGACGGTTCCTATGCCGCTTTTTCCAATCAATTCGATGATTTCGAGGTCGGGGAAGGCTGCGGAGATTTCTTCGAGGGGTGGGGCGGTAGTTTCGAGTGATTCGGCGAGGAGGCAAAGGCCGGATACGGGGCTATCGGCTTCTTGGTCGAGTGAGGTTCCGTAGGACGAGGCAAAGGTTGGTAGATTGGTTGTCGATACAGGCTTCCTGACGAGAACGGTGAGAAACGTTGCAGTAATAAACCTATGATTTTTTTTCAGAAGTTGCACGCATTGTTAAGATGGAAACTTCGGGGGCGCAGGCAAAGCGGACGCGGAGTCCGACGGTTCCGATGCCGCGGCCGACCCAGAGTTGGGCGTCGTTTTTTTTGAAGTCGCCGTAGATGTAATTTTTACCGTAG
>ENA-OSJC01003973-OSJC01003973.1-marine-metagenome-genome-assembly--contig:-NODE-3973-length-10344-cov-3.946625_pt1 | contig 10344 bp, 14 predicted proteins | sample MGYA00237885_ERZ534234 | MGnify/ENA primary metagenome ERZ534234 (study PRJEB26413, sample SAMN06343907) | marine metagenome | isolation source: coastal waters | place: Atlantic Ocean: West Antarctic... | reverse complement strand
TCGTCAACCGCAGATGATGCTAACCCTTTGCCATAACGAGCATTAGTTAGGTAATCGCGTAAGCACAATGCTGGGTTATCGCTATACGCTGTGGTGCTGTCGCGTGGGTCGTAAACTTTCTTACCCTTAATGGTAGCGTTTACTACTGGTAAGGAGCCGAAAGCGTCACGATTCCATGTGAATTTACACACGATATAAGCCAAACCGCGTAATCGGTGGTTAGTCGTCCAACCAATGTTAGCAGCCACTAATGCCGCATCTGCTGTTTGAGTGTCCGTTCCTAAATACTTAGTAATAACGGTGTCGCTGAAATGCTTACTGCCTGATTCGAGTAAAACGTCGTCAATGTATATGTCGTCAATCGACTCTATCTCACCTTCTGCTAGAGTTAATACAATCCATAAATGAGTGTTATCGGTTCCGCTTGTGCCAACAAATGAGCGAATGCCACCAACTTTGCGCTCACCATACACAATAGGAATGGGCGCATTATTGGAAGATTTGTTTAGTAGTATGCCTTTATTATCGTTCTCAAAGCTCTCGCCCAATACCTCGTTAATCGCCCAAGAGACAATCAAGTTAGTAATAATTGATTCGATTGAGATGCCAGCAAAATAAGTGCTAACAGCATTACCTAACCATGTGAAAAATGCAGCAAACATTTAGCGACCCCAACTAATATTACGGACGAGTTGAGCAGAAAATTGCATTCCTAAATCACCAGAAAATACGCTTTGTTGTGAGTTGTCATTTGACACTCTGCCTTTCTTACCTTCAAAGTCTGCCCAATGTCCCGCAACCGTTAATTGTACTTGGCTACTACCATCAGTGTCAGCAATAGAGAAGTGAGCAAGGCGACCATCAAAGGCGATTATTGGGTCTCCCACGATTGCGCCACCATCTAAGATCACGCGATTAACCAGCACTTGGCGGTTTAAATACGTTCCAGCTAACATGGCTGCAATATAGGTTTGATCTACGCCAGACATTAAGATGGTTGCAGTTCCTACCTTGAGGTCTGCGGTTTCTTTTATGTCTGATAATCCTAAAAAGTGACCGCCTGCCTGATAAGTATTGCCACCATAAGTTATGTCGTGGGAGTTATCGGTAATGTATACAGGCGTGGAAAAGTCCACCTTAACCAGTAAAGCGGTCTGAAATGAGTTCGATGCTAATTTAGCTAAAGTCGAAGCATGAATTGCGCGAGCCATTTAAAACGCCTCCACAAAGTCGATCTCGTTCACTCTATAAAGCGCGTCAGTGCCTACATCAAACCCTTGAATGTCATTAGCAAGGCGCACCGTAAAGGCCACATTATTAAAGTACATTTGTTCATTTGACGTAATCGCTGCAATCAATGAAGGCTCAATAGTAATCGCGCCTGCGCCACTACGGTCTGAGGCCAACATATAAACCTTGGTATGGTTAGCGAACTTAACGAAGTCACCAGCCTTTAACGTCCCTGTGAGTCCCGCTATAGTGACTGATGTATTGCCTACAGTTGTAGCCGAACACGTTACTGAGCCTGTCCCTGTGCCGCTTGTCGATGACACTACTGGGGGTGTTACAGTAAATACGCCATGACGACCGCCGCGAGCAATAACATAAGCCCAAACAGGCTTGAAATCGGCTTGCGTCATTGGTGGGTATGCTGCTGTAAATGACCACTTCTGAGAACCAACCTTTCGGCTTTGCATTCTGCCAGAAGCTGTCTCGCTGACTAATGTCGGTGAATTGGATTTAATATTCAGCGCATTGAATACAGGCGTGGTTGGGAAACTCATGCGATAGCCCTCTGCCCGTTTTCATTCATTGCTTGATTAATCATGCCGACTATCTGACCGCGCCTCTCTTGTAGAAGCTGATCGAACCCACGCGCATCATTGGCTTGAATATTGAAACTGATATTAGTGGAGCTACCATTACCCTGCTGTTTAGTGTGGTCAATTACGGTTTCGTTTGGATGTAATACCGCATTAAATCCACCCTTACCGTCTACACCGCCAGACCGACTACCGCCACCAGTAAAGCCACCGCCTGCAAATGACGGAAGTATTGAGTTAGTAAATGATTTAATTAATGGCCTAGCCATATTCGTCAGCACATATTCTCTCGCCACTTGTCGGAATATGTCTTTCATTGACTCCCCCCAACTCTTCGTACCCATCATGGCATCAGTCAGAGTGCTTTCTATGGAGTCGGTTGTTGATTTGTAAGCCGCTATAATATCTTCGGTGATAGTTGTGCTTGTATTCTTTAACGCCTCTTGGCTGGCTTTCTGTATTGCGCTTTGTTTGGCTAGATACTTATGTGTTAAATCGACCATTTTATTCTGGTGTAGAAGTGCTGTATCTTCTTGGAATTCAAGTGCTGATTTCTGCTTTCTATGGCTTTCTATAAGGTGAGATGCCTCGGCCTTCCGTAGTTCTTTATAATGGGCATCTTGTGTAGACATAAGCATGTCGTAGAAGCTCATGTGCTCAGTGAGGTCTATTAATGGGAAGTCTTGATTATTTTGAAGTTTAGGCGCTTCGGGCGCTGCGATAGCCGCAACCACGGTTGGGGGTTGGCCTGCTAAAAGCTCCTCGTTTATCAAGGCAATTTGTAATCTATACTTAGCTAGCTTTTTATTAGCCTCGTCTATTGCCGCATTAGATTTATCGCCAACCATTCCAATGGAATTGCCTTGAAGCGCAGTTATTAATTCCAATGTATTAGCTATTTTTATATTTAGTTGATCAATTTCTGAGCTACTACCAAAGCCAAAGAATTCCTTTATCTCTTTATTGAACGCAATTAAAGCGGCTGTTGCTGCTCCAATGGCTATGCCCCATTTACCAAACACGCTACCAATTTTAGCGCCTAGATAAATACTTCCTATCAATATTAAAGCGTCTTTGTGCTCAACCATAAATTTAAATAAGGAAAGTAAGCTCTTAGAAAAAGCCTGTACACCCTCTTTAACTTTAGGGTCTTTTAGAGCTGTAGTTATTTTGATAATAACCTTGCCAGCTTCTTCAAATATACCAGCGTCAGCTATTACCAACTTCATCTCACGCCACGCATCTTCCATCATCGACACTTGGCCCATGAATGACTTAGAGAGGTCTTTGGTAGCGCCTACAGCTGTAGTTGTTCCGTCCCGCCACATCTCTGTGATGCGCTTTTTGGTTTCTTCTGCTGAGACACTAACGCCAGATTGAAAACCAAGGAAAGCGGCAACGCCACGCTCTCTAAATAGATCAGCCGAGGCAATGCCCGAACTCAAAGCGCGTTGTAACTGCATGGCTGTTTCGTCAAACTTCAAGCCAGAAATGGCTGCTATATCACCTGTTATTTCTAGCAGGGTGTTTAGCTCGTCAACGCTATCAGCAACAGTAAGTAATGAAGGGGAAGCTCGCTCAATGTCAGCCAAAGAGAATGGCACTTGAGCAGCGAACTTGTTCATCGTATCAAACGCTTTAGCCGCGTCTTCTGTGGAACCTGTTAGAAACTTCAACCTAATCTGTAGGCTTTCAACTTCTGAGGCAACCGTGATGATTGACTTAATTGCAGCACCAGCGCCAAGACCAAGCAAAGCGCCTTGAAGTGAGAACACCGCACTCTTTACAGCACCTAAGCCTTTTTGAACTCCATTAAGTGCTGATTTTGTTTTATCAACAGCTTTAATGACTATATTGACTTTTTCACTTGCCATTCTTTAACTCCAAAAAAGCTGCCCAAAGTATGATTTCATCGGTACTCAAGACCATAATTTCCTCCAGCGTCTTGTGGAGGTGTTCCGCTAATACCATTGCGAAACGTAAATCATGATCTTGTTTTAGTTTTTTGTTGCGTCCTCAACGGTTGGTTCATCGTCACTCATTTCACTAACGATTCGGCTAACCACTTCGGGGTCAACGCGAAGTAACAGTTCAGTCTTGTCGGCTTTTACAAACATCTTGGAGCCATCTTTATTTAAAGATTTCAAGATGAGCGTCATAACAATGGCTTCGGCTGGTAGACCGTCACCATGCAACTTGAGAACAATGCCTTGATCTTTGAAGTTCATGCTAGGGCGAAAGAAGATTTCTGTGTTATCCCACTCAGGAACAGCAATGGAATTAATCTTCGACATACGCTCAGTAAAATGGACTTTTGCTGACTCTATAATTGCACTCATAATAATTCCCCAATTAGTAAATCCCCCGATAAATTAACGGCAAGCGCATCGGGGAAAACGCTGTTTCAGGCCGAAGCCCTAGCCGCTAAACTATTTAAGCAACAGTGGCTTCGGCTAACACGCCTGAACCAGTGAAACTAAAGCTCGCTTCAACCATTCCTTCTGTTGATAAGCTGGTTGAAACCTCAGTCACTTGAACTGTGCCAGTGCGGAATTTGTCGCCCGATGTAGCACCTTCTGGATAAAAGTGCATCGTGACAATAGCGCCATTAGACAAGGCAGTTTGAGCCGCATCATCGTTGTCCCAAAAAGCCTCAGCAGAACCAGAAAAAGAGGTTTTGCCGACAGCAAAGGTTTGGGCAGTGGACGATAGGTTCGATGTTTCAATCGTGCTGCTTGATTCAGAAAAACTAAATGATTTTAGTTCGCCCAATGTGTCAGAACCGACTTTGATTAAACCCTGTGTTGCATTATGAGTTGCCATTATCGGCCTCCGTTGTGGTTACTTTCTTTGGTTTAGTTGCGCTTGGCTTATGCTCTGACCAACCGCGTGATTTCATTATTTCAATCTGTGATGGATGCACAATCACGGATGATTTACCTTTGTACATTTTCATTAGGACTCGCCCCTCATATACTGATAACGAACTTGAGTGACCATAGTGATTCCACCCACTGGGGTAGTTGCGCCTTGATCTGTATCTACTTCAAGAACTTGAGTGTCTAAGGCATAGCCTCCGCGAGTGCGGTCAACCTCAAGTGCTTTTTCAATGCTTTCAATTAATTCATTTCTTGCTGTGTCGATAGCTGACGATTTAACAAAGCCCACTATTCTGTAATTTATAGTGGCCTCTCTCATTCCGCTTAAAGTAACATCGCCACGGTTCTCGTCTGCGCTTTGTAACCACACTGCGGGAAACTGAGCGTTAGATAGCAACTCATAATCAAACGGCTCTCTAGTGATCTTTTTAAGCATCACTGGGACGCTCATACTAGATAAGGTCTCGATTAAGTGGTCTGCAATGTTCTCTCTAATACTCATTTAAACAATGCACCTTTAAACCGTTTTACGATCTGCTTTTGCTCTTTGGCTGTGATTCCCATAAATGGTCTCACTCGCTGATTACCCTCAGCCTTGTCTATTTCTGTTTTTTTATGAAACGATATAACCGCCTCATAGGGTGTAGATTTAACAACGCCCATATCTGCCAACATTCGCCCACTAAAGTTCAGGTTCACTATGTTGGTCTTATGCCCGCCACCGCTTCTGTACCGCTTCTTTTGTGCTGGGGTTGGATTGCTTCTTACCCCTACCCAAAACGGGCTGTAAGGTTTAAAGAAACCATCTAGCCCAATACCCTTTTTAGTGCGAGTTTTCACTTCCCGTATTTGCCCAACTGCTGCAACTTTCAGGGCTTTCTTCATTTCCAATGGACTTGTTTGTAGTGACTTGAGGCGTGTTAGTACGCCCCTAAGATCAATACTGGTCGTTATCTGCATTAGCGAGTTAAGCGACCAATTAGGACAGGTGTTCTATCTTCTTCTGAGATCGTTCCATCATCATCAGCGTCATACTCAACACCATCCAAAAATACGTCCTGAATCTCTTCTTCGTATAGTTTCTTATAAAAAACCAACATTGCCGAGAATCGGTCTTCGGCTGCCCACGTTGCCAACTGCGGCAAGGCGTACTTCCAAAGAACCAAATATGCGGCTGCTTTAGTGAATTGAGATTCAGTTAAAAGGGTCATATCAGCATCACCCGATATACCCTTATTAGGCCACCAGTCGCGCCTTAACCGCCTTTCAATATCTGCTTTAGCTTTAGGATGCTCACTATTAAATGAGACAATACCCAAGTTTAGAATGTCAGGTTGAATTGCAGTTAAATCACTATCCGCGCTCATGGCCATGTGCTACTCCTTACAGGGCAGCGTCAAAGGTTAGCTTCTGCCCGTAAGTGTCTACCAACTCGCCTACACCGAAACATGCAGTAGCGTTAAGCTCCCAACCACGCATTGAAGCGTCACGTTGTGGCTCGATGTTGATGTCCCACTTGATAGCCAAACCTAGTGCTGCTGGAGTGAACAAAGCACCGATAGCATCACCAGAACCGTCAATAACAATGTTAGATGATTCGTAGATGTTAACTCCTGCGATATTGGCAACAAACCCAGTTCTCATGGCTTCGTTCTGTAGGTCACCGCCATTCGGGTTGACGAAAGCATTGGTTAAGTTAGACTTCAACTGATATGCCTGATAAGGATGGATTACAGCAGATGGTGTGCCAGTAGCGTTGTTGGCGCTTAATACTGTGGCAGCTTTAACAATGTCAGCAACAGTAATTTCTTGTGCTGCTGTGCCTTGGCCTGTGCTGAAACCAGCAAACAAAGCGATAAGGTCTGTGTCCATCTTCTTAGCAACGGCTTCGCCAAGGATGCGGCCTAAGTCACCAGCAACGTCACCCATAGCAGATTTAGCAGCCATGTCGGTTAGCAACGCTTGAACGCCTGCTTCTGATACAGTGATTGACTTGCTAGTGGTTGAGATTGCAGTGCTAGACATATCCGACCCTTCGGTCAATGCCGAGGCGGTAGTCTCACCGTAAACTGGAACTTGAACGACTTTGCCAGCTTCGCCAGAAATGTCATAAGTAGTAACGAGGTTACGAACAAGGGAAGTTTCTTGCGATACGAAGATCGCTTCTTTAATAATATTAGCGAACAGGTCGTCTAATGTAGTAGTAGTTGATGCTGCCATTTTGGTCACCTTACAAATAATTTATGCAAAGTGACCGTGGAGATACACCTTGCTTTTAGTTGGGTTTGATATAGCCACCTGTCATACGACCGCGACCAATCTTGCTACGATGTTCAGCGTATTCTGCTGGATTCATATCACCCACCGATTTAAGCCTCGATGTATTGCCACCTACACTCCCCGCGCTGCCTGCTCCACCTTGTGAGGCTTTGACAAAATGCGGGTTTGTAGTAAGGAACTCGCCAACCAATTGATGTACTGTCAACGGAGAACCATCATCACCATATCGGGTAGTTCCATCGTTATCCAATACTTCTGCAACACCTTCGCTACTTAATCGCACTTTTCCCTTCAAAAGCTCAGTAACTTGGGTTGGCGCTACGGCTTGACCTAGTTCAGCAGCCCGTAATAAAGCCCCATCGACCTCGTTATTCGTCACTAATTTACTCAGTCGAGCGATTTCAGCGTCTTTCTTCTCGGCCTGCATTTTGATTACTTTCTCAAACTCACCCTTAGCGGTGGCTTGATCGACTTCTGATTGCGCTTGTTGCTCTTGCCACTTCGTGAACTGATCAACATCAACGCCCTCGTATTTCTTCTCGAACTTGCGCCTTTCACGCCCTACCCGATCAGCGACAATCTTATCGACCTCGGCCTGTGTTAACGTTTTTTCTGGTTCTGTTAATTCAACCACTTCAATTACTTCTGCTGCTTCACTCATACGTCTTCCCCTAGTTGATGAAAATCTAATGTCATAGGTACGCCCTCACAGACGCAATCTTCGACTAACTCTAGCCACTCAAGGCTATCCCAATGAATGGGCGCTTCAATGGTTGGTGGATGCTCACCGAATAACACAGTGTAGTGAGCAATGGCTTCTTTATACCGTTCAGCCGTTTGTGGGTCTTCAAGGTCAATGTCTTTCATGGTTAGTCCACCACTGCTGCAAAATGATGGCGGCAGTTATAACCCCCTCTAACGATAAACGGGTCGCCTGATGATTTACCCTTCCAGCTTCGGCTAGCCCACTCATCTCGTATCTCTTGGGTTGTCATAATTCGCCCCTCATGCTCTATACACCAATCGCGTGAGTCCTTAATAACGTCCCCATAATATTCCCACCGCTCAATCTCTAGGTCAGCCACGATAGACATATTAGCCGAGGCGCTAAACTGCATTAGAGCGTCTTGAGCATAGCTGCTTGAGTACCGTCTAAGGTTGTTACCTAGCCTGTCGCGTGAGTAGGTGGAATGGAGTAGATTAATAGCCTTATCAACCTGAGCGGCTTTTGCGGCATCGTCTTTATTCTTGCTGATAAATTCAACCAGTGCTTGAGCCTCTTCATCATTACTTTGAATATAGACACCGTTGATCGCGTGTCGTATAGACTGAACGGTTTCATTAATCGCTCTGCCTGTCAGCGTTGACTGATAGACCTCTCTCGCCATTAGCTCAAGGTGGGCGTTAGCGATCTCTTCAAAGCCTTGAAACGACATTAACTTCAACTGACGGATAGACTCAGATTGAGTGGCAGTCAGTACGCCAGTGCTTAGAGCGTCTTGATATAGGCTTGCTAGAGTCCCTACAGCCTCATCGTAACTATCGACAATGGCCTGTGACTTAGACATAAAGTTGTCAGCCATAGCTTTCTGCAACTGCTGTCTAGCCGCGATAGCCGCCTCTAGGTCATGCAGTTTGCCGCTACTCACTGGGAGACTAGACACAATCCCTGCCGCTGCCTGCTCTAGCTCAACCAATGCCTCATCAATTAGCTGGCTATGCAAGATAGCTAATCGATCAAGGTTATCAATATGGGCAACTTTACTCATTCAGCCACCACCGCTTGAGGCTTCGCTACTACATCACCGCCTGCTAATGGGTTAAGTCCTAGATCATTACGGGCCTCATTCTGAGTCACTACACCGCCATCAATGTGGTACTTGTAAATCTGACCCTTTTCAAACTGACCTAGCTGCTCTGTCCCTTGCTCGATCTCAAGCACTGCTTTTACCAAGTCCTCATCATTAAGCACAAGCTCTGCGATAGATCGGTCAACGCCCTGCATAAACGTCTTGCTAGCCACGCCGCTGGCCCTAGCTCTTTGTAGGAACTCTAGCTCTGTACCGTAGTCGCGCAAATCAAAGGTATTAGGGTAAATAATAGAAATCTCTGGTTTAACACCTGAACGCTTATCAATGCTCTGCCACCGCATGAAAAAGTTCCATATCTGATTTTCTGTTAACTCACACAAGCCAGCCTTTTCAGATAGCTTGGCGTTAAGTAGTTGGAACTCGGTTTGTAGCGCAACGCCACTCTTGGTTTGTGCGTCTGTCGCTCTCACTGCGCCCATGTGAGTCATGCGGTTAATCGCCTCAACTTTGTCCGTGATGCTTGCTCGGATAGCGTCTAGGTTACCGCCATTAGGTTGGAGTAGATACGGCTGGATTGAGTCAGTATCAGAGACTTCGATCACACTGCCTGCGCCTGCACCAGCTTCGGTATCAACCGACTTAACAAGGCTTGGATGGTTAGAGATGCGGATTAACTGCTCAATCTCAGATAGCTCGTTGTAGATCGCCCGTTGCATATAGGCTACGTCTGTAATATCACTCACACCAATACCGCGAACAGGTGAACGATTACCGTATAAGCAAACGGCTGGTATTACGCCTAGTGGGTTTTCCATACTCTCGATGACCTTGAACTCTTCACCCTCAACCTCATAAAGCGCAATGATTTCTTTAGTCCATAACCGAATGAATGACTTATCCCCCTCAACATTCTCACGAACTTTCAGCATAGTTAGCTCATAGCGTCCATTAGCTGCGCGTTCATAGCGCCAATCGAGTACGTTTTCAGGGGTAATCATTGTGACGTATGGCCTAACCTCTTGGGCTAATTCGTCAGCGCGTGTTGTAGCAATAACGGCTGGCTTATCCATCATAATCCAAACGTGACCGTATATGCCTGACCATATCTGAGCATCAGACATAAACTGGTTTAGGCTTCGACCATCATTGTCAGCATCATTAATGAACTGGTTCAACGCCTGATCTTCAACCAAGCTGCCGAAATTGCGGGTAGGAGCAATGCGCCATAGGAATGAAGAATAGATGCTAATCACATTCTTGCAGTGGTTATCAACGGGGGTTAAATCCAGCCGCTTTGCATACTCTTTCTTATCTTCAAGCACATACTTGAGTAGGTATTGCCCATCACGGTAATCATCACCACCTAGATAAGAGCGCAAAAAGAACTCCCACTTAGTCGCGTTAGCTTCGTATGACTTGTGCTTATCTGTGATATTCATTTAGTTAAGTCCATCTAGTTGGTTGTCTTTCTGTACGGTCTTTACGCACAGGAAATAAATAATCCACACAATAACCAAGAGCGTCATTCATGTGGTCAAACCCCGAATCTTT
>ENA-OSJC01003972-OSJC01003972.1-marine-metagenome-genome-assembly--contig:-NODE-3972-length-10347-cov-3.492697_pt1 | contig 10347 bp, 9 predicted proteins | sample MGYA00237885_ERZ534234 | MGnify/ENA primary metagenome ERZ534234 (study PRJEB26413, sample SAMN06343907) | marine metagenome | isolation source: coastal waters | place: Atlantic Ocean: West Antarctic... | reverse complement strand
CTTTTTTACTGTCATAAGTCACTTCATCAGGGCTTAACCATTGATTGTCTGAGCTTTTAAATGTCTGATGTGTTACCATTCCTTGAGTAAACAAACCCTTAAAGGGCTCATCTAAATCTAAGAGATTAACATCTCTAAGTGCCTTTACAAAAAATCTTGAATAAAGCAGGTGTAAAATTGCATGTTCTATTCCTCCAATATACTGATCTACAGGAAGCCAATAATCTATATCCTCTTTTATGAAGGGCTCATCTGATCTTGGATTGCAATATCTTAAAAAATACCATGATGATTCAAAAAAAGTATCGAAGGTATCTGTTTCTCTTATTGCATTCATGCCAGTTATTGGACATTTAGTTTTTTTCCACTCATCTATATTTTCTAAAGCGTTTCCTGAGCTATTTATTTCCTTAATTGGAGGAAGTGTAATAGGAAGATCTTTTTTATCTACAGGTATTATAGCCCCATCTTCCCTGTACATAATAGGTATCGGACAACCCCAATATCTTTGTCTCGAAACCCCCCAATCTCTTAATTTATAATTGGTTTTTTTATTTCCAATATTTTTTTCTTGAAGATATTTTAACATCTTATTTTTTGCATTTTCAACATTTTCACCATCGAGAAAAGATGAGTTGATAAGTTTGCCGTCACCAGTATAGGCGGTATCAGTTATTTTAAAATCTTCTATTTTTTGTGATTTTGGTAAAATAACCTCTACAATTTCTAAACTATATTTATTTGCAAAATCTAGATCCCTTTGATCATGTGCTGGACAACCAAAGATTGCGCCTGAACCATAATCCATTAAAACAAAGTTTGCGACAAATACTGGCAGATATTTATTTTTTATTAATGGATGCTCAACAAGCAGATCAATTTTATAACCATTTTTTTCATTATCTGAATCTTTGTTTATATTTTCATTAATAAATTTTTGTAATTCAGGGATTTTTTTAACTAACTCTTTTGTTATTTCGTGGTCAAAAGATAGTGCACAAAATGATGCGCCAAATAGGGTGTCGGGCCTTGTTGTAAAGATATTAATAGAATCTTTTTCTTTATTAAGAGGTTTCAAAAATTTAAATTTAATTTCAGCACCATAAGACTTTCCAATCCAATTAGATTGCATAATTTTAACTTTTTCAGGCCATTCATTTAATTTTTTTAAATCACTTAATAGCTCTTCTGAATATGAGCTTGTTTTTAAAAACCATTGAGATAAATTCTTTTGCTCAACATCAGCCCCAGATCTCCAACCCTTGCCATCTATTACTTGTTCATTTGCAAGAACTGTTTGGTCAACAGGGTCCCAGTTTACTGTAGCTTCTTTTTTGTATGCAATTCCTGCGTTTAAAAGATCTATAAAGAAAGACTGTTCGTGCTTGTAATATTCTGGATGACAAGTAGCAATTTCCCTATTCCAGTCAATAGAAAGACCCATGGATTTAAGCTGAGATCTCATGACTGAAATATTTTCATACGTCCACTTTCCTGGAGGCTTCTTTTCAATCATTGATGCATTTTCTGCAGGTAGGCCGAAAGCATCCCAACCCATTGGGTGCATAACATTAAAGCCATTCATTTTTTTATAACGAGCAACAACATCACCTAAAGTATAATTTCTAACATGTCCCATATGAATTTTTCCAGAAGGATATGGAAACATTTCTAAAACGTAATATTTTTTCTTAGTTTTATCTATTTTTGTATTAAAGACACCTTCTTCCAGCCATTTTTTTTGCCAGTGGTCTTCTGTTTTTTTGTGATTGTATCGAGATGACACTTTTTTAGCTTTGAGAAATTTTTATTTTTTTAGCTTTATTAAGTATGGCGTTTTCAAGTTTAGCATTATTTACTTTGTTGACTGGTTGATCTATCCAGCTTCCATTAACTTTAGTTTGACAAAAAGAATTAACCTTTAAGTTTTGGGTTTTCATTTCAAGACCTTTAATAAAAACATTAATTTTACATCTCTCCGTTGGTGTGTCTGCATCATTGTACCAGTCAGTAATTATTATGCCAGCAAACGGATCTGCTGAAACCAGAGGCATAAAACTGATTGTTTCTAGACTCCCTTTCCAAAGATATGGATTTATGGGCATGCCTATTCCAATTGTTGCAGTTTGTTTTTCTTGACCCAAATTTAAAAGATCTACCCCACCTTTTTTCCCAAACAGACCTCCCCCAGTTCTTAATCTGTTTTGAGCATCATCAAGCGCTCTTTTTCTATCTTCCGGTGATGAGTCCTGCATTAACGTTCCTGATCTCTCGATTATATCCCCAGATGACATGCTTTTTTCCCAAAGCTCAGAAGTGTCTTTCTTATCACCACCATTACAGGAGTATAGAGCTAAAAGAGGAATTAAGCACGAGAGATACAAATAAATTTTTTTTCTCATTTGAGATCACTAGTATTCTATAGAAGAGAAAAAATAAACAAAAAAAAGCGGCTTTAGATAAAGCCGCCTTAGAAACAAATTTTAGTAAAATTAGAAGCTTACAGTTGCTCCAACATACCAAGAAGAGCCACTAGTATTAGGAGAAGCTGCTCCTTCGTCTGAATCATCAACATCAGTATAACCTATAGTTGCGGTTACACCAGACGCTACAGCGTAAGCAATGCTTGCGCTTTGAGAGTCAGATGTATCTGCACTACTGCTTGATGCAGTACCATATGCTTCATCTTTACCTTCAGAACTAGTCATGCCAACTGCAAAAGTCATGTCGCCAGATACATAGCTTACACCAGCTGAAGTAAATTCGCCATCAACTTGAACGGCATCTCCACCAGCTGTAGGTGTAGTTATATAATCACCAGAAGCTATACCAACACCAACTGTTAAATCACCAGTTACTGCAACTAAACCAAATTGAATGGCTTCATTTTCTTTTGTTGTAGCTGAACTGTTGTTGCTTGCATTAACAAAACCACCCGCAACTGTTACAGTTGAGTCTCCAGCAGTTGTTACATAAGTAACACCAACAGAGTAAGTAGATTCGATAGATGCTGTTTGAGCAGCTACAGTTACTAATGCTACATCGTTAGAAGCAAAAGATACACTAGCTTTTAAGCCTTCAACACCAAATGCATCAGCTGCAGTGTGGTATTCAAAACCAACTGCATTAGATGCAGCAGCCATAGTTAGTGCAGTAGGTGCGTTGTTAGTAGTTGTAGCAGAAACACCTTGTTCGCCGCCAGCACCAGGTACTGCCGCAACGTGTGAAGCAGTTGCTGTTCCAGCTTCTACTAGATCAAGCTTTGATCCATCAGTAAAAGTTAGAGTTAATCCGCTAGGATCATATGTATGAGATTCTTCAGCTAAATCAAAACCAGTTGAGATTTTCATTCCAGCATCAGTAGTTTCAGATACACTGATTGAGAATGTAGATTGTTGGTCAGATGCTCTTGAATTTGTAGTAGAGCTGTCAAGATCTTTACCTGAAACACCAACTTTATGTGCACCAGACATAGACATAGAAGCAGCGTTAGCTACTCCAGCTATACCCAAAGTAGAAACAAGCGCCGTTGCTACTAATAGTTCTTTTTTCATAATTACTCCTTTATGAGTTAATGAATATTCATTAATAGTGTAAGTAATTTACACAAATAATAACTATTAAAAAATGACAAATTTTTCTACATTTAAGATGAATTTTATAAATTTCTTTTTATTATGTTGTATTTTTACAACAATTATCAAAAATGACCTTTAAAAAAGAGAAATATCAAGAGATCTCAATCTTTTTAGATGAAATTTCAAAAAAAAACAATGAAAAACAAGTAAAAATCATTGCTGTCAGCAAAACTCAGGCTTTAGGTGATATTATAGAGGCCGTAAATTATGGAGTAAGGGATTTTGCTGAGAACAAAGTTCAAGAAGCTTTTTCAAAGTATCTACAACTTAAAAAAGATTATAGTGATTTAAAATTGCATATGACTGGTCCAATGCAAACTAATAAAGTAAAAAAATCACTAGAAATATTTGACTATTATCACACTCTCGACAGAGAAAAGCTCGCAAGAGAGTTTCACAAGCATATTGATGAATCTGCTGAAAAAAAAATAAAGAGATTTTTTATACAAGTTAACACTGGAGAAGAGGTGCAAAAATCTGGAATAATTCCTAAAAATCTAGATGATTTTGTAAAATACTGCACCTTTGACTTAAAGCTTAATATAGTTGGGTTAATGTGTATACCCCCAATAAGTGATGCGCCTAAACAGCATTTTGATTTAATTTTTAAAAAAGCAAAAGAGAACAGGTTAGGGTTTTTAAGCATGGGAATGAGCTCAGATTACAAAGAGGCTGTTTATTCTGGATCAACCCATTTAAGAATCGGAACAGCCTTGTTTGAAAAAAGATTATAATGGATATTAGTTTTTTTTTTACAAATAACCTGGTTAACAAAAACGAAGGGTTAGTTAGTTTTTTAACGAATCAAAAAATTCATAAATTTACTGAGGTTAATTATGACAATTTAAAAGAGAAACAGTTTTTAAATATTTTATGTATAATTGATGAAAATCTTGAGGTTCATGATTTTTTACAAAGCTATGAAAATATATCAAAAATAAATTTTAAGAATATTATTTATTTGGCTTCAAAAAGATTTAATAATTTTTTATCTGAAAAAAATGAAAATAAAATCTTATACCCAATACATTTTGCAAAACTACTAAAGGGCATTGAAAGTGTTTTTGAAAACAAAATTACACTTGATAAAAAAATCTTTATTTCTGGAGATGGTTTTTTATTTAATTCAGAAAATGATAAAAAAGTATATTTAACAGAAATTGAAACCAAGCTTATTACATTGCTAATAAAAAACAATAGCGTTACAAAAGAGAGGATTAATGAATTTGTTTTAGGTCAAAACGCAAATGTTGATAGTAAATCTTTTGATACACATCTTTATCGTCTAAGATCAAAAATTACAAAAATAAGCGAAAATATTAAAATTAAACAATTTGGTGAAGGTCGGGTAAAACTAGTTTATTTAATTTAATAAAGGGTGAGCAAGGCTAAAAAAATTTTCCTCTAATTCTGGATATAAATTAATATTGTCTATATAAAAATTTAATATTTCATCATCTTTATGCACCTCTATTTTTTTTAGTGCTATTGGCTCATCTTCAAAAAAAATATTAATTTTGATTTCTTCATTTTCTATTTTAACAAACTTAGTAAAATAAAAATTTTTTAATGAAAGTTTTAAAGCTGCATTGTCAAAAAAATGAAGATCATTAAAGAGATCAAAAAAAACTTTCGCATTATTGTTCTTTGTGCCAAAATACTCAACCTCTCCTAAGTCTTTGTTAAAATACATCCCTTTATCTTTTTTTAAAATAAATATAATTTCAGGAGGGCCATTATATAGTATTTTAAGTCTGTCTTTTTTTTTAAATAACCGCCCATTCTTTATTTCGTTTTCCTGAATTTGTAAAAAAACTGATTCAAATTCATTAATTTTTTGAAAGTAATTAAAAACACTCTCCCTGTATTTTTTAGCATCATCATCTGCATATGATCCATCAAAATAAAAAAGAACTAATACAAAAAATAAGAATTGAAAAAAATAATTATTAATTGCATTTTTCATTTCTTTAGAACATCTCGCTTTCCAGCATTATTGGCTTCTGAAATTAATCCGTCCTTTTCCATTTTTTCTACTATTCTTGCAGCTCTATTATAACCAATCTGTAAGTATCTTTGGACAAAGCTAGTAGATACTTTTTGTTTTTCTAACACTATTGAAACTGCTTGCTCATATAACTCATCTACATTTTTGTTTTCTGAAAAGTTAAAAGAGTTGTCATCACCTTTTTTGTTTTCACTAGTTATGTCTAGTTTTTCAACATTTGATGATTGAGAATTTATGAAGCTTACAATGTTTTCTATTTCACTTTCAGATACATATCCCCCATGTAATCTTTTAAGGTTAGCACCATTTTCCAAGAAAAGCATATCACCACTTCCAAGCAATTGCTCTGCACCCATTTCATTAATAATTGTTCTGCTGTCAAATCTACTTGCCACTCTATAACTAATTCTACTTGGAAAATTAGCTTTTATTGTTCCTGTGATAACATCTACACTTGGTCTCTGAGTTGCAGTTAATAAATGTATTCCTGAAGCTCTGGCCATTTGTGCTAACCGCTGAACTAGATTTTCTACTTCTTTTCCGGCAACCATCATAAGATCAGCCATTTCATCTATAACAACAACTATTAAAGGGAGTTTTTCTAGAGGAATTTCTTTTTTTTCAATAATAGGAAGTCTTGTTTCGTTATCTATTCCTGTCTGAGCCTCTCTAAAAAGCTTTTTTCCTTTTGATAGCGTTTCAACAATTTTATTATTAAAGGAATTAATATTTTTTACTCCAGTTGAGCTCATTAATTTATATCTATTTTCCATTTCATTGACTACCCATTTAAGCGCAAATACTGCTTTGTTAGGATTAGTTACCACTGGTGTTAAGAGGTGAGGTATATCCTCATAAACACTTAATTCTAACATTTTCGGATCAATCAGAATAAATTTGCACTCACTAGGTTTAAACTTAAATAAAAGACTCAATATCATAGAATTTATGCCAACTGATTTACCCGAACCAGTTGTGCCCGCAATTAAAAGGTGGGGCATTTTTTCTAAATCAGCAAATGTACTTTCTCCTGAAATATTTTTTCCCAAAGCAAGACTAAGGGATCCGTTGTTTTGCTGAAACTTCGCATCTTTTAATAAATCTCCTAAAAGAACACCCTTCTTTTCATCATTAGGCATCTCAATACCTATGGAGCTTTTGCCTGGTTGAGAGGATATTCGAGTTGAGGCTGAAGACATCGCCCTATTTATATCTTCAGACAAACCCACAACCTTACTATTTTTTACTCCTGGGGCAGGAACAAACTCAAATAAGGTAATTAATGGACCAGTTTTGAAAGATTGAATTTTTCCTTCCACACCATATTCTAAAAGAACACTTTCTAATTTTCTTGCTTTTTCTTGGTTAGCTTTAAAGATTTGTTTAGTGTCAAGTTTTTCTTTAATAGAAGTTTTTAATAAACTTAAGGGAGGCAAGACATATTTATTTGAATCTTTAAACAAACTATCTTGGGCTGCAGAAAACTCTTTTTTATTTTTATACGGTTCATTTTTTTGAAAACCTGGTTCTTTTTTAATTTTATTTTTTACTAGTCTTCCGCCCAAGCGGCTCTCAGTATCTGTTTTGAATTTTATTTTTTTAGGAATAGAAAATACATTAATAAATTTAAAGATTCTAAAAAAAGCAAAAAAATAGGTTGCTACATAGTAACTAGTTTTATAGAAAAATCTATATTTAAGGGTTAACCCATATATTCCCAAAAACATTGACATAGCAAACATGAATAAAATCATCAATGAAAAATAAATATTGTTCTGCAACAACATAGTGTTATTTTTTTCTAAAAACTTAAGTGAAGTATCCCCTATTAGTCCTCCATTAAAATTAAAAATACTCAAAATGAAATCTATAAAAAAAATAGAGAGAATAAAAGAAAAAAAATGAAGTAGGAAAAAATTAGCTCTAATTACAAAAATTTTTTTAAATCCAAAGATTAAAAAAAATATAGGAATTATGTATGATGCGTGACCAAAGAAAATAAATAATAAAGCCCCAAAACCACCTGAATATCTCCCAATGCCATAACCAGCTGTTTCTTTCAGGCTTAAATCAAAACCATTGTTTATTATAATAATTAATCCAAAGCCAATAAAAATTGAAATTAAAACGAATATAATTCCTGTAAAAAAAGATATTAAGTAAGGTCTTAAGCTTTTAGATTTGTTCATAAATATAGATTGTAATACTATTAAAATTATATAATTCGAATACAAATATGAAAAATTATAACTCAGAAATATTGATCGTTGGATCTGGCTTAACAGGGCTGTGCTTGGCTAATGTTTTGTCAAGTTTGGGCTATAGAATTACTATAATAGATAAGCAAATTATAGATCAAAAAACCATTGAGAAGAGCGACTTTAGAACCACGGCAATATCGGAAGGTTCAAAAAAAATACTCGATACCCATAATTTGTGGAAAAAAATGTCTGTTTATGCCCATCCAATTAAAAAAATTAAAATTTTTGATAGATCTGAAGATAATAAAATTGATTTTATTAATCCCAAGAAGGGTCAGTATTTGGGGTACATAATTGAGAATCGTTTTTTAAAAAATATTTTTTTAAACGCGATCAAGTCTTCTAAAAATATAAATATTATCAGTAATTTTGAACTAATTAATATAGAATCAAACGAAGATTATATAGAAGCGGTTTCTAAAGATAAAAAAATTAAGGCAAGGTTAATAATTGCAGCTGATGGAAAAAATGGTCCTATTAAAAACTTATCAAAGATTTCTCGATACGAAAAAAAATACAATCATGGTGCTTTAGTTGTAAATATTGATCATTCAAAAAACCTTAATAACGTAGCATATGAAATTTTTAAAAAAGATGGCCCGCTTGCAGTTTTGCCAATGCAAAATAAAAATAAAAAAATTTTTAAAAGCTCTGTAATTTGGTCTTTAAAAAAACCCTTAATAAATAGTTATTCAGATCCAATGTATATAAAGTCTGCTTTAGAACAAAACATTGGGAAGTATATAGGTGAGGTCTTAAACATTAATGACCAAAAAATTTTTAATCTTTCAGCTCATTTAAATAGTAAATTTTATGATAAAAGACTTGTATTTGTTGGTGATTCTGCTCATTCTGTTCACCCTATAGCAGGACAAGGTTGGAATCTAGGAATCAGAGATATTGAAAATTTACATACATCGATCGAAGAAGCAGCTCAGCTTGGTTTGGATATTGGAACTAATAGTGTATTAAAAAAATATAACAATAAAAGCTTCTATGATGCTTTTTTACTTTATCAAATTACAGATAAAATAAATTCTATTTTCTTAAATGAAGGAAGGGTTTTAAAAGGTTTCCGACAAGTTGGCATCAATTTTATTGATAGAAACTTAAAAATCAATGAGTTTATTTCCTCTTATGCCATGGGTAACCAACTAAATTTTTTTAGCCTTCCCAGGAATTAAAATTGGTATTCCGTTTTCAATTGGATATGTTAGCTTAGCCTCATTAGAAATAAGAATATTTTTATCTTCATCATAAAGTAACTTACATTTTTTTACCGGGCAAACCAGAACCTCCAACAAGTCCTTATTAAATTTATTTTTAGTTGACTGATTCATTTGTGTTTGTTTTATTGTTGTTAAACTCCAAAATAGCAATAAGCTTATCACCCAAATCATTTATGTTTTTAGATTCTAACAACATTTGTTTCTCATTGTTTTCAAAAGGACATATTACTGCAATAGCATTAATTAATTCTTCATTGTTTATTTTTTCCATATAATTCCAATCAATATCTACCTTAATTTTTTGAAAATAGTATCTAACATTGGCTATAAGGCTTTTTCGATCAAAAGACTTATTAAGATCATAATAATTTTTATTATCAATAATTTCTACATTAAAAATACGGAAGCTTTTTTCAGTGGTGATTTCTTTAATTATTTCAAATTTTGAAGTTCCAAAAAGGTTAATTACATACTTTTTATCAAGGGTTTCATTGAAGCTTGTTATTTTTCCCAAACATCCAATGCTATAAAGTTTTTTATTTTCTTTATTTTTAAACTGAATCATCCCAAAATGTTTATTTGATGCAAGGCTATAATCAATCATAGATAGATACCTGTCTTCAAAAATATTTAGTGGTAAATTGCTATTTGGCAATAATAAGGCCCCGTTTAGAGGAAATATCGCAATTTCTTGGATTTTTTTAATCATTTATTGAATAGCTATGCAAACATAATACTAGATAGTTTTTTTCTATAATGTTTAGTGTGTTCATTAGTGTTACCTAGTGCTTCAAAAAATTTAAGCAATGTCTCTTTAATAATTTTTTTATTTTCTTTTTTGCTGGCTTGAAAGCTTTCTAACAAAATTTCAAATGCTTTTTCATAATCATTATTAGAAAAATATTTTTCACTAATCTTTACAATAGTTTCAATTTTTTTAGGACTTTTCTTAAGTTCTTTTAATAAGTCATCAATGGGACTTTCATCAGTGTTTTTTTTAATTATTTCTAGTTTTGCCAATGAAGAGATAATAATTGGATCTTTTTTTGTATTCTCAGATAGGCTTTCAATAAAAATATTTACATTTTTAAAATCAACTAAGTTTACAAGACAATCAATATAAAGTGAAATTGCCTCAACATTTTCTGAATTCTCTGCTAAGAAACTTTCAAGAGAATTTTTAATCTCATTATAATTTTTTTCATCATTTA
>ENA-OSJC01003971-OSJC01003971.1-marine-metagenome-genome-assembly--contig:-NODE-3971-length-10350-cov-6.437360_pt1 | contig 10350 bp, 9 predicted proteins | sample MGYA00237885_ERZ534234 | MGnify/ENA primary metagenome ERZ534234 (study PRJEB26413, sample SAMN06343907) | marine metagenome | isolation source: coastal waters | place: Atlantic Ocean: West Antarctic... | reverse complement strand
TATAACAACCGCTTACCATCGTGAAAAATTCCGCTTTCTAATTTTTCTATATCTTTTTCGATGGGGATAACAATACTCCCCTTATTTTTTTTAATTTTAATAATATCTTTATTTTTTTCTTCCATTATATTAATTTATATATTTTATGATTTAATATAATATGGATCAAATAAAAGATTTTAATTATGATATATTAGATGGATTAAAATACAACCCATCTGTTATTTTATGTAGTCAACGAGGAGGTGGTAAAAGTTTCTTATTAAATAGTTTAATGCAAAAATTAAACAGCAAATTTAAATATAGTCACATATTCGCATTTAGTCAAACTGATAAATTCACTGGTCAGATGTCCAATTTTATACCTAATGATTATATTTTTGATGATTTAAAAATATTAAATGAAATAATTGAAACTCGTAACAATTCAAAAACACCTATTGAAAATCGTTCTAATATCTGTATTATTATGAATGATATAGCAGGATTAAGAGAACAAAATAAATTTAATAAAAAAAGTAAAAGTATTAAAAATTCAGGAAATTTAGAACGCTTATTCAGTTTAGGTCGTCATAACCTTCGAGCAACAATAATCGTTTTAGTTCAATCATTGTTGATGGTTTCGCCGTTGGTTAGATTAAATACCGATTTAACATTTTTTTGGACGAGTAAGAATTCTCTAGTACGAAAAAAAATAAAAGAAGAATATTTAGGTTTAGTTAATAAAAAAGAAGCAGATGAAATATATAATAAAATTTTCGATGGGACGCCTTATATTTGTTTTGTTATTAATAGTTGGATACAGGGTACAACGAAATTAAATCAATTTGTATATAAATTTTTAGCACCAACTGTAAGAAAATATAAAACGAATTTTGTTAAATTTTATAATAAAAGAAAAGATAATCTTTCTCAAAATAATATTGATAAAAATAATAAAAATATCTTTAGTATTTATAATGAAGTTGAACAATCTAAAATTCCAACCGGATTATTTAGTAGACCTACAAAAAGGAAAACACAAAAATTTTGAGACATCTAAAATGAATCCTCCTAAATGGAGTCGTGAAGATGTTGCATTTAATTTTACAAACAAAAACTTTAGAAAAAATCGCCACACGGTAAGAAAAATGAATAAAAATATTCATGATAATCGATGGACATCCAACGGCGGACACGGAATCTATAGACATGATATAACAAATCTCGTTAAGGTTGCAGGTAAAGAAAAATTAATTCGTGAAAAACTGATTAATGAAGATACTAATCTAAATGAAATAGCAGTTCAAGAATATATGCAGCTTAACTTTAAAGGAACAGAACTCAAAGGTAAACGCATCACAAATAAAAAAGAAGCTATCGACTATATTAAATCTACATCGAAGAAATATAATCGGGGTGGTAATGCAGGAGGACGAAGAACCGGCTTATATTCTGGTGGTAGGCGTATGAGAGAATATGAAAAAATTCAACTTAAATTAAGTGCAGAAGATTTCAACCAAGCTGAAGAGGATGACGAGTTCGAGTCGTTGCAATCCAAAATTGAAAAACAAGAAACAGATAGCAACATTAAAATAGGTCATGATGGTTTATAAATTTTCATAATAGTATAATAAATTTTATTATGTAAAAAAAATATCTTTAATAATGTAATACATGAGTACACAAGGGAAAAAATTAAACCCAAAACACAAACAGTTGACAAAAAGTGGGAGTGGTTTTGTTTATAATTTTCAACCATTTCCTTTATATAGCGACAAACAAAATTTTGATAGTACATATAATTTAGTAAGTGATTCAACAAATGATATTGAGAAATTAGGAAAGTTAAGAAAAAAAATCAAAGAGGCTGACTCTTTAGCTAATGCTATAGACATATATAAAAAATTCTTTATTAAAAAAGGAATCCCAGCAGATATCCTTGATCAAGGACTTGCTGACGTGACTAATAGTGGTCGTGATGATTATAATAAAAACCTTTCCCAACGATGGGATATTGAAACAACGCGTGAAGTTTTAAAAATACGCAAAGAAAAAGAACAACAAGCAACACCGACAAAACCAAAAGGTACAAAAGCAATAGGGTCTCCTTCTATTCAACGAAAATCTACAGGAAAAAAAAGAGAACCCATTGCGGCAGCGGCTCCTGCTCCTGCTCCTGTAGAACGAGTCCCCGCCGCAGCTCCTGTTCCTGAATTTATGGTGATTAAAAATAAAAAATTACCCGTTAGAGATTTAACAAAAGGTGAATATGGTTTTGTTTTGGGTGATAAGCTATACCCAATGTTTAAGCTCGATGAGTCACCAACACCCGAATATGAATGGAAATTTGTTTCAACTCGTATGCTTCCACAAGAAGAGCAATTATTTAGAAGAATGCAACTTATTGATGATGATCGAGAAAGAATCAATTTATATATAAAATTTTATAGTTCAAATGATTATAATATTCCAGTTGAGGTTATTGAAAAAGCATTAGAATTAACTAGCTCTGATGCGGTCGACCAAGCTATTGATTTTCTTAGAAGTAAAGGGGTTTCCGATGGTTATAACATCTCAACATATGAGCCAGATAATGATTATAAGGAAAACTTCCTTGCATATATAGAAAGTGTACAGATTGGAAATCGTGCTGACATGGATAAATATGAAAAAGAAAAAAAGAAAAAATTAAAACAAAAACAAAGTGATGATGAAAAATATTTACAAATGTCTAAAACTCCTGAAGAGATAGAAGCATTTTTTGATAAAATCGACCCTCAATTAATTCAAGGAATTGGTGAAAGTAAAGAACAAGAACCAGTAGAACAAGAACCAGTAGAACAAGAACCAGTAGAACAAGAACAAGAACCAGAAATGGAACAAGAACCAGTAGAACAAGAACCAGTTATAGAACCAGTAGAACAAGAACAAGCAGCAGCAGCAGTAGCAACACCACAGGTAGTATCATCTATACAAGAACAGATTGAAGGAGAGGCTCTAAGATTAATGGAAATGCAACGAGGTGCAGAAAATGAAGATAATGAAGAACTGATGAAAGATGATGTCCCTGATATTTCAAAATATGGTCATATACTTGCTGTTCAAAATATTTTTAAACGTAATAATAAAGACTTCACTTACTTTAAAAAAATGGTTAATGGTAATACATCATTAAAACCGAGCGAAGATAAAATGAAAAGAAAAACAGCAACGGACATTATTATTGCCGAATATTCATCACTATTTCCTATAGATGGTATTAAATCTGATTATGATTATGAAGAATGCTTAGAAATTGCCACATTTAAATTTGTGTATGTTGAAAATGTAAGATTTGAAAGAAAATGGAAAAAGGGTATTGATACTCTCGCTAAAAATGCAACGGGATCAGCAAATATCCCAACAGGAACAGGAGCAGGAGCAGGACAAACCATAGGTAGTGGTATTGGTGGTAATTCCAATTTATCACAAGGGATTATTTTAAATTTACAGAATATGGGATTAAATGTTAATCAATTATTAAACCAACAAACACCAGGAGGAATACAACCACCTATTATTCCTGCTACTGGAAGTGCTAATATTAGTACAACAACTCAACAAGGTGGAAAAGATAAAAATAAAAATATTCGTAGTAAAGTACAAAGATTAGAAGAGGGAGAATATATAAGACCACCAACCACAATAAAACCTAAAAATACTAAAAAATCAAAGAAAATTAAATTTAAAGAAGTTAATTTTAATATAAGAAAAAAAACTGTACCAACAAAACTTTTATTTACAAATTTAAACCATCAGGCAGAACAACAAAATATTGAAATTGAGGGAAATTTACCTACATTTAATTTTAAAAAAAGTAATAATAAAAGATTTAAATTTTAATTTATTATCTTATATATTATAATATGCCTTTACTTGTTTTACATTTTAAAAATTTTAATGATGGAACCTCAGACGATCATGCAACATATGCTAAACAACGTCTTAAGATGTCAGCTCCTTCTGTACCGATTCAAAAACTCATGCTCGTTGGTTATAGCGTCAACCTTTCTAAACATGCTTCTTTAGCTGGTGGTGCTTCCCATTCAATCCCAGATCACATCGTAGTTGAAATTGATAATCTTCAAAGTTCACAAATAAATATAGCCTCTCCTCCATCAAGTCACAACGGAGAAGACCACATTCAAACGCATGGAATCCCGTTGCCATTGTCCGATGGTTTAAATACTATTCAATTTGGTATGAATCCTCTCGAATTCGATGTAAATAGGAAGCTAGAAAGAATTATTAATATTAATATTAAATATTATGATTCTAATAATAATTTAGTACCTATGACGACTTCTACTAAAAACACCGGTCAAGTTTCTATTGATCATTTATTATTATATTTTCAATATAATTTTGCTGGTTTATTTTAATAATCGTTTTATGAGTTTATAAATATATTAATTTAATTTATTTAATTTAATATATTTCTACATATATATAATAATATATGGGATTTTTTGATTTTTTAAAAAGTGAACCAGAACCAGAACCAGAACTAACAATTGAAAATAGTTCAAAAAAAATTAGAGGTCGAGATTTTAGGCCTATTGATAATAATAACGATAGTAGACAATTATTAAAATCTGATTTTGAGTTAAAAAATAAACAAACTACAGCCGGTAAAGGTATGAATAGTTTAAAAAATAGTGGTAGTCTAGACCCTGTTGATATTGAAAAAATTGCTAGTAATTTACAAGGATTTGGAGCAAAAAAAAAAGATTTTATAGGTGAATTACTTGATGAAATAAAAAAAGGGAACAGTATAGATTATCAAAGCTTAACTACTAAACAAAAAAATGAATTTATTGATAGATTACAAAATATTAAACGATCACAAACGACAGAAACAGATTATATAGGAAATATCAAAACAGATAAAATAATCCCAACCTATGGTTTTGGGGAAAAAAAACAAGAACCAACTCTAACAAGTGAAAAACAAGAACCAACTATAACAAGTACAAATCCTTTTATTGAAAAGGGGCCAATATTACCAAGTACAAATAATCCTTTTATTGAAAAGGGGCCAATATTACCAAGTACAAATAATCCTTTTATTGAACAAGGACCATTGATAACAAGTGAACATATTCAACAAGATGTTGCAAAAATGAGACAAGATGAACTCTCAGCAATTCACCCAGATTCAACCGTAAATATTGAAGCGACCGAAACCACATTTTCAACAACTACAAATGATCCTTTTATAGAACGAGGAAAAGAAAATTCACCAGATACGGGGATATTTTTTTCAATGCTACACGTTGGGACTAAACTTAGTTATGAATATTTAAAAAAATCTAGCGGATATGAAGATTTAATTAATATTGCGGAACAATTTGCTCCGGTTGATTTGAAATATATAACAAATACTGCTATAAATACTTTACATAATACGAGGATTGATGATATAGGATCCTTACGGGCAAGTTCATCGAAAAGAATGAAATTTAATATTGAAGATAAAAAACATGATGTTATACACAATCCGATTTTATATCCATTTTTAGTTATAGGTCTAAATTTTTATATGTCTAAAAATGAAGCACCATATATGCAATATAGTTGGATGATGAGCCAAGGTATACAAATTATTTTAAAATCGATGGGTTTAGATTCACGTAATATTGATTATTTTACGTCAATATATAATGCGTTCCCATCTTCATTAAATACAGCTTTTATGAGAAATGCCAACGGAATCGCATCGGTTGAAGATAGCGAACGACAGCAAATAAAATCATTTGTTGAATTATGTATTCGTGATTATAACTCTATATTTAATCCTAATACGTTTAATAAGGATGTTAGAAAATATGAAGCAGGAGGGCAGAGTTTATTAAGTATTTTACAAAATTTACAAAATCCAAAAATGCTATTTGAAATTAATCAAACATTTACAACGGTTGATAATTTCTTGAGTGATGTTACCGAAAATAAAGATATTTTAATTGGTTTAATGGGTTTAATTTATGCTGAATCGCGTAGTAAAGGTGATCTCGTTGGACCAGCGATGATAAATAATGCGATGATTGATGGTATAGTATACTATAATAACCCAAAAAAAACAAAAGAAAAAGAAAAAAATGAAGATCTTGAATTAATGTTAGAGATGAGTAAAACTCAAAGTGAAAGAAATTTAGAAGGATATACTATTAAATTTAATAATGATAAATTAGCAGAATTTGATAAAAATGGAGATACTACAATATTATTTAGAGGTAGTAATTTTAAAGAAAAAGATTTTTTAAAAAAAGATTTTATACAGAATATATTAAATTTTGCCGGAACTCGTGAAATTTTCCTTAATAAAGAATATAATACAAGGTATCAAAAATCTATTGATTTAATACAAGCTAAACAACGAGAAATTGACAATTCAGGAAAAGGAAGTTTAAAAATACAAGGTTATAGCATCGGAGGTATAGGAGCTATGTACATTTCAACATTATTTCCAGATGTACCAGTGAAAGTATATAGCCCTGTTATTAGTAATACGAGATTAACTGAAGAATTAATAAACGAATTGATAGTGAGAGAAAGTAATATAGAATTTTTTGCAATTGAAGAAGACCCCCTTTCATCGAATTTAGAAAAATATAAAAATAAATTAAAAATTAAATATGTTAAGAAAAATCAATTTTTTAATTCACACAGTTTGAATAATTATAAATTTATTTAAAAAACTTTAAAAAATATTAAAATCAGTACTAATATAATATAAATGGCACAAGTTGTATTTAATGCAAACAAACAAAGCACCCTACTTAATTCCGCCAAACAAGGAGGAGTTCAAATTGAAGAATTTCAATATGATCTCCCAAGACCATACCCGATGGTTTTCAAAGACTACCACGTGAAACATATTGTAAATAATTTAGATTTCGCCGGCTCGTCATCAGTTGAACTGAGTTCTTTTGGTACACTCCGTGAACTTTACATTAAATGGAATGTAACGTGGACAAATGGAACAGCACAAGCAGGCAAAGTCGTAGTTTCAAAAAATCTTTTTGCAACGATTGTAAAACGTGTTGCTTTAATGAATTCTTCACGCGAAATTTATCAGGTATTCTCTGATGAAATTCTATGGAAAACAAGAGGAATTGAAGATAAAGGAGAGCGTGCCAAATGGTTGATGGCCGGTGATGCTAATTTAGAACTTTTACCAACTACTTTACAGGTTGCAGGATCAAGAGCCGATGCAGGACCAAAAATAAACACTGGTAATAATGGTGTAAATAGTTTAGAGTTTTATACTAAAATCCCATTCTCATTTTTATCGGGTAAATTCCAAAGCAATGAACCTAGGAAAACTGCGCTTAATCTTAGATTTAGTGAAACAATGCGATTATTAATTGAAACTAACCCCGATTATTATGTTGCAGCTGGAGCAGGAGAAGCCAATGAAGTTTTACTTAATCTCAAAATTGCATCATGTGAAGTTTTTGCTCATTATGATATAGTTGAACCATCAGACCTCCAGAAGATAGAATCTCAATACTCAATGAGTGAACCATTATCTCAACTGAACGGGAATGCGGTTATGACTGAATCATCTATTACATCCTCAGCCGGTGAACCAGGTAAATCAACGACACATAAAGTAAAAGTTTATAATACAAATCTTTTACAAAATCTTGTTGTAGTTGTAAACAGACAGAGAACAGAAGATAATGCTAAAGCTTTAGCAACGGTCGTAGCAACTGGTGCAAGTAATGGAACTGATCAAATGATTGCTGTTAATGGTTATGGTGCTGCTGCAGGCACTGCAGCTAATGTAGCTGCTATTATTCAAACCCTTAACCCTCATTTTAAAACCAAACATTCCGCGGTAGCTGCCGGGAATTCTAGAATTGGTGATGATTATTGCAAAATAACATCACTCACTGTTAAATCTAGTGGACGTATTATTTTTGAAGCTACTTCTTATAAACAATTACTAATGGCAACTAGTGATTTTACTAACTGGGTAGACACTGATGGATCCCATCAAGAAACAAATGCAATGCTTGACAAAAACAGCTGCAGTGATGCTAACATTTTTATGATCCCCATGTCTGAGATGCCCCATGCTAATGCATTGACCGGCAACCTGGCTCTAAAAGGATTATCAACGATCGATGTTGAAGTTACTTTCGTTTCTGTTGCATCGCAACCATATGACGTTAAGGTTTATACTAATTTCCAAGGAATCACAAGTACTGAGACTACATCTGGCCGAATTATTAGTTCTGTTTCTTCATAAAAATATATTTAATTATTTATTATAAATATCTAAATATAATCAATGGCATACGAAACTAGAAAAAAATCAACCAAAGTTTTACAAAAATTAGGAAAATCTAATTTAAAAAAATATGATAAAAAAAAAGTTAAAAAAAAAGTTACTAAAAAAGTTACTAAAAAAAAAAGTATGAAAGATTATGAAAAAAATCAAAGTAAAAAACATATTTCTCTAATGAAAAATCTAATAAAAAGAGGATTAACAGTGGCTAGAGCTCACACTGAAGCAACTAACCAAGTTGGAAAATAAAAATCTATATTGTGTTAATGATAGAACAACTAGTAAAAATTGAAAAATCGAAAGCAATGAATAAAAAATACGCAGCGATTGTTTTTAATAAAATCACTAAAAAATCAAGGAGAATAAATTTTGGTGATAGTCGATATGAAAATTTTAAAGATTCTACGGGGTTAGGGTTATTTACATCTAAAAACCACGGAGACAGAAAAAGAAGAAAGGCTTATTTTATAAGACATTCAGGCGTTTCAACTAAAATTGAAGCTGTTAAAAAAGAAAGATTATCCGGCAAATATTCAGCAAAACTTCTAAGTCATATGTATTTATGGTAAAGTGAAGGCAAAGAATTTACGTTTTTTAGCTTTTTTAATAATAAATCATAACTGTTAAAGGACTAAATATAAAAGAAAGGAAAGAAGGCATATTAGACCTTTTACTAATAAATAAAAATAATAATAAAAAAAAAATATATATATTTTCACTAATAAATAAAACATCTAATATGCCTTCTTTCCTTTCTTTTATATATACCTTATCATTAATGATTTATTAAAATGATTTAAGATGAAAATCAATATATATATTAGTAGTAAAAATGACAAATTATAAAAATTCAAAAATCTATAAAATTACCAGTCCTTCTAACCCAGATCTAGTTTATATTGGGTCAACAACACAAAGTTTAAAAATAAGATTTAGTCAACATAAATCTATGTTTAAAAGATATAAAAAAGGTAAGGTTGGATATGTTACATCATTTAAAATAATTGAATATATCGACTGTAAAATTGAATTAATTAAAAATGTTTGTTGTAATAATCGTAAAGAGCTTGATAAAATAGAAGGAGAATTTATTTTAAATACAATTTGTTGTAATAAATTCGTTGCAGGTAGAACAAACAAACAATATAAAAAAGATAATAAAGCAAAAATCAACGCAAGAAGAAGAGCAATATACAAAGCAAAAAAAGAAAAAATCAACGCAAGAAGAAGAGTATATCGTGAAGCTAATAAAGAAAAAATTAAAGCAAGAAAAAAAGCATATTATGAAGCTAATAAAGAAAAAAGTAAAGCATATTATGAAGCTAATAAAGAAAAAATCAACGCAAAAGATAAAGCATATCGTGAAGCTAATAAAGAAAAAATTAAAGCACAAAGAAGAGCAAAATATAAAGCAAAAAAAGAAAAAGATAAAAATAAAAAAACATTTGTTGAAGCTTTACCAATGACATTTGATGAATATAAAAAATATATTATTAATAATAAAAATGAAAAAGATAAAAATAAAAATTTAGAAACCATCGCAAAATTAAAAGAATTAGAAAAAACATTAAAAACCCGCCGTAATTATGATGGTTTTCACGAGTATTTAAACTGGGCTACAACAATTACAACACCTAGACCGCTTGAATCTATACAAATTAAATACGATAATTTATTAAATTTGATGTATAATGATAGATTTTTTAAACTAAAAAAAACAGAAAAAGCAAGGATAGAAATAGAAATTTTAATAAAAAAAATAAGAAAAAATATTGAAAGAAATAAAATGGTTTGTGATTTTCAATACACTTACAAACGTTTTTAAAATTTATAATAATTATATTTAACAAAACGTAAAATATAATTATTATAAATTTAAATGGTATTACCATCACAAAAAATATATTTTATTTTATATATTTATAATTATTATTTATAATTATAAAAATGAATAATATGTGGGCCGTGATTTTCGATGCACTAAACAACATTTTTTAAAAATTATAATAAAAAAAATTATAATTTTTAAAAAT
>ENA-OSJC01003970-OSJC01003970.1-marine-metagenome-genome-assembly--contig:-NODE-3970-length-10356-cov-2.591303_pt1 | contig 10356 bp, 8 predicted proteins | sample MGYA00237885_ERZ534234 | MGnify/ENA primary metagenome ERZ534234 (study PRJEB26413, sample SAMN06343907) | marine metagenome | isolation source: coastal waters | place: Atlantic Ocean: West Antarctic... | reverse complement strand
CAAAAATTATTTGTCATAGGAGTTATAAAACCAACTTTATTTGATATTTTTGAGCTTCTATAATAAACTGCAGGTCCTCCAGTACTTTTATCAATTTTATAAAAATTATATTTTTTATTTAGTTTTTCAAACACTTTATCCAAAGGTGCAAATTGCAAGTGTCGGCTTTTATCTGTTTCTTCCATTGGCATAACTTCAATAAAAGTAAGATCTATATCAAGTTTATTTGCCCAAATTATAAGCTCTTCTAATTCATTTTCATTAAAATTTTTTATAGCGACAGTATTGATTTTTATTTTTATATCATTTTTTTTTGCTTCAATTATTCCTGAGATTACTTTTTCCAATTTTCCAAACCTAGTTATTTTTGAAAATTTATTTTTATCAATTGTATCAAGGGATACGTTTATTCTATTAATGCCACTATCCTTTAATTCTCTAGAGTATTTTTCCAATAATGTTCCATTAGTAGTAAGTGTAATTTCATTTAAGTTTGTGTTATCTTTTTTTTTATTTAATTTTTTAATTAATTTAATAATGTCTTTTCTAACTAATGGCTCTCCTCCAGTTAGTCTAATTTTCTTTACTCCCATTTCTATAAAATTATCACAAAGTCTTTCAATTTCTTCTAATGTTAAAATTTCTTTTTTTGGAAGAAAGGTCATTTTCTCTTTCATGCAATATAAGCATCTAAGATCACACCTATCTGTAACTGAAATTCTTAAGTAATTTATATGTCTGTTAAATTGATCTATTAATTTCATTTAAATATTCAAAACCTTAAGTTTTATTTTTTCAGAGTTAATTACTTTTTTGCCTACATTTTCAAAATTAATTGTAATCTTATTATCAATAGATGATTGAATTTGTCCAATTCCCCAATCATTATTATTTTCATTAATCACAAAGATCCCAGGTACTAAATCTGGATTTAAGTTTAATCTCATTATTAAATATATATCTTAATATAAAAGAATTAGTTTATTTTCTTTTCTTTTTTTTCATGGCTTTCCTGAGCCTCTATGCTTAAAGTTGCAACAGGCCTAGCCTCTAATCTTTTAATGCCAATAGGCTCCCCAGTTTCTTCACAAAATCCATAATCACCATCCTCAATTCTTTTTATAGCAGCATCTATTTTATTAATTAACTTTCTTTCTCTATCTCTCGTTCTTAACTCAAAAGACCTCTCTATTTCCTCTGAAGCTCTATCTGTTATATCTGGCTTTGATGAATTTTCTTCTTTTTGTAAATTATTCAGTGTTTGATTAGAGTCTTTTAATAAACTATTTTTCCAATCAATTAGTTTTAATCTAAAATATTCCTTCATTTTAGAATTCATGAACTTTTCTTTTTGTGTAGGTCTATAATTTTTTGTTAATTTTACCATTTTTTTATGCATTTTGATGTATCAAAAGATTTAATAAATTCAATATTTTTGTTTTAAATTTTATCTTTTTTATCTTAAAAAAAGCATTGTATTTCAATAATTTATATTATTATTTAAAAAAGAACAAAAATAGAACTTTAAAAGTAGAACAAAACATGTACAAATGTTGAAAAAATAGATGTTTTTTACAAAATAAATTAAAAAAAGGAGAAAAAACAATGTCTCAAACAAAATTCAAGGTTATAGAGAACAATAATATGGATAAAGAAAATAGAACTAAATCTTTAGAAGCTGCAGTAAGTTTAATAGAAAAAAATTATGGCAAGGGCTCTATAATGAAGCTTGGCTCAAAAGCTAACATAGATATAGAGTCAATATCAACAGGTTCATTAGGGCTTGATATAGCTCTTGGAATTGGTGGAGTTCCTAAGGGTAGGATAGTTGAAATTTACGGTCCAGAAAGCTCAGGTAAAACTACATTAGCAACACATATAGTTGCTGAATCTCAAAAAAAAGGTGGAAATTGTGCCTTTATTGATGCTGAGCACGCTTTAGATCCCGCATATGCTAAAAAACTTGGAGTAAATTTAGAAGAATTATTGATTTCTCAACCCGATACTGGTGAGCAAGGTTTAGAAATAGCAGATTCATTAATAAAATCAGGTGGAATAGATGTTTTAGTAATAGATTCTGTAGCAGCATTAGTCCCTAGAGCTGAGTTAGAGGGCGATATGGGAGACTCTTTACCAGGTCTTCAAGCAAGATTGATGAGTCAAGCATTACGTAAATTAACTAGCTCTATTTCTTCATCGAATACGTGTGTTGTTTTTATCAACCAATTAAGGATGAAAATAGGTGTTATGTTTGGCAGTCCTGAGACAACAACTGGTGGAAATGCATTAAAATTTTATTCATCAGTAAGATTAGATATTAGAAGAATAGGTGCAATTAAAAAGGAAGATGAAATTATTGGAAACCAAACAAGAGTTAAAGTTGTAAAAAATAAAGTTGCCCCACCTTTTAAAGTTGTTGAATTTGACATCATGTATGGTGAAGGTATATCAAAATTAGGAGAGTTAGTTGATTTAGGAGTAAAAGCAGAAATTATCGATAAATCTGGTTCCTGGTTTGCTTATAATGAACATAAAATTGGTCAAGGAAGAGAAAATGTTAAATCTTTTCTTGTTGAGAATCCAAAATTAGCAAAGGAAATAGAAAATAAGATACTTCAAAATGCTGGAATAGTAGAGAAGGCTATGATGGAAGGTGAAGTAAATAATAAAGAATCGAAAGAATCTAAAAAAGATAAAGAATAGTATTTAATTTATTGATATAAAAGGCACTCGGTTTGAGTGCCTTTTTTTAATTTAAAATAGACAATACAAAAACGTGGTTATAATAGATAATTTATGAATTCAGCAGAAATAAGAAATACATTCCTTAAATATTTTGAAAAAAATGACCATAGGAAACTCCATTCAAGTTCATTAGTTCCAGAAAATGATCCTACTTTAATGTTTGCTAATTCTGGTATGGTTCAATTTAAAAATATTTTTACTGGTAAGGAAGAAAGAGAATACAATAAAGCTGTAACTTCTCAAAAATGCGTTAGAGCTGGAGGAAAGCATAATGATTTAGAGAACGTAGGTTATACAGCTCGTCACCATACTTTTTTTGAAATGCTAGGAAATTTTTCTTTTGGAGATTATTTTAAAGATGTTGCAATTGAGTTTGCTTGGAATTTAATAACAAAAGAATACTCTATAGATAGAAATAGACTGCTAGTTACTGTTTATAAGGAAGATGAAGAGTCTTACAATTTATGGAAAAAAATAGCAGGACTAAAAGAAGAGCAAATAATAAAAATTGACACGTCAGATAATTTTTGGTCAATGGGCGATACTGGTCCTTGCGGCCCTTGCTCTGAAATATTCTATGATCATGGAGATAATTATTTTGGAGGTCCTCCAGGAAGTAAAGATGAAGATGGTGATAGATTTATCGAAATATGGAATTTAGTATTTATGCAATATGAACAAATCGATAAAGATAAAAGAATTAATTTGCCTAAGCCTTCTATAGATACTGGAATGGGACTAGAAAGAATAACAGCACTTTTACAAAACACGAATGATAATTACAAAACTGATATTTTTACTCCATTAATTGAAAAATCTATTGAATTATCAAATAATGACAATAATAAATTTCTATCAAGTCATAAGGTGATTGCAGATCATTTAAGATCAGCATGCTTTCTCATTGCTGATGGAGTTCTGCCTTCAAATGAAGGAAGAGGGTATGTTTTAAGAAGAATAATGAGAAGAGGTATGAGGCATGCTCACACATTAGGAAATATTGATCCTGTATTTCACAAGATTTTTCCAACTTTTTTAAATCAATTTAAAAATGCATATCCAGAATTACAACAGGCTAAAGATTTAATTACAAATATTTTATTTAATGAAGAAATTAAGTTTAAACAAACAGTTGATAATGGAATTAAGATTTTAGAAGATGAAATAAAAAAAACAAATAAAAATATATTCAGTGGCGAAACTGCTTTTAAATTATATGATACTTATGGTTTTCCATTAGATTTGACTCAAGACTATTTAAAAAGTAAATCAATATTAGTTGATACTGAAGTTTTTGAATTAAAGATGATTGAACAAAAACAAAGGGCAAGAAAAAGTTGGAAAGGTACAGGTGATAGTTCTGATAATAAATTCTGGTATGAAGTAGCAAAAGATTTAGAACCAACAGAATTTATTGGTTATGATCAAATAAAATCAGAATGTATAATTAAAAAAATATTATACAAAAGTGAATCAGTTAATGAAATTAAAAATGAACAAGAAGCAATAATATTTCTAAATCAGACTACATTCTATGGAGAATCTGGAGGTCAAAAAGGAGATAATGGATTTATATATAATGATAATTTTATTTTTGAAGTTAATGATACTAAAAAGATTTTTGGAAACTATTCTTTACATTACGGAAAAGTATTAAAAGGAAGATGTAATATTGATAACCAAGTAACAACTAATATTGACACAAAGAATAGAAATTTAATAAAAAATAACCATTCCTGCACTCATTTATTGCATGCTGCACTTCGAAAAATATTAGGTAAGCATGTTTCTCAAAAAGGATCTTTGGTAAATTCAGAAAAATTAAGATTTGATTTTAATCATAATGAAATAATAAGTGATGAAAATATCAATAAAATTGAAAATATAGTAAATGAAATTATTACTCAAGAATCTGATGTGGTTACAGAAATATTAGATCATGATAATGCTCTTAAAAGTGGAGCAATGGCTTTATTTGGTGAGAAATATGGTGAAGATGTAAGGGTGATTAGTATGGGTAAATTTGATAATAAATTTTTTTCAATAGAATTATGTGGCGGCACCCATGTTTCCAACACTAAAGAAATTAAAAAATTTAAAATTATAAATCAAACCTCTATTGCATCTGGAATAAGAAGAATTGAAGCAGTAACTAATATTCAAGTAGATAACTTTAATAATTTACAAAATATAAAAAGTATTAAGATAACTGAGAATACAATAGAAGAGATTAATAAATATATTAATTTATTAAAAGAATTACAATCAAATAAAAATTATAAATTTGATAAAAAAAATAATATTGATGATGAATTTAAAAAAATAAAAAAGATATACCTAGATTTAAAAGAAAATAAAAATATATTCAATAATGAAAAAGATATAAAAATTGAAAAAATTAAAGATTACAAATTTATTTATTTAATAGCTAATAACTACCCACCTAAATTTTTAAAAACTTTTGTTGATACGCAAAAGAAATTACATAATAACAAAACAATTATTTGTTTAGCATCTTATGATCACAATAAAGTATCTATAATCGTAGGAATTACCAACGATTTGACTGAAATTTATGATTCTACAAAGTTAGTAAAAGCTGCTTCAGCTATTGTTGGTGGAAAGGGGGGTGGCGGAAGAAAAGATCTTGCCCAAGCAGGTGGCAATTTAGTTGATTTAATTATTAAAATTCCTGAAATTTTAAAAGAGGAAATTCTAAAACTAACCTAATTTCTCTTCTAATTTTTCCTTTAAGGCTGTTAAAAATTCTTCAGTATTCAACCACTTTTGATTTGAATTTATTAAAATAGCTAAATCCTTTGTCATTTTTCCAGATTCAACAGTTTCAATGCATACTTTTTCTAAGGTGCTTGCAAAAGCACTTAATTCAGGATTGTTGTCAAACTCACCTCTAAAATGTAAACCTCTGGTCCAAGCAAATATAGAAGCTATTGGATTAGTTGATGTTGGAATTCCTTTCTGATGATTTCTGAAATGTCTTGTAACAGTTCCATGAGCTGCTTCAGATTCTATAGTTTTTCCATCTGGAGTCATCAATACGCTTGTCATTAAACCTAATGATCCAAATCCTTGCGCAACTGAGTCTGATTGTACGTCTCCATCGTAATTTTTACAAGCCCAAATAAATTCACCTTCCCATTTAAGTGATGATGCAACCATATCATCAATCAATCTATGTTCGTAAGTAATATTTTCATCTTTAAATTTATCTTTAAATTCATCCTCATATATCTTTTGAAATAGATCTTTAAATCTTCCATCATAAATTTTTAAAATTGTGTTTTTTGTTGATAAATAAACTGGCCATTTTAAATTTAAACCATAAGTTAAGCATGCTCTAGCAAAATCAATAATTGATTCATCTAAATTATACATCGAAAGTGCAATTCCTGGTTTCTTGAACTCGTAAACCTCTTTCTCAATTATTTTTGAACCATCACTTGGTTCAAATACCATCTTTAATTTTCCAGGTTTATCAATAATTGTATCAGTAGCTCTATATTGATCACCAAAAGCATGTCTTGCAACAACTATAGGCTTATTCCAATTACTTACTATTCTAGGAACATTAGAGCAAATTATTGGTTGTCTAAAAATTGTTCCTCCTAATATATTTCTAATTGTGCCATTAGGAGATCTCCACATTTCTTTAAGATTAAATTCTTCTAATCTATTTTCATCAGGAGTTATTGTTGCACATTTAACACCAACATTATATTTTTTTACCGCTTCAGCAGCATCAATAGTAATTTGGTCATTAGTTTCATTTCTTTTTTCTATACTTAAATCAAAATATTTAATATCAATATCTAAATAGGGTAAAATTAATTTTTTTTTAATAAAATGCCATAAAATTCTGGTCATTTCATCACCATCCATTTCAACAATGGGATTTGTTACTTTGATTTTTTTCATTAATTAAACAGATTAGCGAAATCTTTAAAACTTCTTATATTTTTACAATTACTTTGTAAATTTTTATTTCCAAATTTATTACTTTTAGCTTTTTCATACATTTGAATAAGTGGGTCCCAATATCCTTTAAAGTTAAATAATATTATTGGTTTCCTATGAATATCTAGAAAAGACCATGAAATTACTTCTGTGGCCTCTTCAATTGTCCCTGAACCACCAGGTAAAATTAGGAAAGCATCTCCCAATTCAAATAATTTTTTCTTTCTTTCAGACATAGATTTGACAATAATAGTCTCAGTTATTGATTTATTAATTTTTTCTTTTGTTGCTAAAAATTTAGGCATAATTCCAATTACTTCACCTTTGTTTTTATGAGCTATACTAGATATTTTGCCCATAATTCCTACTTTTCCGCCCCCATATATAATCTTAATTTTTTTTTTACTCAAAAATAACGCTATTTTTTCTGCGAGTTCATAATAACTTGTGTCTAATAAATCTGATGAAGAGCAGTAAATTGTTAAAGATTTTATGTTCATTTTTCTATATGTATATTTTTTATTTATAAAACTGAATTAATTTCTAATGCAATTTAATATTCACAAAGAAGGTTGGACATATTTTATATTATGCTCAATTATATCTATAATTTTCTTACCTTTTTTCCCTATAATTGGGATTTTATTAATTATATTAACTATTTATATATTTTATTTTTTTAGAGACCCTGTCAGAGTCATTCCTGATGAAGATGTTATTATTTCACCAGCTGACGGTATTATAACTTTTATAGGTATATCAAATCCACCTAAAGAATTAAATATAGAAGATAAGTTTATAAAAGTTAGTATTTTTTTAAGCATCTTTAATGTTCATGTAAATAGACTGCCTGTTTCTGGTAAAGTCACTGATATAAAATATGTTGAAGGAAATTTTTTAAATGCTTCTCTTGATAAATCAAGTGATAAAAATGAAAGAAATATTATTCTAATAGAAGATGAATTGTCTAATAAATATATTGTTACACAAATAGCAGGATTAATTGCGAGAAGAATTATCTGTGATTTAAAAGTAGATCAAAGATCAATTAAAGGACATAGATTTGGAATTATTAAATTTGGGAGTAGAGTTGATTTATACATGCCTTTAAATACTAAAACATTGGTAAGTGTAGGGCAAACTGTTATTGGTGGAGAGACAATTATATCTAATATAAATAAAATTGATCAAATAAAAAAATTTACAAAAATATGAGTAATAATAATTATTTAGCTAAGTACCTTCCGAATTCTATAACTATACTTTCATTATGTTGTGGTCTTTCTTCGTTAAGGTTCTCTCTTTTAGAAGAGTGGAAGATATCTATATATTTAATTATATTTGCATCTATTTTTGATTTTTTTGATGGATGGTTTGCTAGAAAACTTAAAGGTAACAGCAATTTTGGTGCTGAGCTTGATTCATTAAGTGACTTCATATCATTTGGAGTTGCACCTAGTATATTAATTTACTTATGGTCAATATCACATTTTAATTCTTTTGGTTGGAGTATAACTCTTTTTTTCTCTGTTTGTGCAGCATTAAGATTAGCTCGTTTTACAGCTGATATATACTTAGTTGATAAGCCTATTGATGATACAACTTATTTTATAGGCGTTCCTTCACCAGCAGCTGCTATTTTATGTTTATTGCCAATTTTTTTATTTATTGAATTAGATTTTAATTTTTTTAGAAATCCCTATTTAAATATTGCTAATTTGATTGTTATTGGTCTTTTGATGGTAAGTAAAATACCAACTGTCTCATTAAAAAAAATAAAATTCTCAAAAAAAGTAACTCCTTTTATTATTTTGTTACTTGTAATAATTTGTATAGGATTAATAACTAATCTTTGGATTACATTAATTATTTTATCAATAGCATATATATATACAATTATTCATACTATATTTTTCTATTTAAGATTTAAGATTTAAGATTTAAGATTTAAGATTTATTTTCTTAATATACCAATTTCTTAAATTTTCTCTTAACATTAATGCAGCTGGTGTGACTATCAGTGTTAATAATGTTGCAAATACTAATCCAAAAACAATAGCAGTAGAAAGTTGTACCCACCATTGAGTGTCAGGAGATCCTCTTGATACTTCTCTAGTAATAAAATCAACATTAGTCATTGTAACCATTGGTAATAAGCCTAAAACAGTTGTAAATGTGGTTAAAAGAACAGGCCTTAATCTTTGTGCCCCAGTTTTAATTATTGCATCTTTTACGTTAGGCATTTTGGTTCTTAAAAAATCAAATGTATCAATTAATATGATATTATTATTTACCACAATTCCTGCCAGAGCTATTACCCCTACACCTGTCATAACAATACTAAAAGCTTGTCCCGTAATCATTAAGCCAATGAAGACACCAGCTGTTGACATTATTACAGCAAATAAAATTAACATACCACTATAGAAGCTATTAAATTGTAATAATAAAATCATTAACATCATAAACAATGCAACACCAAATGCTTTAGTTAAAAATTCTTGAGCCTCTTTTTGATCTTGATTTTCTCCTATTAATTCAACTTTTACTTTTGAATCTATATTAAACCTCTTTAATCCTTCTAAAGTTTTGCCTCTAAATGTTGGTGGATTATCATTTATTCCTAATACATACTCTAATTCTTTAACTTTTGCATCTGCATATACCCCAGCTTCTAAATCTGCTTGAATATTAATTGCATTTTTAGAATCAACTCTTATAATATTTCCAGTTCTATTATTTGCTATGATTTTAACAAAATTTGATATCGGGACTAAACCTTTAGAGGTGTTAACTCTTAAATTTTCAATTATATCTAATGTCCTTCCTTCAGAAGGATATCTTAAATATAGAGGAATGCTGTCACTTGCATCATCAGGTCTATATTCCCCTAATTTTATTCCATTTGTTGCAAGTTTAATGACATTTCCAATAGATGATATATTTGCACCAAATTTTGCGGCTTGTTTTCTATCTACTTTAACTTCCCACTCTATCCCTGGGGCAGGGAAATTGTCCTCAATATTTATTAAACTAGGATAAGTATCAATAAATTTTTTTAATTTAAAGCCTTCACTTAAAAGTAAATTTTTATTTGGAGAAGTTAATTTGATATTTATTGGCTTTCCTTCACCAGGTCCTCCTTCTAATTCTCTACTTTCTACTTTTATGCCTTTTATGAATTTAGTCTCTTTTAAAATTTCATTTAGAATTACTTGCGATTTTCTTCTCATATTCCAATCGTTATATTCTAGACTAATTGAGCCTATAAAATCTTCAGAAGATTCTGATTGATCAGATATATCCCCACTTAAAGCGTAAATATTTTTAAATTCATTATTTCTAGATTGAATTTCTAAAATTATATTTTCAACTCGACTCACGTACCTTTGCTTTTCTTCTGCAGATAAATTTCCCCTTGCATATACAACAATTTTTGCAAGCTCAGGTTCTATTTCAGGAAAAAATTCAATACCTTTACCAACTTTACTATAAGTAAAATTTACACCTAGTAAAATTATTATTGAGAAAATTAAAACTTTTGATGGATGATTTAATAAAAAATTAATTAATTTTACATAAACACCAACAAAACCCTTTAATTTTAATGTTGATTCATTGCTTTCAGAAGACAAA
>ENA-OSJC01003968-OSJC01003968.1-marine-metagenome-genome-assembly--contig:-NODE-3968-length-10362-cov-12.371804_pt1 | contig 10362 bp, 8 predicted proteins | sample MGYA00237885_ERZ534234 | MGnify/ENA primary metagenome ERZ534234 (study PRJEB26413, sample SAMN06343907) | marine metagenome | isolation source: coastal waters | place: Atlantic Ocean: West Antarctic... | reverse complement strand
TTTTTTAGATGCTTCTTTGTTTGTCTGTGACGGTATAGATAAGGAAGTTTGAAACAGCTTCCGCACACATCGCACTGGATTATAGTTGCTTTATTCTCACGATACCAATTCCGACCATTCTCTCGATTTCTCTCTGTAACAAAAACCGAGTGGTCGGTAATATTATTGATAGTGGTCATTTGCGATATATAATATAGATTGATGTGTTTAAATCATTTATATATATGTTCAAATAGTCCCCACGCTAATTCTCGTAGTTTGAATTGAGTATATTAAAAGCTTGAACTGTTTGAAATTTTAATATATGTAGCAATATATATGTATTACAAACAATTAAACGGCTTTGTGCTACAACCACACACGAGAATAGAAGATAATTTGCTACATCGACAGTCTGCTACTATTGCGGAGCGGGAAGATGAATTGAAAGCCCAGATTAAAAATAAAAATGTATTCTTTGGTGCCGGTGAAATGGACGCATTGAATGCTCGGATGGATGAGTTTGAAAATGACCTCATGTCTGTAATTGACGAGAAGTTAGAATTGTTGGAAACCAAAATAAAGTTAGCCGATTTATACCAAGACGAAGACGATGATAGCAGTAGCGATGATAGCGACAGCGAACCCGAACACGAACCCGAATCCGAAACAGAAAGCGAACCCGAGACAGATGATGATGATAGTAGTGACGAAGAAAATGATACCGGATTAACCAAACAAGAGAAGCGGAGGAAATATCTCAAAGATTATCACCAAAAGTATTATTTGAAAAATAAAGCGGATAAATTGAAACGACAACTCAAACAACAATAGTTAAACCAATTAGATATTGTATATCCCAGCATACAATATTATAATAAATATATCAGTCCAAAATTTATGCCCTACAGAATTGAATAAAAAAATAACAAAATAATTATTTTTTTATACTACATAATCGTTTTTATTCGTAATATATAGATTGAGATTGTATTGTGTGAGGGCGTGTCTTCGCTAACGAGATTTGCCGGTCAAGCTCATCGTTTTGTTTAAAATGAGCCATACTGATTTTATAGATAACGGACTCGGTCAAACCGATTCCATAAATCTTTTTTGTTTGAGCTTTGATATATGCTGATATTGTATCTGATTTATAAGCCCGACCGTGTCTATTCATAAATAAAAATGATCGTTTAGTATCATTGATATTATTTACACAAGAAATAAATCGCTTATCATCAATTTTATTTGTGAGCGTGCCAAATGTGGTGAATAATTTATATCGATTACGGACATATACAGCCAACCCGGCATCATCAATATATAGATAATTCTCTGTCGACGGTCGCTCTTGTAAGTGAACCGCAGTCAAATCCATATTTCTTGTTCCAAGATTAATCAAAATATACAGCAAAATGTAATCCGTGTCTGTAATCCGATTATTCTTCGGATAACCCATAACTGCGACCATCGCACCGTAGGGCATATCAATATCTTGTAATTGATTTTTGCTCTTGGTGGCTGTGTAATTAGTCTGTCGTTTGGTATACAATTCAATAGCATCAGTGATTTTAACGGCATCATGTTTGTTTTTAATCACATTGACAAGCAAAAGCAAGAATTTCTCGCAGATTACAGCTTTCAAACCGACAAGCCGTTTAAAATCACTCTCTTTGGCGATAGAATATTGTTCTTCCAGCACTTCCAAAATAGCGTCAACATTCTTATGTAAGACTGGCGGCTTGACTTTTTTCAATTTCAAAAGCTCTTGTATGCGATAAAACAGATAAATATAATTCTGGATTGTCTTATCATTTAGCTGTCTCTCTCCGCAATATTTTTCCAATAGCAACCGGTTTGGTTTAATCAGCTTTTCCATTGTATATATTATATATATAGTTTTTCTTTATATCTGTTTAAATCACTATTTATTCTGGTAAAGCACAAAAATTCTCAATCAGATTATATCCAAATACAGAAGACGCATATTCGGTGCTTGAATAGTCACCGCCAAAGATATTTTGGATTGGCTTGGCGAAGTCGCTATTAACCAGAGTTGTAATTTTTAATCTGTCTTCCGTCGTTCCGCAGATAACAAGCAGTTGCTTTGCTCGGGTTATCGTCGTGTAGAATATATTTTTAGTCCCGATAGAATTGTAGCTGTTGTAATGTAAATTATAAATGACGCTATTAAACTCCGACCCCTGAAATTTATGAGTGCTTTGACAATATCCGAGCTGGAAATCATAAAAGAATTTGTTAGCTGGAATGGTCTCGATATAACAACGTCCGCATAATTCTCCAAATGACTTGCCGTAAAATACATCAAAATATTTGACTTGAATCACATCTCTACTTCCAATTGAATGATCACCAATAACGAGACCGAATGACCCATTTGGCACACCAATAGAGCAATCAGCAGTATCATCGCTGTCTACGTCTGCCTCATCATCTATTTGACAATCCAAGATTGGTTGGCCCTTCTTATTTTTTTTATATATCTTCTTCGTGTTCGAACATCTCATTACAACAGAGCCGACATAGACGTTTGGAAACTTCGCTCTATCCACATTGCTATTAGTCGAAATTGGTTTTTTATCTTTAAAAATATTCGCTTGAATATCTGCCGATGTTATTGCGTAAAGTGCTGGTTTGATACACGCAGTATTTGTGTTACTGTTATCCGAAGATTGGCTAATATAATTAATATAAAAGCTCGAGAACTCGTTGTTAAAATCGGTGTTGTTCATTGTCAAGTAATAAACACCCTCTGTCACGTCGGGCGAATAGTCTGGAATTTGAATCGGTTTTTTATTTTTTGTATGATGGTCAACCGTGTGCTTGATAAACCCACTCAACGGATTTGTGTCTGCTTGGCGTTTTACAACATTCAGCGAACATATATTAATGTAATTAGCGAACGTCTTATCGATACACATGCTAATGAATGGCGTTCCGTTTTGTTTGACGGGAAGCACTTGCTTATAATCACCGATAAATATAAGTCTTGTAAATGGCATTTTTAAAAAGCGATTTAACATTGAATTACCTATCATACTCGCTTCGTCAACAATAATATTGCCATAATCATCTTTTGGTTCTTGCTGAAATTTCATTCTCGCACAGAATGATGCTATAGTCATCGCTTCTGGGCGATATACTGTCGAACAATCAATGTCGCTTACTGGAAACGCTACATTTAATTTATTAACAATAACGTCTTTTGCTTTCGCAGAGATAGTCAAAAATGTTAACGGCTGATTTAATCTTTCACATACTTTCGCAAGACCGATAGAGATAGTTGTCTTACCGGTCCCAGCAGACCCATTGATTACACTGATTTTGTTATGAATACATTTTTGAATACACTCGGTTTGTTCGTCTGTTAGAGATATTTTTTTTTTCATTTCTTCTTGATATTCATCTAAAGCACGTTTTACCACATTTGCGTATTTGTCACCGCCATTTAATGTTTGAGTATTTATTTGGTTTTTAATCGAGCTTTCTACTGTTTTGTTATATCTACTCGCATACAAATTCAAGCTGGAATGCTTTACAAGATACTTTTGATACTCGCTGAATTTTAAAACGGGATTGAAGTATTTATGAAAATCTTGACTGTCAAACTCTTTTTTATGACGCCACATCTGCTGGTAAATGCTTCCACCGTCTGATGTTACGGTGTTTACAAGCTTATCGTAGATGAATCGCTGTGGTATCTGATTTAAAATATGTAGCGTCTCTGTATGTTTAAGATATTCTATAACGACTTTGAAAGACACATCTAAATTGATTGGGTGAAACATGTCTAAATCCAGCTCCAGCATTTCAAATTTAATCTTTGTGGAAACCGCTTTTAGAATTGGGTTTGTATATCTATTTTGTAAATGTTTAAACGACATAAGAAATTCGCAAAATAGAAATAGCGAATAATTACCCTCTTTCTCTATTGCTGGAGATGAAGAAAATAATTCATATAAATTTGTCATCTTCTTGATGTGATTTTTATCAGCTCCGATAAAATGTTGTTCTATTTTATTAATAAAGTAAACGTCTCTGGGGGTCTTGGATGATAAATGTTGTAATGAAAAATTAATTTCATTACGCAGTTTGCTCAGAACCTTAGTTTTATAAGCGAGTAAATGTTGCTCGGTCGCTGTATTCATTATATACTTAGTTACATAATATCTTTAAGTCCGTTTAAATCCCTATATATGGTTTAGAGAGATATAATGTTAATTATTATAATGCTTGATTAATTAATGAGTATTTCTAGTTAAGACTAATTTGGCTTAACTAAGAGTTAAAACGCAAAATTCAGAAGCCAATCGTGAAAATTGGCCACTAGCATAATTCTTTTCAGTTTCGTTTTTGACTTTTGATTTATTGAATTTAACTCTTAGTTAAGCCAAATTTGTCTTGACTAAAAAACTCATCTGTAAATATACACTATACTATGTTGTATTGTATATAGTTATAATGTAATCTATCAGCTTGAGTCGTGTTAGCGGAGAGAATAATAGTAATATTGAAAATTGTTTTTTTTAGAATTGTTATAAATAAGTGGTGTAATCGAGAGTTTCTCTCTGTAACTCCAACTCAGACAGAGTCTTATAGAATGTAATTGATATATTTATATAGAATTGGTATGTTGTGGTGGCTGTGGCTGGTATTGGTAATTATCGTGGGTAGTAGCATATGGTGAGTCATTCTCGATATTAATCGTATATTATTTTACCTACAGCTAAGCGTATATAACTTGCCGATAAAAATACATCTATCCACTACATAAAATAAATATGGCTGTGATTGTCGGCGTTGTAGAGAGATAATAAATATAAATAGAGAATCTCATATTTCTATTAAATTTATAAATATTTACAGAATCTGATAGTTGTTTCTCTCGGGCTATTCAAACTAAAGTCTGTATTATAAGTAAATGTTCTATTGGTAATGTATAGATACAGTATATATAACAGCATCTCCAAACCCATTCAATTTACAATTTAGTTTTCTAATAATGTCGCATCAATTAAATGCGATATTATTTAAATGTTTTTTATGATTTGAATTTTAACAAATTTAACTTCCAAAATGTAGTTCATATTGAGCATCGGTCTGTTTCAAAATCCGCTCCAAGAACTGATGGTTACAATCGACGGTCATGTTTTGTTTAATTAGCTCATCTAAAATATTCTCCACCGTCATCTCCGCATTGTTAATAACATAGAACTTTGGCTGTTGTCTATCGACGCCCGTATATTTCGTATCGTGGCAGTAACAGATAAATGTCTGCTTTACAACAATTTGCGACTCGTCGGATAATCGTTCTTTCAATTCATCTGGTGTGAAACAGATTGTAAACTTGGCGTCTGGAAATCTATGGTTTATAAAATCCATATCGGCATCAAACTTTTGGCTATCAATATCGTTCTGTCGTTCTGCGGCATAAAGCCGTTCGCCAGTTATCTTGTCGTGTATCTTACACTCGCCATTTTTATATGACCAGACCCAATTAAACTGCTCGTCATCCATTTATAATTATATTACCCGCTAACTCTTTATATCTGTTTAAATCACTAACTAAGTTCGCTCCAGCCATCATGCGTTTCGTCCTCAGACTCTCGAACAGTCCAGCCAGTGATGGAATCCGCATCTAACTTTTGCCCATTAAATTTGCGTTGGCGTGGTGTCCAGCATTTCGTTAGAATCCGATGTTTGACTGATACGATTTCTTTCACTTTGCTTTTTGTGTGGGCTGTCTTATGCGATTTGGGCAGATTGATATAATATGATGATTGTAGTAATATAGCCCATATCTCAGTCCATTTTACAAACTCGTTTTCGCTTTGAACAAAATTGTCCGTCCAAAAGCTGTCATAGAACGGGTCACTCGCCATCATATATTTTTTGCTCTCGTCCACGACTTTTTGAGGCGGTTTCAGTATGTATTCTTGTTGTTGAAACTCTTTAAATGAGTCAAATAATATCTCCATTAATGCTTGTTTATGATCATCTTGAAATTCGTCGGTTGTGTAATATGGGTTTGCTTTATGTATGAGCGGATTTTGTTTTTCTTCCTCAGTCAGCACCGCCCATTGTGCGTGATTTAAAAACTTAGATGTAAAATCTATGACCATCAGTCGTCTATCCATCGCATCAGTCGTCTCGTCTAATTTTGGTAATTCATTAAACTCGCCAAGTAACGAATGCTTTAATTTTGTGACCGTATCGGTGCTATATAATGTTCGGGCGTTAATTTCTTTGTCGCCAGTAATTTCTTTAATTGTAGAACAACAGATATTGAGTTTCTTTTCCGGTTCTTGAAATAGCGTGAATCGTTTGTTGTTCATATTTGCTATAGCGGGATTAGCTCCCTCTTTTATTGGTTGTGAGACGACACTTGACGGTAGCTTATAAGCATAGTCGCCGAGCGTTGTCATCATCAGCGAATTGATGAGACTCTTTCCGTTACCGCCTCCGCCTTTTGCTACAAAAAAATGCTGGATTACTTTGCCATAAATCCCAGTCGATAGAACTTGTAAATAAAAATCTCGCACAACTTTGTCTGTAAATACCGTATCAAACAGTTTTAATAAATCTGATTTTTTGCTTTTCTTGTATCCATTCACCCACTTCCATCCAGTGGTTAGTGAAATATATTGATTAAATTGCGGTTCGACCCACGTAGCAGTTTCTAAGTTGTAAATTTTATTTGTAAATGCCAATAGAAATTCGCTCGTGTCAAAGCTAACACAGTTGTTTTCCAATACCCGCATACAGTCTTTCACTAATCTATCTCGGCTGGTCACGTTGCGTAAGTGTTTATCAATTAATGTCGAGCGGTAGGTCGTGATTTTTTTATCTTTCTCGAGCAGTAGCGAGTCACACATATCTCCGCCTTTGGCTCGTGCTTCTTCTGAGGGCTGTCCCCATTTAGCTTTCATTTTATTAAAAAAATCTTCTTTTTCAGATGTATTTGAATCTTTAACTTTAGTGTATTCTTCCATATCAATTGCGATTTTTTCTTTCACAATCCCCGATTTATCTCTTAGAATTTTTCTAAAATCATTATCGACATAAGCAGATAATCTTGACTTGGTAGCATCTCTTTCCCAAAATACGCCATTATAAAAAAATAAATTACTGTTCACTACGATGAATTTTTCATAAAAAAACAACTTGAAATAGTCCGCATATAGCCCATCGTTATACTCATGTTTCCATAAATCAAAATTTATATGATCATTTAAAATGTCTTTATAGCCATCGTTCATTGGCTTTTTAATAAAAATTAAGTTTAATCCAGTAGAGTCGTGTATGTATTGATTTAGCTCAATTAATACTTCGGGTTTGTAGTGCTTATCTTCTATCATAATTCCGTCATTACACAGCGAACAAATATCGTCTTTAATGTAATTGTTGTCTACTAAAAATTCATAGACTTGCTCTAACACTTGGCATTCTATATCTTGTAAAAAGATACTCGTCGTAGTCCCATCGGGGTTATTCTTTTTGTTTAATTCATTTTTGGTTTTACACAGCTTATATAAATCCGGATTAGACTCACAAATCCATTTTTGAATATTCTTTATTTCAGCCGTTAGTCCGGAAATCGTAGACATTTCTTTACACTCGGGTTTTTCAATTTCATAAGCACTCATCCAAATATCAGTCGTTCCGCCATTCAACAGCCGAATAATTAAATTTTTAGCAATCTCTTTCGGTGTGGTATATTTCTCGTGATGTTTTGGATGGCCACAATAATCATTTTTACCCAGTGTATAAAACTCAATAATTTCATTTAAAAAACCATTTCGGTTAGAACAATACTGCGAGAGATACTTACAATCTAACCCATTAGATTCTACAATCTGATTCAGTATTTCCGGATGACAATTCTGAATATCAATATCAGTCATAACTCCATTTACAAGCGTGTGGCGTGTTTGACGGCGGATGCTATGTAAACCCCACGATTTGTATGGATTTACACGGCCAACACCAAGCGACGATTGCGTATATTTTACTTCCGCACAATTGTTACTGATATTGTTAGCATAATCATTCAATTGTTTTCTTTCGTTCCAAGCATCAGTGGTAACAACTAAATCGCTGTTTGTTATTTTTTCCAATAGATTAATATCAATCGGTTCGTATAAAATAATATCTTTAAAAATAGACTGTCGGTTTAAATCTATCGTTTTACAAGCGACTAACGACATATTATATATATACAACATACGGATTCTTTAAGTCCGTTTAATTCCCTAAATACTATACTTTTTAAATAAAAGTAAAACAAAACTTTTATTGAAAATTTAATATACCATAGTAGATTGCGGATAGATAATATCCACGGCATTATCAATAAGGGACTCGCAAGTAGATTGATTTTTAGCATTCAGCACTATGGGTTCAATCGTTCTGATATACAGCTGTCTTTTTTTTTGAAGCGTTTGTGGCGTGTATCTATTCACAAGAATTGACTTATCGCCGTTCTTTTTACACGATGACAATGTGCTGTCATACCACTGGAGATACTTTTTGTAGAATTCAGTTGCGGGAATTGATACCACAGAGATTCCGTTATTTGATTGTGAGTCGGCGTTCTTATAAATATAATGATTGACACCCTTCTCAGTAAACACTTTATTGAGATAATTGCTATTTAAAAATCTCACGATTTCTTTGCGTGTCGAACAATAGAACAGATTTTCTCGACGTGGAATTGACACAATATAAACGTTTTTAATCATATTTATAACTGTAATAGATATATATATTAAATTGTTTCTCTTTAAATAAATATGCTAAATATCTAATAATAGATGGGGTATTAAAAGAGAAATAAAGAATATAAAGAATTCCATATATATATATTGTTATAAATGGAATCGCTGTCTATCGATAATCAAAATCTAATCAAACAATATTTTTCGCCGAGAGAATTATCGGTAACCACAAAAAAGAAATATCTTGTTTATTTCAAGAAGTTTGAGGAGCTATTAGAACATGAGATTGATATAGATTCTAACTCTATTGGTAGTAATATCGAGACAATTATTAAAATTGCGGACAGAGAATATGCTAATAAGCGTATGAAATCTGAGTATATCAAACAATTTTTACTGATATTGAATTGCTTAAATAAATCTGTTTCACTTTCAAACAACATTAAAAAGTATTCTAAGCTTACAAATAGTCATTATAGCAATAAAAAACAAATTGCGGAGACTGGTATTGTAAGCGTTCCAACTCTGCTTTCTCTATTAAAACACTCAGACGTGACCGACACTGATTACTGTCTGTTTTTTTTATTATTAAATTATGGCTTATGTCCAGATGATTTGGTGATTAATGTTACGAACACCGATGGAAAATATATGTATTGCCAGCCTCAAATAAAAGACAAGAATAAAATAGCGAGCGTGAAATATGTTCTGACTACAAAAACGATTACTATTAAAAGTCGCAGATTTATTGATACGATTAAAAATCATACAACAACAACACTGTTTGATTTTGGTGAATATGATAATATCTCCGACTATATCGATAGTAGATTTAAATCTTATTTGAAGACAGATGCGTATATCTGCGAGGAATTCATTTATAATTTGCTGGTGAATTATTACACGGAGCATAACAAATACGCCAAGCTTTCGAAATTACAGAGACCAGAAGAGTAATATAAAAAATGGTTTAAACATATTGATATATATTTATATAGCAATATGAACGTTGGGTTTACTTATGAAATTAGAGATAAGACCAATACCGATTTAGTGTATTATGGCAGTAGCGAGATGCCGTCTTTGGAAGACAGAATGAAAATACATTTGAAAAATTTTAAACATTGGAAGAAGAATAATGATGCGGATTATTGTTATTCTTTCAAAGTATTAGAGCTAAATAATTACAAAGCGACATTATTAAAGATTATTTTTTTCACAATCAAATGGGAACTGCGAGAGCAGGAACGGCATTTAATCGAGTATCAAACGTGTGTTAATAACAACGTTCCAAACAGAACACAAGCAGAGCATTATCAAGCGAACAAAGAAAAAATTAAAGAACAAAAAGCAGAGCATTATCAAGCGAACAAAGAACAAAAAGCAGAGCATTATCAAGCGAACAAAGAAAAAATTAAAGAAAAAATTAAAGAATACCAAACAGAGAACAAAGATAAAATCAACCAGAGGGCAACAAAAAAATTTAATTGCCCATGTGGTGGTAAATACACTGGAGCACATAAATCAAAACACGATAAAACGAACCGACATCAAAATTGGTTAAAAACCCAAGAATGAATAAAAATCGTGTATAACCCCCCACAAACTATAATCTTTGACAATATCTATAATAATTTTATACTAC
>ENA-OSJC01003967-OSJC01003967.1-marine-metagenome-genome-assembly--contig:-NODE-3967-length-10363-cov-5.308380_pt1 | contig 10363 bp, 9 predicted proteins | sample MGYA00237885_ERZ534234 | MGnify/ENA primary metagenome ERZ534234 (study PRJEB26413, sample SAMN06343907) | marine metagenome | isolation source: coastal waters | place: Atlantic Ocean: West Antarctic... | reverse complement strand
TTTTTATAGTCTGAAGCAGCTCCTACTGCTGCAGGCAAACCCCATCCCATTGGAGCATGGCCTGAATTTGTAAATAAAGATTGGTTTTTTTTATTCATAAACGCTTGGTGGGTAGTTGTAAATGAAAAACCCATATCAGTCACAATAGTTGATGAGTTAGGTAAATTAGCTGACAATATATTTATGAAACGATAAGAATTTATATATTTTTTTTTATTAAAGTTTTTTTTATCCAATATAGGGAAGTTTTTTTTTAATCTATTACAATAATTAAGCCATTTATTTATTTGTATTTGTTTTTTAAAATAATAACTTAGTTGAGATATAAATAATTTAGCATCACAGCAAATTTTATAATCTATATTCATATCTTTTTTAACAAGTTCAAATTTATCAATGTCTACCATAACTTTTGTTTTGGCAGCTCTTGCAAAATCTTTACTATTGTAGCCAGTTACCATGTATGGCAACCTTGATCCAATAGATAAATAAAAATCTGAATTTTGAATTATAAAATTTGAATAGCGACTTCCAAATGCACCTGGTTTTCCCATATTCATAGGGTGTGAAGCTTCAATCAGATCATCTGCATTCCATGTTTGTACAAAAGGAATTTTGTTTTTTTCAATAAATTTTTTGAAAACTTTATGTGCTTTAGACAATCTAACTCCTTGACCAATATGTATTATTGGTCTTTTAGATAAAGCTAACAACTTTGCTATCTTTTTTATTTGATTAAGAGTTTTAATATCAATTTTTTTTTTTGAGATCGATTTGTAAGAAAGAAGTTTACTATCTTCAATTTTTGCACTCTGAATATCTGCTGGTATATCAATCCATACTGGTCCTGGTCTACCTTCTTGTGATAAGTTTAGAGCTTTCTCCAAGTGATATTTAATATGTGATGGATCTTTTACTAAAACAGCGTATTTTGTTACAGGTTTGACTAAGCTTACCATGTCTATTTCTTGTACACCTATTTGACGTTTTCTAGAATTTTTAATTGTTTGATCCAAAAAAACTTGTCCAGAAATAAATATAACTGGAATTGAATCAATCCAAGCAGATGATACTCCTGTTACTGTATTTGTGCCACCAGGACCAGTTGTAACTAATGCACATCCTAAGCTATTATTTTTTCTAGCGTAACCTTCGGCAGCAAAGGAAGCTGCTTGCTCATGATGACAGCACACATACTTAATTTTTTTAGATCTTTGGAGAGCATCACATAAACTTATAGAACCACCACCAGAAACAGTAAAAACATTTTTAATTTTTTGTTTTTCGATAAATTTTATAACATAATCGGAAACTGATATTTTCATTGCCAGTATAATTTATTTTTATTAATAGATGTTGTCTTAATATCTTTAAAAGTTTTTTTTATAAGATTTGGATTAAAAAGTCTATAGCCATTATGCGGCATAGGTTGTGTTCTCTTTGTAAATAAAATTTTTGAAGATGATTTTGTATTTTTAATTACAACTTGAGCTATTTCCAAAAAACTAATTTTAGTTCCAGTTACTAAATTTAAAATACCTACATATTTGTATATTAATGAATTATAAATAATTTTAGCTACGTCATTAACATCAATATGATCTCTTAACTCTTCACCTTTTCCAAATAATTTTATTGGTTGATTTTTTTTGGCTAACCTTAAAAAACTATTTGGTCCATACCCATTGTGTGGGTCTTCTTTTCCATAAATTAATGTAGGCCTTAATATGCATAAATTATTTTTTGAAATAAGAGATATGATCTTTTCCCTGCATAGATGCATTAATCCATGAAAGTTATCTGGATCAGTTTTTGAATATTCATTTATTTTTTTTAAACTATCAGAATAAACAGCATCTGAGCTTATATATAACATATGATTAATATCTTTATTTTCTAAGCTTATACAAATATTTTGAATAATCTTAATATTTTTTTCTAACATTTCCATATTTTTGCAAGGTGCTTTTGCAGCAATGATAACTAATGAATCTTGGTTTGTTATTATTTTTTTTAACTTAATTGTTGAACTTTTTTTTGATAAATCTATATCTTTTCTTTTTATTGCTAAATAATGAATATTTTTTAATTTCAATATTTGTTCAAGTTTTGACGATATAAATCCTCCAGAACCTAAGATTACTACTCTTTTTGGTTTAATTGGTTTTCTTAATTTTGCTACCATTATCTAACTCCCATTGAAAAAATTTTTGATTTCTTTATTAAACTTTTATTTATAATGTTATATGGGTCTATTATAAATTTACCATTATAATGTTTGTTTAATAATTTTTGGTTTTTTTCATCTCTTATCAATTCCCATGGAGTTAATATCAATAAAATTTGAATATTTTTAAAAAAAGTTTTTAAGTCTTCTTCAAAATGAAAATTTTTTAATTTGATATTAATTTTTTTAACAATAGGGTCATTCAACAAGAATTGGTGATTTGGAAATTTTTTGATTACTTTTAAAGCTGGTGAATTAGTTAAAAAAGAAATATTTTCTTTGTATGTAAGTCCAAATATACCAATTTTATAATTATTTTTTTTTACAAGTTCTAGTTTTTTTAAGACCCACTCACTTCTATATCTTGAATTTCTATCAAAGCTCTTTAGTACATCACTCTTACACTTATGTTTTTTTTGAATTTTAATTGAGGTTTGCAAATCTCTTTGTAAATTTCCACTTAAAACACCAAGACCCGGATTTATGTAAGCTTTCTTTCCTATTCTTTGATCATTATGGAGAATATTTTTAATTTTATACCAATCTGCACCAATTTTTTCACAAATTTCAGATAAAGTATTAGTAAATGAAATAGATGAAATTAAGTACAAATTAATAGCAATTTTTGCTAATTCTGCACTCTTATAATTCATAAATTTTATTTGACAATTATATTGATCAAGATATTTTTTTAATAAATTTTGTTCACCTAGTTTAAATCCACCTATTATTATTTGTACTGGAAACATAGCTCTTTTAATGGCCATACCAAAAATTAAAGTTTCAACTTGATAATAAAGTTTATTCTTATTCCATTTAATTTTTTCTGTAAATCCTGGATAAACTTGGGATAAAATAACTAATATTTTTTTTTTAGTAATTCTATTATTTATTTTTTTAATTATATTTTTTATATCTAAATAATCGCTTTCATTTTTAGAATTTATAGGCGTGTCTTTAGAAACATAAATTATATCACTATTATTTAAATCCTCAATATCGCTCGTACAATATATATTTTTTTTAAATTTCTTAAATAATTCTAAAAGTTGAGGTTCATAGAAATTAAATTTGAAATCTTTTAAATTATTAATAGTTAGATTATCTTCATCATATAAAATTACTTTATTTTTTTTTGATGCAGCTACTACAGCATGACAAATACCCAAATGAGTTGCACCAGCAAATCCTATTTTCATTTTAATATTTTATATATTTTTTTCAATTTGATTAATAGTATCATTAATCATTAAATCCCTATTATAATTCAAATATTTTCTATTTTTTATTAAATATTTGAAATAATTAAATTCTTCTCTCCAAGTTGGGTCTTCACTTTTAATCTTTAAAATTTTTTCTTTTGGTTTACCGCTTGGAAATATCCTTTTTCGCAAGATAAATTTAGCTGTATCCCATTTACACAATGAGCTTATATGTAAAGATCCTTTTTCAGCTAAAATATCACAAGTAAAATGATTTCTCCACATACATAAAGATAGCTCAAATTCAAATGAGGTTTTATTTTTCATAAATAAAATTTTTGCGTGGTCATAAGATTTGTTTTCAAAATTAAACAACAAAGATTTACTAATCTTAATTTTCTCATGTTCAAACCAATAGTTACACAAATCTAACAAATGCGAACCTAAATCAGTCACAACACCTAAAGATTTATCTCTCCAAGGGCTATTTTTAACCAACAAAGCAGTGCCATTTCCATAAAATAATCTGCATGAATAAATTTTACCTAATATTTTTGAGTCAATTATTTTTTTTGTTTTTTTAAAATGTGGTTCAAATCTATGGTTGTATGCAACATACAATACAATTTTTTTCTCTTTTGCAGTTTTAAAAAGATTAATTAACTTTTGTTTTTTTACAATTGGAAACGGTTTCTCAACTAAAATATGTTTTTTATTTCTAATACAATACTCAATTATAGACAGTTTTTCATTATCGGGAACGCAAATGAGAGCCACATCATATTTATTTAAAGGAACTTCTTCTACCGTTTGATAATCCGCATTATTATTTGTATCAACTGTTATATAATTTGATTTCTTAATGTATCTTTTTCTTTTATTGCCTTGCACTCCAATTCCAATAATTAAGTATCTTAACATCCAATTTAGATTTTCAATTGTTTTTCTATTAAATTAATTTTTTTAATTATTTTCTCAACTTCAATTGGAATATTTCCATCTACTTCACACTCAATTGCTGCTGCAATTGATCCAATTAATGCCGACATTGGTAAAGAATTTGAGCAAAACAAACTAAGTGCCGAGTAAGCTAGTAAAGCATCTCCAGCTCCAACTGCATCAACAACATTTATTGCAAAACTATCCAAAGAAAAGTAGTTATTTGATCTTTTATTTGAGGTACAAAAAATACCCTTATCACCTAACTTAAGTATTAAATTTTTAGTTTTAGATTTAAGCTTAATCAAATGTGAAAGAGCTCCAATAGGAGAGTCTTGATCTGCCAAAGCAAATCTTGCTTCTCTCTCATTTGGAGTAATAAGATCGAAATTTTTAAACTCCAGTATATTTCCCCATCTACTTGCTACTTGACTATCTGCAGCTTTAAATGCTCTCTTTGGAATTGATTTTGTATACTCTGGGACAGACTGTTTATTAAAAATCCCATGCCTAAAATCACTAAATATTACAATATCTGTTTTGGTCTTACTAATAAAATGAGATATTTTTTTTTGTATATCAGAATTGACAGGTGTATTGTCCAATGTATCTAACTTAAGTAGCTTATAAATTCCTGTTGCAATTGTATTTTTATTTGTAGTTGGTCTTAAGGGATCAATAATGGTATTTAACTTAATATTCTGTTTTTTTAATTCTCTTACTGCAAATTTTTGAAGCTCATCATTACCCATTACAGTTGTAAATGTAACTTTAGCACCAGCTGCTTTTAAATGTTGAGCTACTATAGCAGCACCACCAATAAAATTGTCCTCTTTTTGTTTTAATAAGCTAAAAGTAGGTGTTTTAGTTTGCCCTCCAATAAAATTTGTTCTTGTATAGGTGTCAATTATAGTGTCACCAATAATGTGAACATTAATTTTTTTAAAATTATCAAAATTATTTTTAATTTTATCAAAGTCTAATTTATTATTTTGTATTAAGACGTGTAATTTCTCTAGACTTAATCTAGGAAGTGAGTTTTGTAAAAATTTTGACGATGAATACACATAATCTCCTGGAGAGAAAAACATTTTTCCACCATAAGATTTAACGACTGCTATTTCTGACTTAGTAGCTGGTGGCAATCCCTTTGCAGAATACTCAAAGCCTTTTGCGTAAAAATCAGGTTTTAAACTTAATAAAATTTTATTAGCTTTATCATTTCTATCAATAACGACAAAATCTACCATTTCAAATGCTGATAAATTTAATGCCCTTAGGCTTTCTGGAACATGAGGTCTATACACACCTTTTTTTATATATTTATCAGCAGTTAAACTGACAATTAATATATCTCCCTTAGTTTTAGCATGAGCCAAATGACGTACGTGTCCTGGGTGAACAACGTCAAAAACCCCATGACATAAAATGGTCTTTTGTTTTTTTTTTTTTAAGATTTTTTTTAATTCATTTTTTTTTTTAATTTTATATTTATATTTATTAAAATAATCCATCTACTTCCCTAAATAAGTAAACCAAGTTTTAGTATGTTTATTTATAACTTTTTTAGTCCATAGTTTAGAACTCCGCCAATATTCTATATCTTTTTTCATATTTTCTAAACCCTCATCAAATGAAACTGTTGGTTTCCATTTAACTAAACTTTTTATTTTTCTTATATTGGCGTATGTAATGTTTGGTTCTGCAGGCCTTTTTGGTAGTTTAATAATATTGTAATTTTTTCCACAAAGTTTAGAAATTAAATAGTTTATTGATATGGGTTTACCAGATCCTAGGTTAAAAACTTCTTGATTAATTGAGTTTGAAAGTGACAGTTTAATAAATGCTTTTGCAACATCGGTAACATAAACATAGTCTCTCTTTTGTCTTCCATCACCAACCAAAGTTAAAGGTTTTTTTTCTAAAAATTGTTTAAAAAATACTGGAAAAACAGAACCATAAACTCCTTTTGTATTTATTCTTTCTCCAAATGCATTGAATATTCTAATTGAGTTTACTCTTAAATTATAAACTTTACCAAAATGTAAAGCAGCTAATTCCCCCATATATTTACTTAAAGCATAAGGCGATTCACATGAAATTTTATGATTTTCTCCAGTAGGTGTGTTCGCCAACCCATAGCAAGATGATGATGCAGCATAAACAAAATTTTTTACTTTATTTTTTCTTGCACATTCCAATATATTTATTGTTCCAGATAAATTATCTTTAAAATATTTTTTAGGATTTTCAATAGAAGGTACTATACTTCCAGATCCAGCATAATGAATAATAGAATCAATTTCTTTAAAAATTTTATTATTTTCAGTTAATAAATTAATATCTTTTTTGATAATCTCTACTTTTTTATTTTTTTTGTGGATTTTAAGATTATTCAACGAACCATTTGATAGGTCATCTATTACAAAAATTTTATTTACTTTTTTGATTCTTAACAGCTCATCAACTGTATGACTTCCAATAAAACCTGCTCCACCTGTAACAAGATAATTCAGCTTACTTTGCATTAAGCTTCATTACAGTCTTAACGTTATAATAAATATTTTTATTAAAAACATTTTTTAATTTATTTTTTTTAAACTCATTGCAAAGTTCATTAACAGCATAATCAATTGAATATTTTGGTCTAAATTTTATCTTATTTTTTATTTTATCTGAGTTGATATGATAAGATCTATTATCATTACTTTTTACAATTTCTAAAGGAATTTTTTTATTAAGTTTTTTTTCAACAATCTTTTTTACTTTTTTTGCTATATTTAATATTGACATATTTTGATAGCCAACATTAAAAATCTCATTTTGTACTAACTTCTTATCTGCACTTATTAATTTTAGCAAAACATTACAGTAATCTTGTACATGCAGATTTGGTCTTAATTGTTTTCCACCAAATACTAAGATTTTATTTTTAAAATATGCATGACTAGTTAAAATATTTACTGATAAATCAAGTCTTAATCTGGGAGCATAACCACATACAGTTGCTGGTCTAAAAATTACACCAGTAAAATTTTCATCAGTATGTTTTAATAATTTTGGCTCACACATTCCTTTATATTTATTATATAATGTAAGTGGTAATAGTGGGTGATCTTCTTTTACATTTTTTTTCTTAGACAAACCATAAACTGAACTTGATGAAGCATATATGAATCTTCTTATGCCACTTCTTTTAGCTGCTTTTACCATTGGCTCAAAAGCATCAAGATTAATTGTTTTTGAAAGATTTTTATCAAGCTCAAAACTTGCATCATTAGATATACACGACAAGTTTATAAATATCTCGTGTCCTTTACATGCTTTTTCTAATTTTCTTGTATCTCTGATGTCACCTTTTATAATCTTAAGGTTCTTGTGTTTTGGCAAAAATTTCTTACCAAAATACATTATGTCAAACACTGTTATTTTAAAATTTTTTTTCAATAAAAAAGGCACTAATCTTGAACCACAATAACCAGCACCACCTGTAATAAATATTTTTTTCATATATGTAACCTTATTATTTTAAGCTAAACCCTGATTTTTTTGCATCATCATAAAACATTTTTACTGTTTCTTTGGAGTATTTAAATAAGTCTTTATTAAAGTTTTTAGTTTTCTTTAAAATCTCCTGAGGAACCGTTATTATATGACATCCTATATTTTGAGCTTGGATTAAATTAAGCGGTTCTCTTACACTTGCCCAAAGAATTTTTATATTTTTAAAATTTTTAGCTAAATTAATATGCTTTTTTAATTCGATAACTGGATCTCTTCCTGAATCAGCAATTCTTCCTGCAAATACAGAAATTATTATATCTGTCTTTTTTCCTATATATTTAACAACATCAACAGATTGTTTTGGTAAAAATACTGCTGTAACATTTAATCTAATATTTTCTTTATTTAGTTTACCAATTAGTTTTGCATTAGAAATACCCTTGGTGTTTATTATTGGAATTTTAACAAAAACATTTTTTCCCCAACTTGAAATAATTCTAGCCTGAGCTTCTATCTCATGAGCTTCATCTGCAAATATTTCAAAAGAAACTGGTTTTATTTTTACAATCTTTAATATTTCTTTTGCAAATTTTTTATAATTTTTTATCCCTGATAATTTCATTAAACTAGGGTTAGTTGTAAAGCCTTTAATTTTATTATTTTTATTACCTATTTTAATATCTTTTATATTTGCACCATCTGCATAGTATTCTATCTTAAATTTTTTCATAAAATTTACCACTTTGTTTTATTTTTTTTTAATTTTGCAGTAGATATTAAGTAATGCCAAATCAAAGATTGTAAAGCTTCTGAAATGGGAGTAACAAGATCACTGTTATACACAGGAATAACCACAACATTGTCACCAAATTTTTTTGTGTATCCTCCGTCTCTACTAACAATACCTAAAACCTTAGCTTTTTTCTTTTTAGCGTATCTTACAGCATTCACTATATTTACACTAACCATCTTTTCTAAATTTCCACCACCAACTGAAAAAACAAATATCGCATCTTTTTTATTTATATTTGATGCTTTTAACCACTCTGCATAAGATGTGTCCCAACCCTCATCATTTATTCTTGCAGTAAGTTCTGAGACGTTGTCAGTTACACAATATGATTCAATATTACAAAGTTTTCTAAAATCATTCACAGCGTGTGAACAATTTCCTGCACTACCACCAACTCCAACAAAAAATACTCTCCCACTTTTTTTTCTAATTTCATACAAAGCGTCCACAATCGATTGAATATCTTTTTTGTTTAAAGCATTTACACTATCAATTGAATTTTTGAAAAATTCTTCAAAGAAGTTATTTTTTTTCATTATTTTAATATTTATAAATTAATTAGATTATTATTAGATTAACTTTTAATTATCAATAAATTACTTTACTCTATCGCTCTCTTGATATCTATCACAGCTTTTTCAAGATTAAATTTAGCTTTCCAATTTAATTCTTTCAAGGCTTTTTTAGTATTACAAATAGAGACTGCTGAATCCTCTTTTCTTCTTTTAACAAACTTATAAGGTATAGAAATTTTAGTTTGTCTTTTAAATATTTTGATTAATTCTAAAACACTTAAACCTTTGCCAGTTCCAAAATTATAAACTTTTAAGCCTTTTTTAAGTCTACCATTTTTTATCATTGCAATATGACCTTCTGCTAAATCCATTACGTGAATATAGTCTCTTACACCAGTTCCATCTTTAGTTTTATAGTCTTTACCAAATATATTCAAAATTGTTAATTTTTTTTGAATTACTTTTATTATGTATGGGACTAAGTTATTTGGTCTACCCTTTGGGTTTTCTCTTATAAGACCTGAAGAGTGATTACTAATTGGATTAAAGTATCTTGCAATTCTAATACTCCAATTATTATCAGATTTTGCAAGATCTCTTAAAATTCTCTCAATTATATATTTGCTAGTACTATATGGATTTTTGGTGTTTCCTACTTTGCTTATTTCGCTATATGGTAATGATTGATTGTCATCATAAACAGCAGCTGAAGAACTAAATATTATTTTTAATACATTTTTTTCTTTCATACATTCCAACAAAGATAAAGTAGATCCAATGTTATTTTCAAAGTAGGAAATTGGTCTTTCAACACTTTCTCCAACTGCTTTTAGACCTGCGCAGTGAATAACAGCATAACAAGAGTGTTTTCTAAAAATTGATCTTAATTTTTTCTTATCTCTTATGTCTATTTTGTAAAAAATAATCTTTTTGTTTGTAATAATTTCTAATTTCTTAATTATACTTTTTTGACTGTTTGAGAAATTATCAAGAATAATAGGTGTGAAGCCATTTTTAAGCAGTGCTATCACACAGTGTGATCCTATATAACCTGCTCCACCAGTAATAAAAATTTCTTTCATGTAAAATTATCTTACACAGCTTGCCATATATAACCACTTTAATTATATAATAAAATAATTTTTAAATATTATAATATTTATGATAACATTTAACAAACTAG
>ENA-OSJC01003966-OSJC01003966.1-marine-metagenome-genome-assembly--contig:-NODE-3966-length-10364-cov-2.272091_pt1 | contig 10364 bp, 11 predicted proteins | sample MGYA00237885_ERZ534234 | MGnify/ENA primary metagenome ERZ534234 (study PRJEB26413, sample SAMN06343907) | marine metagenome | isolation source: coastal waters | place: Atlantic Ocean: West Antarctic... | reverse complement strand
GCAATATTAAGAAAAATATCCATATTAGATAGATGAATTTTGCATCTAGATTCTAAAACTGCACTTAGCATTGACAGGCGTGCTATGTCCCAACCCACAATAGTTCTTCTAGGTGAAGGAAGAGTGGAAGGAGTAACTAATGCTTGCACCTCTATTAAGATAGGTCTTGTTCCTTCTAGTCCAGCAAAAATAGCACTCCCAGAAACATTTTTTTGTCTATCCGATAAAAATAACTCAGAAGGGTTAATAATTTGTTTTAATCCATTACTTAACATTTCAAATACACCGATTTCGTTTGTTGGCCCAAATCTGTTTTTAATACTTCTTAAAATTCTATATTGAAAATGGCTTTCTCCTTCAAAATATAAAACTGTATCAACCATATGCTCTAGTATCCTTGGGCCTGCAATAGATCCATCTTTTGTAACATGGCCAATTAAAATTAATATAGAATTCGATTTTTTTGCTGCGATGATTAATTCATTTGTTGACGCTCTTACTTGATTGACTGTACCCGGAGAGCTATCTATTTGAGGTAAATACATTGTTTGTATAGAATCAATTATTAGTACACATCTTTTTTTCATTGAGTTCATTGTAGTTGCGATATCTGCTGCATTAGTAACTGATGCAAATTTAATACGTTTATCTTGAATGCCTAATCTATCTGCGCGCATTTTAATTTGAGAAATACTTTCCTCTCCTGAAATATAGAGACAATGTTCATCCATTTTCGATAGATTACCAACTATTTGAAGTAAAAGAGTTGATTTTCCTATGCCAGGATCTCCCCCAATAAGAGTTACAGATCCTGAAACAAAACCTCCACCAGTCACTCTATCCATTTCTGCAATATTGGTTTTTAATCTTGGATATTCAATTATATCATTGTTTAAAGTTTCAAAATTAATAGTTTGACCTTTTGATTTTGACAAAGGTCCTGATGGTTTTGAATTACTTTCTTCTATTAATGAATTCCATTCAAAACATTGTTCACACTTTCCACTCCATTTCATAGAAACAGATCCACAAGATTGACAAATATATTGTTTGTATGATTTCATCGTTTATTTAAATAAATCTGGGTTAATAGCTTTAATAAATTGTTGAATTTTTAGGTTACTTGATTTAAGCATTTCTTCTGGTTTTCCTGCCCATGAGATTTTTTGTTGATCAATAAGTATAATTTTGTCTGCAATTCTACTAACAGAAGCCATATCATGTGTGATTGTTATTGCACTTGCTCCTAAGCTTTTTACAGAATTAACTATTAACTCATCAATAATACCTCCTGTTACAGGGTCTAATCCTGAAGTAGGTTCATCAAATAATAGTATTTTAGGTCTGCTACAGATGGCTCTAGCTATCGCAACACGTTTTTGCATTCCCCCAGATATTTCTGAAGGATATAAGTTTAATACTTCAGGCTTTAATCCTAAATTTTTAATAATATCGAGCGCAATTTTTTGACCATCTTTTTTAGATAGTTTTTTAAGTCTCTGAATTTTAAAAACTATATTTTCCCAAATTTTAAGAGAGTCGAATAATGCTCCATGTTGAAAAGTAATACCAAGATGAAGTAATAAATCTTCCTTTTTCGCTCTAGATAAATTAACAGTTTCTATATTATTAATTTTAATTGATCCTTTATCTGGCTTTAAAAGGCCAATGATATTTTTTAATAGAACAGATTTTCCTGATCCAGAAGCCCCAATGATAGCTAATGATTCTCCTTCATAAAGATCAAAGTTAATATCCTCTAGTACGATGTTATTATCAAATTTTTTTGATAAATTTCGAACTTTTATAATTGTCTTTTTTGTTTGTTTTATTTTCAATTTCTTAACCAAAGAATAAAGCTGTAATAATGAAAGTGCTAGTTAGAATCAAAACCGAAGATGTTACAACAGCTGCTGTTGTAGCATATCCTACACCTTCTGCACCCCTAGATGCATTATAACCAAAATAACAGCTTAACATTGAAATTATAAAACCAAAAACTGCAGCTTTTACTAGTCCTTGAATAACGTCAATCCATTGTAAATATTCTAAAGTTGCATAAAGATATAAATCAGAATTAAAATTTAACTTATAAGTTGCTATCATATAGCCACCTAAAATTCCAATTGTATTGCCGATTAAAACTAAAAAAGGAATGCAAATTAATGACGCTATTAGCTTAGGAGCTATTAAATACTGCATTGGTCTAGTTCCTAGAGTTCCTAAAGCATCTATTTGCTCTGTAACTTTCATAGTAGCAATTTCTGCAGCCATTTTGGCTCCGACCCTTCCAGCTACCATTAGGCCAGTTAAAACAGGGCCAAGCTCTCTTGTTATGGACGCTAGCACTACTCTTGCAACTGTTGATTCTGAATTAAACTCTGAAAATCCACTATAAGTTTGTAAAGCCAAAACCATTCCTGAAAAAAAAGTAGTTAGACCAACAACAGGTAAAGAATAAAAACCAATATCTATAATTTGTGAAAATATCTGTTTAAAGTACCATGGGGGACGTATGGCCCAGAAAAGTGCTGTGATGCAAAATATAAAAAAATTCCCAATTTGAGATAAAAACCTTAAACAAGTATAACCAACGGACCCACATATATTTTGTATTTTTTTCATCAAAATTTAGAAATCCTATTTTTTAAAATAACTTATTCAGTTATATTTTCTTAATATTCTATTACCAAGTAGAGTCAAAAACTCATAGCTAATAATTTCTAAATTTCTTAAAATATATTCAAGATTAGAATTATCTACTAAGCTTATATATGTTTCTTCCTTCAATTTGGTTTTGTTTATATTAGTGATGTCTAATATAAAGCTATCCATTGTTATGTTTCCAATTACTTTACATTCTTTTCCTTCTATTAAAAAAGAACTGTTTTTTTTCAAGAACCTAAGCCAACCATCTGCATATCCTATTCCTATCGCTGCTAATTTTGACTTTCTATTAGTAGTATCAATGCCACCATAAGATATTTTTTCTCCAATATTCACATTTTTAATTTGAATTATTGGAGCAAGTAATTCAAATGGAAGTTTTAAGCTTTTAGATATTAAATTAATATTATTTCCCTTACTATCAATTCCATAAATCCCAATACCAGGTCTGGTTTGATCAAGACAAAAGTTGGCCCCCAATTTTATTCCAAAAGTATTAGCAAGACTTAACTTTACATTTGGTATTAATTTAGAAAATAATTTTATTTTCTTTAATTGCTGATAATTACTTTTATTTGCAATATCATTTGCATTTGCCAAATGAGACATAATAAATTCCCATCTTGTATTGTTCAAAAGTGACTTGTTTTTTACTACGAAGTCAATTTCTTCTGAGCTTAATCCAAGTCTGTTCATTCCTGTATCTATATTTAAAATAGCTTTTATAGATTGATTGTTTTTATTTACAACGTTTAAGTCATTTAATCTTTTTAGTTGATTTAAGTTATTAATTATTGGAATCAAATTATTGTTAAGATAAATAAGCTCACTACCTTCAAAAAAACCTTCAAATACTGCAATAGATATTTTGCTTGAAGTGTTCTCTTTTCTTAATTCTAAAGCTTCATTTAAATTTGCAACATAGAAATAATTACATCCAGCTTCAATTAAAGCATTTGCAATTTGATTCATCCCTAATCCGTAGGCGTTAGCTTTAATTACCGCCGCGGCTTTTCCAAAGGATGCATCATTAAGAGCTATCCAATTAGACTTAATGATATTTAAAGATATACTTAAAATTCCTTGCATTTAATTTTCTCTATATCAATTATAAATTTTACATTCTAATAATTTTGATTTGGCAATCTATCATCCTGAACTAAATCCATAAATCTTGTATATTTAGCTTCAAATTGGACTTGTATTATTCCTGTTGGGCCATGTCTTTGTTTAGATATAATGATTTCAGCTTTGCCTTCAGCTAAATTTCTTCTATCTTGCCATCTTAAGAAACGTTCATTAAAACTTTCTTGATTTTCATTATCTCTTTGTGTTGGTTCACTTTTATCTAAGTAATATTCTTCTCTATAAACAAACATAACTACATCTGCATCTTGTTCAATTGACCCCGATTCTCTTAAATCAGCAAGAATAGGTCTCTTATCTTCTCTTTGTTCGACTGCTCTACTAAGTTGAGATAAAGCAAGAATAGGTACATCTAACTCTTTAGCAAGTGACTTAAGTCCTCTAGTGATACTTGAAACCTCTTGAACTCTACCTTGGGCTTCACTCGCTTTAGTTCCTTGTATTAATTGAATATAATCAATTATTATTAGTGCTAGTCCATTAGTTCTTTTTAACCTTCTGGCTCTAGATGCAATTTGACCAACTGAAATTGCTGGAGTGTCATCAATAAAAAAAGGTAAATTCATTATTTCGTTTTGCGTTGAAACAAGATCAGAAAACTCTTTTTCACTAATATCCCCATTTCTTAGTTTGTGAGAGTCTATAGTAGATTGTTCGGCAAGAATTCTTTGGGCTAATTGTTCTGCAGACATTTCAAGAGAAAAAATCAATATTGATTGATTGTTTTCTGTTTTACTAGTTTTTGCAGCATTAAAGCCTATGTTTGTGGCTAATGCTGTTTTTCCCATTGCAGGTCGACCTGCTAAAACAAGTAAATCTGATTTATTTAAACCACCTAATTGTCGATTTAATCCAGAAAATCCAGTGTCTACCCCAGACAAACTACCTTTTCTTTGATACGCTTCATTGATTTGATTAGTTGCTTTTCCTAATATAGTTTTGAAATCTATAGGCCCACTGTTTACTTGATCTTTTTCAGCGAGATTATAAAGTTGTTCTTCAGTATTTGATATCTCTTGATCTGGAGATATTTCAATTGAAGGGTTGATAGATCGATCTATTAAATCATCACCAATTCTAATAAGAGATCTTCTTACATAACAGTTTCTTATCTCATCTGCATAAAATTTTGCTTTACTTAATGAAAGTGTTCCTTCTCTTAAATCTAAGAGGTATTGTTCTATATCAATATCTCTTAATGAAACATCGTCTTTTAAATATCCTTTAAGTGTAACAGGATCAGCCAATCTTCCATTATCTGTTAATGATATACAGGCTTCAAAAATACTAGAATGAAGTGGGTCAAAAAAATGTCTGCTGGCAAAATTAGTGGGAAGATCTTCCATTACTTTGTTATCAAAAAGAATAGAACCAATTAAACTTTGTTCCGCTTCTATATTTTGAGGCATCTTATTTACAGTATTAGTTTCATTTTCTGATAATAAATGATCAGCAACTCTAGGAGTTTCATTTGAATTTTCGACCATAATAACACTAACAGAAATAAATTAATTTGAACAAAATTAAACTAACAATAATATAATAATTAGACTAATAAAAAATTAATTTTTAACTTCGTTAATATCTTTGTTTTCTATATAATCTTTAACTTCATCATTATTCTGATTTTTATTTATTTCAATTTCAGGTGTAGTTATAACATTTTTATCTATTTCTTTTTCCTCTTTTTTGTCAAATCTTTTTGCATCTTTTTGAGCTCTTTCTGATCTGATGTCACCTCCACCAGTCTCAGTACTAATTATAGCTCTACCTAATTTGTTTTGCTCTATAGATTCTTCATTAGATCGGGCTATATTAAGCTTTATATTAATAGATACTTCTGGATGAAGTTTTATTGAAATATCTTCATATGATAAAGACTTTAATGATTTATTTAAACTTACCTGACTTTTTTCAATAGTTAAGCCAGCATCCGTAATTGATTGAGCAATATCCTTTGCAGACACAGATCCATATAATTGTCCAGCTTCACTTGCCGCTCTAATAATTACTACTTCTTTTAAAATAATATTTTTTGCTAGAGCAGAAGCTTCATTTTTCTTAGTGATATTTTCACCTTCTAACTGAACTTTTTGTTCAGCGAAGCTTTTAATATTTTCTTTTGATGCATATACAGCTTTACCTTGGGGTAGTAAAAAGTTTCTACCATAACCAGATTTTACTGTTACTAAGTCACCAATTTGACCTAATTTTTCTATACGTTCTAATAGAATTATATTCATATTATTCTCCAGATTTAACCTACAACATAAGGCATTAATGCTAAAAACCTCGCTCTTTTAATTGCTTTCGATAATTCTCTTTGTTTCTTAGCCGATACAGCAGAAATTCTGGAAGGAATAATTTTTCCTCTTTCTGATACATATCTAGTTAAAACTTTTAAATCTTTGTAATCTATGGGTGGTGTGTTTGGAACTGAAAAAGGACAAGACTTTCTTCTTTTCGAAGACGGTTTTCTAAGAGCTTGTCTTTTAATTGTTAATTGTGTCATTTAAATCTCCTATTCCCCATTTTTTTTAGCGGCTGGTGTAAAACTATTTTCTGAACTTTCAGATCTACTACGTTCAGTTTTACCGTTCATCATAGGTGAAGGATTATCATTTATTTCATCAATTTTTATTGTTAAAAACCTTACAATATCTTCGTGTAATCCCATTAATCTTTCATACTCAGATATTGCAGAAGTAGGTGCATCAATATTTAACAATGTATAATGACCTTTACGATTTTTGTTAATTTTATATGCAAGATTTCTAAGTCCCCAGTATTCTCTTTTCTTTACATCGCCTTCTTGAGATTTGAGTACTGAAATAAATTCTTCTATAAGTGCTTCAAATTGACTTAATGTCAAATCTTGTCTTCCAATTATTACACTTTCGTATAATGCCATTTTAATCTCCTTATGGCTGTCAGGTTTTAACCTTGGTTAGCCAGATAATATTTTATCTAGCAAGGAGTGCACAAAATAAAAAAATATTTTATGCTAGTATTTCGATTATTTGTGGAACATAAATGTTTATTGAAATTATGCAATGATTTTATTAAAAAATCTAAATTTAAGTAAATGATGAATAAGGAGTGAAAATGAATTTGATTGTTTTTCCAGGCCAGGGCTCTCAGAAAATTGGGATGGGTAAGGAAATGTCAGAGAATTTTGCTGAAGCTAAAGAGGTTTTTGAAGAAGTTGATGATGCCCTTGGTTTTAATTTGAGCAAAATAATGTGGGAAGGCTCTGATCATGATATAGCTCTTACATCTAATGCACAACCAGCTTTAATGGCTTGTGGCGTAGCTGTTTATAGAGTTTTAATTAAATTAACTAATAAAAAATTACCTGAATTAGCAGATTATATTTGTGGACATTCTTTAGGAGAGTATACTTCAATGACTGTTGCTGATGTGTTTTCACTAAAAGAATGTGCAAGATTATTAAGATTAAGAGGTGATGCAATGCAACAAGCTGTACCCTTAAATCAAGGAGCAATGGCAGCTTTTATAGGTGTAGATATAGAAACTACTGAGAAAATCATAAAAGAAGTGGAATCAATTGGTGTTTGCAATATTGGAAATGATAATGCTGACGGACAAGTGGTTATTAGTGGAGATAAATTGGCTGTTGATAAAGCAATAGAGTTATCAAAAGATTTTGGAGTTAAAAGAGCAGTTATACTTCCAGTAAGTGCACCATTTCATTGTCAGTTAATGCAGCCGGCTCAATTGATAATGGAAAAAGCTTTAAATGAATTGAATTTCAATTATCCTACTGTGCCAATAATATCTAATATTAGTGCTTTACCTGAGAAAGAAATTAGTAAATTAAAACAGAATTTAATAGATCAAGTTACAGGTACTGTTAGATGGAGAGAAACCATGAATTTAGCAAATAAGTTAGGTGTAAATACAATTATAGAGCTTGGAAATGGAAAGGTTTTATCAGGTATTGCTAGACGAATGATTGATAATGTAAGGTCTATTAATGTTGAAAAACCCTCTGACTTTGATGAGATAATAAAAATAATTTAATAAATATATTATTACTATGGAGATGTTAATGTTTGATTTAACAGATAAAACAGCTTTAATAACAGGTGCGACAGGTGGAATTGGAATGGCTATTGCCAAAGAAATGAAAGCTCGTGGAGCAAAACTAATTTTATCAGGAACTAAAAAAGATATCCTTGATAAACTTGTTGCTAATCTGGGAAAAGATGTAAAAGGGATAATTGCAGATATAGGAGACAAGGATAGTATTGCTTCAATGGCTAAAGAGGCTGAGAATTATTTTGGAGGTGTGGATATTCTTGTAAATAATGCTGGTATAACTATTGACGGACTTTTAATGAGAATGAAAGATGAAGATTGGGATAATGTGATTAATATTAATCTTACAGCCTCTATGAGACTAACAAGACAAATTCTAAGAGGAATGTTAAAAAGAAGGTATGGAAGAATAATTTTCATAAGCTCTATTGTTGGTCATACTGGCAATGCAGGTCAAAGTAATTATGCGGCTTCAAAATCTGGCTTAATTGGTTTAACTAAGTCTTTAGCAGCTGAAGTTGCTAGTAGAGGAATAACTTGTAATTTAATAGCCCCGGGCTTTATCTCGACGCCTATGACAGATAAACTTACTGAAGATCAAACTAATAGTATAATTAAGAATATTCCTGTTGCTAGGCTTGGTCAACCAGAAGATATTTCATCTGCATGTGTTTATTTAGCAAGTGAAGAATCTAGTTTTATTACTGGAACAACACTACATATTAACGGTGGCATGGCTATGCTATGATTTTTTTTGAATAAAAATAATAATATATGCTTGGCATATTTATGTATGTATGCTAATCGAGGAAAACTTTTAATAAAAAAAATTTAAATCCAAACAAAACTTAAAACCATACTAATAAACTTAAGGGGCAATAATAATGAGTGACATAGCTAACCGCGTGACCAAAATAGTAGTTGAGCATCTTGGAGTAGAAGAATCAAAGGTAATTGAGGGCGCAAGCTTTATTGATGATTTAGGTGCAGATAGTTTAGATACTGTAGAGCTAGTTATGGCTTTTGAAGAAGAATTTGAATGTGAAATACCAGATGATGCAGCTGAAAAAATTCAAACTGTTAAAGATGCAATAGATTTTATATCTGCAAATAGTTAATATTATATAAAACTTTTTGCTCATGTTATGACTGGGAGTTGCTTATGCGTCGAGTTGTTGTTACAGGTTTAGGTATGTTAACACCATTAGGTAATGGTGTTGATATTAACTGGAAGCGTTTGATTTCTGGTGCTATTGGAATTAAAAAAATAATTAATTTTGATGTATCAGATATTTCATGCAAAATAGCGGGTCAAATACCCACTAAAGAACAAGATCCTGAAGCTGGTTTGGATATGGATCAATGGTTAGAACCCAGAGAGCAGAAACGAGTTGATAGATTTATAGCATATGGAATTGTATCTGCTATTCAAGCTGTAGAAGATTCAGGTTGGGTTCCATTAAGTGAAAATCAAAAAAATAGATCAGGTGTAATACTTGGTTCAGGAATTGGTGGTCTTGAAACTATTGCTAAGACAACAGAATTGATGAACGAAAAAGGACCAAGAAAAGTCAGTCCTTTCTTTATCCCATCATCTCTTATAAACCTATTGTCTGGTCAAGTTAGTATTAAATACGGCTTTAAGGGCCCCAATCATTCAGTAGTTACCGCTTGTTCAACTGGAGCTCACGCAATTGGTGATGCTTCAAGAATTATAAAATATGGTGATGCAGATGTGATGGTAGCAGGTGGAGCAGAAGCTGCTTGCTGTAGAATAGGTATGGCAGGGTTTGCAGCAGCCAGAGCGCTTAGTACTAACTTTAATGATAATCCTCTAGAAGCATCTAGGCCATGGGATCAAGATAGGGATGGGTTTGTAATGGGCGAAGGTTCTGGAGTATTAGTTCTTGAAGAAAGAGAACATGCCCTAGCAAGAGGAGCAAAAATTTATGCAGAAATAAAAGGGTATGGGATGTCAGGTGATGCACATCATATTACTGCCCCTGCTGAATCAGGAGATGGAGGTTTTAGGGCTATGCAATCTGCATTAAAAGACTCTAAGTTAACAACATCTGATTTAGATTATATTAATGCACATGGCACTTCTACTCCATTAGGGGACATGATTGAATTAAAAGCTATAAGAAGATTGTTAAATAACGACGTTAAAAATATAAGCGTTAGTTCAACAAAATCAGCAACAGGCCACCTTTTAGGTGCGGCTGGTGCAATTGAAGCAATATATTCCATTCTATCTATTGTAAATCAAACTGTGCCTCCCACGAATAATTTAATAAATCCTGATAAGGAAGCAAATGGATTTGATTTAGTTCCTTTAAAAGCAAAGAAAAGACTAATACGCAATGTATTATCAAATTCTTTTGGTTTTGGTGGAACTAACGCAAGTTTAATAATAGGTAATGAAGATTGAGCTTAAAATTCAAAGCCTTTTTATTTCTTTTTATTTTCTTAATTATTTACTCTTATTG
>ENA-OSJC01003964-OSJC01003964.1-marine-metagenome-genome-assembly--contig:-NODE-3964-length-10366-cov-3.089124_pt1 | contig 10366 bp, 8 predicted proteins | sample MGYA00237885_ERZ534234 | MGnify/ENA primary metagenome ERZ534234 (study PRJEB26413, sample SAMN06343907) | marine metagenome | isolation source: coastal waters | place: Atlantic Ocean: West Antarctic... | reverse complement strand
AAGAACTGCTGATATAGGTGTTATGCCTCAGGAGGTGGCGATCAGTTATGGAGTTACAGGTCCAAACCTTCGAGCTTCAGGCCTTAAGTGGGACTTGAGAAGAGACGACACATATTCTATATATAATAAATTTGAATTTGAAATTCCTGTAGGTGAGGGAGGAAAAGGTACTGTCGGAGATTGTTGGGATCGATTTTATGTTAGAGTTCTTGAAATGAAAGAGAGTATAAAAATTGTTCGACAAGCATTGGCAAGTATGCCTAAAGAGGGAGATGTTCACCAGTCGCTTCCCAAGAAAATTAAACCCCCTATTGGATCAATATATAGAAGAACTGAGTCTCCTCGTGGGGATTTAGGGTACTATATTGAAAGTGATGGCAGCAATATCCCGTCTAGGTTGAAAATGCGCTCACCAGCATTTACGGCTCTCTCTGTAATAGATGAAATAGCTGCGGGCTGGTTGCTTTCTGATGTTCTTGCAATTCTAGGTAGTTTAGATATCGTTCTAGGAGAAATTGACCGATGACCGTTGATTTTCTTTTCACTCTTTTTAGTGATCTTTTTCCAAGTCTGGTTAATTCAGATCCCTTGTTGATGATGGCTATGCTTATACCTCTGGTGGCTACTTTTGGCTTTATTACTATATACGCTTTAGTTGTAATATATGCAGAATTAAAGGTCTCTTCATTTATACAAGATAAAGTAGGTCCCATGGGACAGGGCTTTGGTCTTCACGCTGGAAAGTTCGGGCTCTTGCAGCCAATTGCGGATGCTTTAAAACTATTATCTAAAGAAGATATAATTCCAAGTAGTGCTAATAGGGCTTTGTTTATTCTTGCGCCTTTTATGATTTTTGTTGGGGCGTTTATAAGCTTTGTTGCTTTACCTTTTGGTGAGTTTATAATTGTCTCAGATCTAAATATAGGTATTTTCTACATATTAGGTGTAGGAAGTCTAGCCGTGATTGCTATTATTTTAGCAGGGTGGTCATCCAATAATAAGTGGTCTTTGTATGGTGGAATGAGATCTGCAGCTCAAATTATTAGCTATGAGATTCCAGCTGGTATATCTTTAATTGTTGTAATTATGCTTGCTGGAACGTTAAACATGCAAGAGATAATTATCTACCAAGCGGGTGGTATAGCAAATTGGATAATCTTTGATAACCCTTTTATGCCTATCGCATTTATTGTTTATTTTATCAGTGCGTTGGCTGAGACAAATAGAACTCCTTTTGATTTACCCGAATCTGAATCAGAACTAGTAGCGGGTTTTGTTACTGAATATTCAGGTATGAGGTATGCTTTTTTCTTCCTAAGTGAATATGCTAATATGTTTGTGGTCAGTGTGGTAGCTGTGACTGGTTTTTTAGGTGGATGGCAAAGTCCTTTCGCAAGTGCGTTAAATTCACCTGCGATGGGTGTTTTTTGGATGTTAAGTAAAACTGCTCTTTTAATCTTTGTTATGATATGGATTCGCTGGACTGTCCCTCGCTTGAGAGTAGATCAGCTTATGCATATATGCTGGAAGGTTTTGCTTCCAATCGGGTTGTTTAATATTTTTGCAGTTGCAATTTGGACTGTTGTAATAGGATAATATTTTATGAAGAATTATTTTAATGGAATCTGGACTTCTGCAACCACAATATTAGGTGGTATGGGTATAACATTTATGCATCTTATCAGGGCTCGTAAAGATAATGTTACTTTACAGTACCCAGAGGAACGGTGGCCACGGCCAGAAAGAAATATTGGTTTTGACCATGATAATTACAATGTCATTAGAACGCGTTTGCATGTTGATATGGACGATTGTATTGGCTGTTTAAAGTGTGAAAGAGCCTGTCCTGTTGACTGCATCAAGATTGTGACTGAGAAATCCCCTGATCGTGGGAATGATATAAAAGATATAAAACATGTGGGAATTACGTCAAATGGAACTAAAAAAGCGTTAGTTGTAACGAGATTTGATATTGATATGTCGGAATGTTGCTATTGTAACCTATGTACTTACCCTTGCCCTGAAGAGTGTATTTTTATGACGGGGGGGCCTAATAGTAAAAAGCATCCTATTGATTATGAATTTTCAGAGCCAGATAGAGATAATTTGATATACAAGTTTGCAAAATCCGGAACAAAGGAAGGTCTTGATAAATTTATCAGTGAAAAGAGCGCTGAGGCTTAAGATATGGCTGATATAGTTTTCTGGTTCGTTGCTTTATTTACAATAGTCTCAGCTGTTTTTGTAGTTTTAAATAATCAACTACTTTATTCGGCTGTTGCTCTTTTGATGACTCTTTTTGGTGTTGCCGCTCTGTATGTTTTTTTATGGGCTGATTTTATAGCGGGTGTGCAATTGATCGTTTATATTGGTGGTATTCTAGTTCTAATAATTTTCGGTATTATGTTAACGAATAGAATTTCTTCAGTAAGATTGTCCCAGACAAACGTACAGCAAGGAGTTGGCGCTGTTATCTCCGCGTGGTTGTTGATTTTAATTTCATTAGTTATTTCTAAAACTCAGTGGCTACAGTCAGAATCTATTGAGCCTTCATCAACCGTAAATGATATTGGTGTATTACTTTTAACTAAATATCTACTCCCTTTTGAAGCTGTATCCTTATTGTTGCTTGGAGCTCTTATTGGAGCAGCCCTTTTATCGAGGGAAGCAACATAGTGGATCAGCTAAATAACTACTTATTTATTGCAGCTGCTCTTTTTTCTATTGGCGTTTTTGGTGTCATGACGCGACGAAATGGTATAGCCGTTCTTATGGGTGTCGAGCTTATTTTAAATGCTGCAAATATTAACTTTGTTGCTTTTTCTAGATTTGGAGGCATGAATCTTGATGGGCATATTTTTGGATTGTTTGTTATAGTATTGGCCGCTGCCGAAGCCGCTGTCGCTCTTGCGATAGTCATTAATATTTATAATAACCTTAATACTATAAATGTAGATGATGCCTCGGCATTAAAAAACTGATGGATAATATTTTCATAAGGTATTCAGTTTTTATTCTATTTTTGCCACTTCTCGCATTCTTAATTCAAATATTTGTTGGAAAGCGACTTCCTCGGCAAGGTGATTGGGTTTCAATAAGCGCTATAATTATCACTTTAATTCTTTCGATTACGATGTTTGTTGGTATGCTTATTGAATACAATCCTCTTTTCAGTCAGGAAGCCTCTTTTACTTGGTTAGATATGGGAGATTTTGAAATTAAGTTAGGCTTCCTCGTTGATAATATTACAGTTATTATGCTATTGGTAGTTGCTCTTATATCAACGTGTACGCACATTTTTTCTACACAGTACCTTAAGGGTGATATTCGATATTCTAGGTATTTTGCCTATTTAGGTCTTTTTACTTTTTCTATGAACGGTATAGTTTTATCTAATAATCTAATGTCCATGTATATGTTTTGGGAATTAGTTGGAGTGAGTTCCTATCTTCTTATCGGTCATTGGTTTGAGAAGGATTCTGCCGCTGATGCTAGTAAAAAAGCATTTTTGACAAACAGAGTTGGTGATATTGGTTTTTTTATAGGTATCATGCTCATATATACTGCAATAGGTTCTTTTGCTTTCTCTGATATTTTTGAAGGTGTCTCTGCAGGGTTGATAAAAGGAACTACTCTCACATTGGCTGGTGTAGGTTTGTTCCTTGGTGCTATGGGGAAGTCATCACAATTTCCGCTACATATTTGGTTGCCAGATGCAATGGAGGGTCCAACGCCAGTATCGGCACTAATGCATGCGGCGACAATGGTTGCAGCTGGGGTTTATTTGTCTGTGCGTATTTTTCCTATCCTTACTCCTGATGCACTTTTAATAGTCGCATATGTAGGAGCTATTACTGCTATATTTGCTGCAACAATAGCAATAACCCAAAATGATATAAAAAAAGTATTAGCTTACTCAACAGTTAGTCAGCTCGGTTTTATGATTTTAGCAGTTGGGACTGGTGTTTATACAGCAGCTTTTTTTCACCTTTTAACTCATGCAATGTTTAAAGCTAATTTATTTTACGGATCTGGATCGGTTATTCACGCAATGCATCATGCACTGCATGAAAAACATGATCATGAGACAGACCCCCAAGATATGAGAAATATGGGTGACTTTAGAAAACGTATGCCTATAACACATTGGTCTATGCTTTTGAGTACCTTTGCGATTGCGGGTATTCCTCTTTTTTCTGGGTTTTTGTCTAAAGATGCGATTCTTGCTGGAGCGCTATCCTTTGCTCAGCATAATCCTCAGCATATACTATTGCCCATTTTTGGTTTTAGCGCAGCTGCCTTGACAGCTTTTTATATGTTTAGGATGATGTTTCTAACTTTTTATGGCGATTCTAAGAAGCCCGAACTTTTAAATGATATTCATGAATCACCAAAAGAGATGGTCGGTCCACTGGTTTTGCTCGGTGGTCTAAGTTTTTTCATTTGGTATACGCTGCCTTATTTTAATCCAATGTCAACTCATGGATGGTTTACTGATTTAATTATACCTAGGGATGCCGTTGTGCCAGGTAATCTAACTGCTCATCAAATAGAAGAGGGAGCGCATCATGCGCATTATCTTGCAATGTATATTTCTATTGCCGTTGCTTTCTCAGGGGTTTTTGTTGCTTATTTAATGTATATAAAAAAAATATTCTCTCCAGAAAATTGGGCTAAAAAAGCAGGTTTTTTGTATCAATGGAGTCTAAATAAGTACTATTTTGATGAGAATTATAATAAATTTATTTATCAGCCAACGCTTCGTCTTGCCAGAAAAATTTCTTGGTTAGATTGGGAATTGTATGATAAATATTTTATAAATGGTTTTGGTCGTATAACGAATGTGGTAAGTCGTATTTCAGGAAAGCTTGATTACTATGGAATAGATCAAGTATTGGTAGATGGAAATGGAAAATTTATAAATATTTTTGGTAATGCTCTTAAAAAAATACAAACAGGGCGACTTCAAAATTATGTGCTGTATGTCACAGCCGGGGTGATCATTCTAATGATCATTCAATCATTTTAATTTAAATGTGTGAGTAGGGGAGAGGATGGAATATATTCTCAGTTGGTTAATTTGGCTTCCTGTTATTGGGATAGGGGCAATTGGATTTATACCGCGTGAAAAGAAAGATCTAATTAGGATTACTGCTGCAGTAACCACCGGTCTTCAATTTTTATTGACGCTGGTTCTTTATAGAAATTTTGATAACTCCATTGGTGTTATGCAATTTATGGAAAGAGCTGAATGGATACCGTCATTGAATATATCTTATATTCTGGGAGTGGATGGTTTAAGTCTGCCAATGGTTATTTTAACAGGGTTACTTTTTTTTATAGGGGTTTTTGTTAGTTGGACTATTGAAAAAGCAGTCAAGGGATATTATGCTCTTTTTCTTTTACTTAATATGGGTGTAATGGGTGTTTTTCTATCACTTGATTTTTTCTTGTTTTACGTATTTTGGGAAGTAATGTTGCTACCAATGTATTTTTTAATTGGAATGTGGGGTGGGCCTCAAAGAGAATATGCTGCCATAAAATTTTTCTTGTATACATTATTTGGTTCGGTTCTAATGCTGATTGGTATTCTTGGACTTTATTTTACTTGCGGAAAAACATTTGATATTTTAGAATTGCAAAGAATAGCACCAACTGCTCTAGATGGTGTTCTCTGGTGGGGGATTAGTGCTATTAAGGTAATCTGGATACTCCTGTTTATTGGCTTTGCTATCAAGGTTCCGGTTTTTCCATTTCATACTTGGCTTCCTCTAGCTCACGTTGAAGCGCCTACAGCTATTTCGGTTCTTTTAGCTGGGATATTACTTAAGCTTGGTGTGTATGGTATATTACGTGTTAACTACGGTCTTATGCCCGATGGAGTTTATTGGTTTTCTGGCGCATTAGCTTTTTTAGGGCTAATTAATGTTATTTGGGGTGGGCTCTGTGCTCTAGCGCAAACCGATCTTAAAAAACTTGTAGCATATTCTAGCGTTAATCATATGGGGTATTCACTCATAGGTATGGCTGCGGTGATAGCTGCCGGAGAATCAAATGGTTATAACTTGAAGGCCGCTCAGGCAGGGCTCGGGGGAGCCGTCTTTCAAATGTTTAATCATGGTACTATTTCTGCCATGTTATTTATTTTAGTCGGTGTAATTTATGACAGAGCTCATCATAGAGAGATTGAAGGCTTTGGGGGCTTAGCAACTCAAATGCCTGTTTATACAGCGATTACTGCGCTTGCATTTTTTGCAGGTTTAGGTTTACCTGGGCTATCAGGATTTGTAAGTGAGGCAATGTGTTTCATTGGGGCTTTTCCAGTATATAAAGGGATTGTGATTGCTTCAACAATCGGGATTTTACTTAATGCTGCTTATTTTCTATGGGCTTTTCAAAGAGTCTTCTTTGGGAAATTAAATGAGAAGTATACGGAATTACCAGAAATTAACAGTAGAGAATTATTTACTGTCATTCCACTTCTTCTAATTACTTTATTCTTTGGAATATATCCAGCTCCTTATCTTGATATCATTTCAAGTACAATGGATGTTATAATTGAGCATGTAGTTTCATTGTCAACTTTAGCTAGTATGTAGTCTTGTCCTTATGAATAATCTCCAAAGCCTTTCTTATTATTATCCTGAATTAATTCTTGTAGGAGTGATTCTTTGTGGAATCATTTATGATTTATTTATAGATAAGTCTAAATCTGGAAATGTTGGAATCTTCCTTGTTTTTGGGCTAATAATAGTTGCTATCTCAATTTTAATACAAGATAATAAGGTTACTTCTCTTTTTACGGATTCCATAGTAAAAGATCCTTTCTCTCAATTTTTTAAGCTTTTAATCATCCTTGCAACCATTTTTGTTTCTATAGTCAGTTTGAAGAACGATGAGCTAAAAATTTATAGAAAAGGTGAATATTTCACACTTTTAGGTATAATAACATTTGGTCTTTTTTTAATGGTCTCAGCGATAGACCTTTTAATGCTCTATTTATCAATTGAGATTGTTTCTATTATGTCTTTTGTTTTAGCGGGTTATTTAAAACAGAATACTCGTTCAAATGAAGCTGCCTTAAAGTATGTAGTCTATGGCGGGTTTTCATCTGGAATTATGCTCTTTGGTCTTAGTTATATCTACGGTTTAGCTGGGACAACAAATTACTTTAAAGTTCAACAAGCGTTATCTACTCTTCCATCAGAATCAAATACAGCAGTAATTGTTTCAATAATAATGGTTTTAGCAGGATTTGGATATAAGATTTCTGCTGTCCCATTTCATTTTTGGACACCAGATGTTTATGAAGGTTCTCCTACTACGGTCACAGCTTTTTTATCTGTTGCTCCTAAGGCTGGTGCATTAGCAATGATGATAAGGTTCTTTAATCAAGTACTTGCTGATGGTGGAGCAATGCAAGGTCTAGATTATATTTCAAATACAGGAATTCCTTGGGCAGAGATACTTAGTATTCTTGCTATCATTACAATGACCCTTGGAAATGTAGTTGCAATCCAACAAGGGAATATTAAAAGAATGTTGGCATATTCGAGTATTGCCCATGCTGGTTATATGCTTCTTGCTATGCCTGCAATGTCAGGAGATAGCATATATGCTATTATGATCTATCTAGTAATGTATCTATTTATGAACCTAGGAGCTTTCTTTGTTGTAGTATTGGTTAAAAATAAAACCGGTGGGGAATCTTTAGAGGATTATGAAGGGCTTGGATGGGAGATGCCTACTGTTGGCGCTTGTATGACCCTTTTTATGGTTTCTTTAACTGGACTTCCACCGACTGCAGGTTTTGTTGGGAAATTCTATATTTTTGCTTCTCTAATCAAAGGTGGTGAATCATTGTACTATCTTGTATTTATTGGTGGAGTGAATAGTGTTATTTCTTTATATTTTTATCTTCGTGTAGTGAAGGTAATGTATTTTTCAGGTTCAAAAAATGATGTCATAAAAAAACCAGGAAGAGTAATGGGTATCATGCTGTTATTAACGGCTGTACCAACCTTTTTATTGGGAATTTATTGGGTTCCATTAGCAACATGGATACAAAACTCGTTAGTATTCTTTATTCAAACTAATTAACTAAAAGTAAAAAATTGAAAAAAATTGCCTTAAAAAAAGGTCATGATATAAAGATTTTAGGAATACCTTCTAGAGAATTAACTACTGTTAATAATTCTAAAAAAGTAGGTATTATGCCAGATTCATTCCGAGACGTAAAACCAAAACTATTAATCTCAGAAGGTGATGTCGTAAAAATTGGTACTCCTCTATTCTTTGATAAAACAAAACCTGCAATAAAATGGGCATCACCTGCGAACGGAACAGTTTCTAAGATACAACTTGGTGCCAGAAGAGTTCTTGAAAAAATTGAAATAAAAATTGAAGGGCAAGATAAAATAAAACAAGAACCTTTTGACGAACGGAAGCAAGGGTCTAAAACAAGATCTGAAATTCTCAATTATATATTAGATGCAAATCTGTTTCATTTAATTAGACAAAGGCCATTTAATAAAATTGCTAATCCTGAGGAAAATCCTCGAGATATATTTATTTCTGGAATTAATACCGCACCTCTATCAGTTGATCTTGAAAATGTTATTGCTCAAAACAAAGAGACTTTTCAAAAAGGTTTATCTGTGCTTAGTAAATTAACTGATGGTAAAATATACTTCGTTTCAAATCAGAACTTTAATTTTGAAGATGCAGAAAATGTAGAAATATCAGGACCACATCCTGCTGGTAATGTTGGTGTTCAAATACATCATATTAAACCAATTAAACCAAAAGATCTTATTTGGACAATTAATGCTCAACATGTCATTACTTTTGGGAAATTATTTGAAACAGGTTCTTACGATCCTAAAATTCGGGTGACTGTTGGAGGACCTGGGGCAAGCATAGCGTACACAACAGAAGTAATCACCGGAACATCCATTGAAACATTATTAGAAAATCAAATTATAGGTGAAAGTCCAGTTCGCTTAGTCTCTGGTGATGTTTTGACAGGTGAAGAAGTCTCATTGAGTAGTTACTTAGGGTTTTATGATTCATCATTAACTGTAATAAGTGATTCAGTAGAAAGGCCATTCTTAGGCATGTTATCAATAGGCAGTAGTTCAACAAAATATAGTTTAACCAAAGCCTTTTTAAATTTAAAAAACACTCTATTTAAATTTTCTACTGCTCAAAATGGTGAGCTTAGACCCATGGTTCCAATTAATGCATGGGAGAGAGTCTTGCCTATGGATATTTTCCCAAACCAACTATATAGAGCTATCTTAGCCAAAGATATTGAAGAGATGGAGCAGTTAGGTATTTGGGAATGCGATGAAGAAGATTTTGCTCTCTGTTCATTTTCATGCCCGAGCAAAATTGATGTTGGTAGAGTAATTCGTGATGGTTTAGATCTACTGGAAGCTGAGGGGTAAAAAAATGCAATGGCTTAGAAATATACTTGATCAAATTGCGCCAATGTTTGAAAAAGATGGTAAACTAGAAAAATTACAACCTCTATATGAAGCTACGGATACTATCCTTTTTAGTACCGATGAAAAAACAAAATCTGGACCACATATAAGAGATAGCATAGATATAAAAAGAGTTATGATTCTAGTTGTCATCGCATTAATCCCATGTTATTTCTTTGGAGCATTAAATATTGGATATCAAGAATCTTTAACTTTTAAAATGGTTGAATCAGATTTTAAAAGAAATTTTATTTCTGGATTATTTAAAATAGTGCCAATAATTGCTGTTACATTTGCAACGGGTGCGTTTTGGGAAGTATTATTTTCAATTATCAGGAGGCATCCAATTTCTGAAGGATTTTTGGTTACTTGTGCTCTAATTCCATTGACCCTACCAGCTACAATACCATTATGGCAAGTAGTAATAGGTACTAGTTTTGGTATTGTTATTGGAAAAGAGATTTTTGGTGGTGTTGGTATGAATATTTTTAACCCAGCCCTTACTACCAGAGCGTTCCTATATTTCACATACCCTGCACACATTTCAGGTGATAAGGTTTGGGCTATTGCTCCGGATGGTTTTTCTGGAGCTACAGCGTTAAGTATACCAGCGGGACAAATAAATAGTGATGCAGTCACTCTTTTAAATAAGGCAACTTTAGATACTGTTTTTGATTTTTCATGGTATAATATGTTCATGGGATGGATTCCAGGATCAATAGGTGAAACAAATAAATTAATTATAATCATAGCTGCTACTTTTTTAGTCTTTACTGGAATTACCTCTTGGAGAATAATGGTTGGATCAACATTAGGATTATTTTCAACTGCACTTCTAATGAATCTTTTATCCCCGTACTCCACAAATGCTATGTTAA
>ENA-OSJC01003963-OSJC01003963.1-marine-metagenome-genome-assembly--contig:-NODE-3963-length-10366-cov-3.857907_pt1 | contig 10366 bp, 6 predicted proteins | sample MGYA00237885_ERZ534234 | MGnify/ENA primary metagenome ERZ534234 (study PRJEB26413, sample SAMN06343907) | marine metagenome | isolation source: coastal waters | place: Atlantic Ocean: West Antarctic... | reverse complement strand
ATCATGATCATGTCGGCGACCTTAGACATGCCCTTATTGGCTGACTTATTGAAAGCCCCTGTGGTGATCAGTAAGGGTAGACCCTTTGAGGTAGAGCGATTTTATACAGGAGATATAGATGAGCGCATGATGCCAGAAATGGCTGCACATACCATATCCAAAGCCGTAAAAGCACATCCCGGTGATGTATTGGCTTTTTTTCCTGGCCAAAGAGAAATCCGGAAATGTGAAGAAATATTGAAATCAAAACTGAGCGATTTTGAAATTCATCTTCTTTATGGTCAGCTTCCCATTAACGCACAACGAGCCGCCTTATTTCCAGATAAAAATGGACGCCGAAAAATAGTACTGGCTACCTCCATTGCTGAAACCAGTCTCACTATAGAAGGCATCAAAATTGTCGTTGATACCGGATTTGGTAGAACTTCGCGATTCGATACAAAATCGGGTCTTTCTCGTTTGGAAACCATCGTCATCTCTAAAGATGCAGCTGATCAACGCTCCGGTCGAGCCGGAAGATTGACTCCAGGTGTTTGCTATAGGATGTGGAGTCTTGCCACGCAGAATCGAATGCAAGCCCATCGAATCCCAGAAATAGAAGCCTCAGATTTAGCCCCATTGGTTTTGGATTTAGCCGCATGGGGCATCACCAATGCACATCAACTCACCTGGCTAACGCCGCCACCCAAAGGAAGCCTTGCCCAAGCCAGTGAACTCTTACATCAGTTAGAGGCGCTGGAGAAGGGTCGCATTACCCCACTGGGAAAGCGCATTCATCAACTGCCCTGTCATCCTCGTATTGCCCATATGCTGTTATTTGCCCAAGCCAATAATACCTTAGCCTTGGCGGCAGATATTGCGGCACTTTTAGAAGAAAGAGATCCCTTGACCCGAGAAGTTGGCATAGATCTCAATCTACGGATTGAGGAGCTTAGGAGGTTTCGATCTCTTAATAATAATGGTCATCGATTTGGACGCATTGACCAAATATCCAAGTCCTACTTACGCCTTTTTGATGAGGATCAAAGTGCTGAGCCCATAGATCCTTATGATACCGGTATCCTTATTGCCCAAGCCTACCCTGAGCGTATTGCCTGTGCCCGACCTGGCAATAACGCCCAATTTCAGCTCAGTAATGGTAGGTATGCTATGGCAGGACATAAAGATGATTTGGCGTATGAGCCTTGGCTGGCCGTAGCTCACATGGATGCTCGAGAGGGATTAGGTAAAATATTTCTTGCCGCACCTCTCAACCCCAAAGATTTGGCTCCTCTGGTCAAAGAAAAAGAAATCATCACTTGGGATACTGAACACGGGGGATTAATTGCCACTCAGGAACTTCGAATTGGAAACATCGTATTGAAGTCTACCCCATTGCCTGAGCCAGCGGAAACCGATCTCGTGGCTGCCATTAGCGATGCCATCAAAAAAGAAGGTAAACAACTGCTCAACTTTGATGACGACTTTATACAATGGCAAAATCGAATACTAAGTATTCGGAGATGGAGACCCGAACTACTTTGGCCAGACACCTCGACAAACACCCTTTTATTAACCAATAATGAATGGCTCGCCTCGTTTCTCATCGGTATCAAAAAACCAGCAGATCTCAAAAAATTAAAGCTGCGTGACCTCCTATCCTATACCCTAAGCAAAACACAACAAGACCTGCTTCAGAAACTTGCACCTCCCAGTATCCTTGTACCAAGTGGTGCAACGATCAAGTTGGCCTATCTTCCCTCCGGAGCACCTCCCATTCTAGCGGTAAGATTACAAGAACTTTTTGGATGGAAGAAAAGTCCAACCATCAATGAAGGATTGATAAAAGTAGTATTGCATTTATTATCTCCCGGTTTCAAACCCGTCCAAGTCACTACTGATCTCATGAGTTTTTGGGAATATACTTATTTTGAAGTTCGTAAAGAGCTCAAAAGGCGCTACCCGAAACACAGTTGGCCCGATGACCCTATGTCCGAAACAGCGATAAGAGGTGCCCTACCTAGAAAAAAATAATTATTTCTTGTCCTTGGACTTCTTCATCTCTACATGGAGGGCCTTGGCCAGCCTAGGAAACAATTCGAACACCCGTCTCAAGGCGTGTATGTTTCTTGTTTTTAATTGGAAGGGATCGCCGTCTTCATCTTGCCAAGAAATCGTAATGATGGCATTGCGTACCTCTATGGGATGGTGATGAGTGATTTGCTTCACCAACTCATACGAACTTAACAAGGCCTCCTCATAGCTACTCGCTTCCTGTGGAATTCCGTTACTTAATTGGAGGTATTTTATCTTGTTTTGATAAAAAACACGTAAATAATGATACTGATCATCTAGGCTTCTACCGCGCAACTTAATCTTATAATAACCAGATTCAATTTTCATTATGCTAATTTAAATAGTAAATACTAATTTAATTAGCTTTTATCTTTGTATTTTAAAATTTAATGATCATTCCCTGAATTCTGTTATCTAATCTCAATGATCCTTATCTCATCAAGACCCAAATGCCTCAATGCACCTGAAGCAATTTTGAACGATACTCGCCCTTTTCATCTACCAGCGATACTACATATGAACCCCTTGATAATGAGACCCTCTTGAAAATATAAATAGACGTCTTCTGATGCTCAATAGGCCGATTTATAATGACTGATCCCCTGAGATCCGTAATTTGAAGTTGGACCACGGGCCTATCTGAAATCACTTTAAATACGTTCCCTTCGCTTACCGGATTGGGATAAATCTTAAAATTCTCGCCCTTTGACAGATTCAGAAGCTCTTCGGAGTTAAACAAAGAAGTCGACAATGCGTAAGCTGCTTCACCTACTTGAGCACCGATCAAACGCCCAGGTAGATCATCCATTGGGGGGTGAATACCTCCATAAATTCTAGACAAACCACATTGATCTGCAGCATCTATATATTTCGCCCATTGTAAAGTTATGTCTTGACTGGGGCCCCTTTCAAACTTTAAAAATTCATCTTTTTTTGCTAAGTAAGCACCCATTCCTCCTGGAAAATAAGGATCCCCCGTAAGTAAGGTTAATACAGTAGCTGCCGCCCTAGAATAAGTCGAATGCCCTGAAATATAACCTGCAAAGGGTGGAGTGACGAATGACGGTCGCTGATAAGGCCACCAATTTTTTGCCAATACCCAACCCACGCCTGCTACATCTTGGGTCACCTCCTGAATTTCATCATGGCCTTTCCAACTATATAATTTAATGGCTCCGATGTTTTCACCATTCAGTCCAACCAATGCATCTCCACCTTCTACTTGTGCGATCAAGCCTTCAACCAAAGGCATACCATCGACATGATAATTGATTCCTTCAGGTAAGGATGATTGTCCTAAACTAGCCATATATCTTAAAGCTGAAATAGGTCGAATAAAATCATAATAACCCTTGATCGACCAAGCAGCAATGGCTACATCATGCATGGCACCTCCCAATATAAAATAAGCTTTTGCATCCCACTCCAAAGCCGTCAATGGCGCACCTTCTCCCTCAAATTTTCTATCAAATAAAGGATGATCCATCACGTCATTCATTATTTTAAACCAATGACCTGGTGGTGTTTCTGACTCAGGACCATCTGCCCAAAATTCGGATAAAACACGAGTATAATCACCTCTAGATACTATTTGCACATCATACGGCTGATCAGTTATAGGGTTTAATACATAGCCCTCACTCCCATCTCCACCATTAAAAAAATCATAGAATTCTTTAACTTCTTCTCTGTTTTTAGGAAAATCAGCTAGGTCTAAATTACCCAATGTATTGGGAGAAATATCTATCAAAATTGAATCCGCTATATCCAAGTGCGAAGACCAGGAGGCTACCAAACTAAAATTCCATTTGTAATCAACTGAACCTTGGACATCCCCGGGTACCAACAATGACGGTGCTCCAGGATCATGATAGATAGAATATTCAAATCCACCTCTTTCTGCTATAGAAGGATTTTTTAAGGCAAAAGGGATCACACTTCCCCATTCTGCACCCAGAAAACTGGGTGACCCTACGATCAAATTGCCCGATTGATCTATGAACTGATCAAAACCAAGAGGCTGCCATCTATTAGGATCACTCAAGGAAATGCTACTATCCCGTTGACTCAAGATCAAAGGATCATTGACTGGGCTATAGAATAAGTTTTGATAATCTTGATTCTCATTAGAACCATCCTGAAGCCCATATAATATGATTTGTTCGGCCAGATAATTTCCTAAAGCCGCAGGTCCCTCATTCAAATAATCTTGACTTATCAAATAAATATCATGACCCAATTCCAACATTAAATCATCTGCAAGTTGCTTTACTTCAGTTGCTCCAGGGCTGTACCTAAATCTGTGACTGATCAATCGGTAAGCCACGTAGCTCATTGCCGTCTCTTGGGCTACCTCAATGGCTTCAGACCATGTATAACCTTCCTCGAAAGAAAAATAATATTGACCTCGTGTTTTGTTTAAAAAATAGGGTTCTGCTTTTGGGTCATGTACGGCCCATGCATCGTACATACCTGCAGAAACATGAAACAGATTCCTTGCATGTACAGTAGGCCGGGCATAGTCATTTCGAATGGATGCAAGCAATACCTCGTTCCAAGATCTTGCCACCGAAACATCCTGCTGCGCCAGAACAATTGCGGGCAGCAATAACAGAAAAAAAATAGATTTGAATTTAGAGCACATTACAGTACTTAAAATTACAAATTCCTACAAGAATTATAAAATTTAAGCTGGTTTAATCAACTCAAAAAATACTTAATGATAAACAAATGGGAGCGTTGGTCAATTTAACTCAATAATCATAGCAGATAAAGGATCCAATTGAAGCGCTCTTGAAAAATCTACCATTTGATTTGAAATAATATCTACACCTTGATCATCCGCTTGGATCATCTCGCCAAACCTGGAAAACTCTAGACCTTTGGCCGTTTTATTTTTGTTCAAAATAATCATGACCTTATCTTTTTCCGTATATCTGAAAAATACATAAACTCCTTCTTTTGGATTATAATGCATCAATTTCCCTTTATGAACCGCCTCGCTACCTTTTCTCCAATTCAATATTTTCTTCATATATTGTTGGGCCTCCAACTGCTGAGCCGTCAAGCCAGCACCCGTGAATCCATTGACCTGATCTCCTTCCCAGCCTCCTGGGAAATCTGAACGAATCAATCCATGATCTTCACTTCCTGGATTACTCATTAAAATTTCTGTCCCATAATAAAACTGTGGAATACCCCTGATGGTAGCATAATAGGCAATCCCTAATTTAAACAAATCAAAATTTTCATTGACTTGTGTGAAAAATCGACTCATGTCATGATTATCTGGAAATACAACCAGATTCTCTGGGTCGGGATATATGAAATCCAAAGCCAGCATGGCATACGCGTCTACCCATACATCCCAATCTCTGTCATCATTTAAAGATTTAATAAACGCCGATTGTAAAGGGAAATCCATCAAACTAGGAAGACATGAATCATGACCCGTAGCACTTTCCTTGCCTTTTTGCCAATGTGCGACTACCGCGGGTTGTTCGTACCATTCTTCGCCTACAATATTGAAATTGGGGTATTCATTCATCACTCCGCAAGACCATTTGGAGAGATAATCCATGTCGGGATAGGGGTAGGTGTCCATTCTGATTCCTTTTAGGTCGGCGTATTCAATCCACCAAATTGAATTTTGAAGCAAATAAGTGCTCATAAATTCATTCCTTTGGTTCAAATCTGGCATGGTAGGTACAAACCAACCATCTGAAAATTCCTTTACATCTATTTTTGACCGATAGGGATCTTGAACGACGGGCTTTCGATGCGTGGTGATGTGATACTCCCCTTTCAAGAACTCAGCTTGATAATTAACCCAATCATCCATCGGAAAATCCTTCATCCACCAATGCTCCGAGCCTGAATGGTTGATAATCATGTCCATAATCAGTCCAACTCCCTTCTCTTTGGCCTGCAAAGAGAATTTTCGAAAGGCTTCATTGCTACCAAATCTGGCATCTACTTTGTAAAAATCTGTGGTCGAATAGCCATGATAAGAATACCCAGCCATATCGTTTTCCAATACCGGATTGAGCCAGATACACGTAAATCCCATATCTGCGACATAATCTAAGTGTTCCTGCATTCCTTGAATATCGCCACCATGCCGACCTCCCAGAAATGTGCGGTTTGATTTTTCTTTTAAACTTGGCATTTCATCATTGGACGGATCGCCATTTGCATAACGATCAGGGGTAATGAGATACAATACGTCACTGGAATTAAATCCTTGTCGAAGGGCTGAATTTTCTCTTCTTTCCTTCAATTCATAAGTATAGATTTGCACTATCTTTTTACCTCTCCTAAATTCAATTTCAAAAGTACCCGGTACTACCTCCTCAGTCAATTGAAGGTCTATGAATAAATAGTTTGGATTCTTAACCTGGGTGGTCTTCGTTATAGACACGCCTGGGTAATCAATTTGTGAACTTAACTCCGCTATACCTGTCCCATAAATCATCAACTGAAGATGTTGATTTACCATGCCGACCCACCAAAAAGGAGGTTCAACCCTACTCAGATCTTGAGCACTGCTCATTACGGATGATAAAGCAAAAACGGTAAGGAGTAAAATACTTCGTAAATAAGTCATATAAATAATTAGATAATAAGAGAAAAGCTAAGGATTCGAATCCTTAATAATTTAAATTTAGAATAAATTCATGCATTGATAATCATAGTGATTCACATTTATTATCGTAATCGATTGCATTATCATACTTTTTGGGATGGGCTGGTTAGAAAGTTATTTTTTTTATAGAAATCAGTTAATTTAAATTCCTCCAGTATTCCGTATAATTGATATCTATTACCTTTGTGGAGTTATGTACTTAACCTGATATATTATGTGCCTGATGCCTCTTTCAATTATACAACGATAAATCTTAATGAAACAAGCCGTCACCTTAAAAGATTTAGCTCGAGAATTGAACATCGCGACCAGTACGGTTTCACGCGCCCTTAAAGACAGTCCTGAAATCAGTGCCGTAACCAGAGCTCGGGTACAAAAATTAGCCAAAGAACTCAATTACGAACCCAATGCCCTAGCCCTAAGTTTAAGACACAGCAAGACCAACACGATTGGCGTGATTTTACCAGAGCTGGTGCATTTTTTCTTTTCCACAGTCATCAGTGGCATCGAAGACATCGCTTATTCCAGTGGTTATAATATTATCATTTGCCAATCCAATGAAAGTATTGATCGTGAAATACTCGATACTAAAGCATTGTTCAATCACAGGGTCGATGGTATCTTGGCTTGTGTGTCTAGAAACACCTCTGTCTATGATCATTTTATCGCGATTCAAGACAAAGGCATACCTATTGTTTTTTTTGATCGTGATGTACCCATTGATGCCAGCAAAATTATTTCAAACGATTTTGAAGGTGGCTACAATGCAACCAAACATTTAATTGAATCAGGAAAAACAAATTTAATCCATCTCTCGGGTCCAGAAGGACTCATGTTGAGCGAGCAACGTACACGTGGATTTGTTCAAGCTCATCAAGATTTAGGTATTCCTTTTAATAAAGAAAAAATATTGCGTTGTGGTGATGAAGATGCTCAAGAGAACTTCAAAATCATCCAAAATGCCCTGCAAAAAGGCATGAAATTTGACGGGATATTTGCCGTCAATGACATCGCTGCGGTAGGGGCTTTGCAAGCCCTACAAGCAGCCCAGATATCTGTCCCCCAAGAGGTTGCCATCATCGGTTATTCTGATTGGCAATTTTCTTCTTTTATCTCCCCTACACTAACCACTATTAGGCAAAATGGAAATGAAATGGGGAGAAAAGCTGCCGAGTTATTATTGGAAGAAATTCATTCTAAAGATACATTTATAGAGCCGAAGTCTATTACCCTGCCTACCGAAATAATCTTGAGAGGAACCACCTTAAATAAATAGGAAAATAATAATAATAATAATGAGCATCACCATTGTTTTTAAACAATGAAACCCTTTCCATAACTGAAAACAATCCTCAAACAAATAATGTTTTCTATCTTCGTGAATATGTATTTTCGCTTACTCATCATTGGATTGTTTTTTTGCTCTTGTACCCCTAGGGTCATACAATATCGAAATGAGAAAGCAGATTTCGCCAATTACCATAGTTTCTTTATTTTAAATTCTAAATCTGATCACCTCAGTGCAGTTGAATCAGATGAGGTAAACAACCGCATTGAACCCTTTATTCTTGATGAAATGAGCCGAAGAGGCTACGTAATAGATACAAAAACCCCCGATGTAATCCTAAGATTTGAAATTATCTATGGTTCTGAAAATTCCAATAATACGAACCAAGGGACTTTTAACATGATCTATTACCCCAAAATCAATAATGATATTGTAGGAGCCGTACTGATTGAATTAATGGATAACAATACCAAAAAGTTAATTTGGCAGTCAAGTATCGATGCCAATCAGACCATGAAAAAAAGAAAAGAAAAAGATCCGTTGAAAAAAATAGTGATCCATCTTTTCAACACCTATTTATACCAAGCAGGTAATCCAATTCCAGACGAGCAATTAAAAATCAAATGACCGACTACGGATTTTTATCTTTAATTCCACCCATTCTAGCCATATTTTTGGCAATTAGAACCAAGCAAGTAATTTTTTCACTCCTATTGGGTATTACTACTGGCTGGATCATCATCAGTGAAGGCAATCTTTTTTTGGGACTTATTGCTACGGTTGAAGCCATCATTGATGTCTTTGGCAGTCCAGGGAATACGCGTACCGTCGTATTTACGCTTTTGATTGGGGCCTTGATTCAATTGATCAAATTCTCAGGGGGCGTAGATGGATTTATCGGCCTCATTCAAAAAAAGCTATCACAAACTAAAAACCCCAAAAGGAATATTCAACTGGCCGCAGGCCTAACGGGATTCCTCATATTTATTGAATCAAATATTTCAATTTTAGCCGTGGGTACGGCATTCAAACCACTTTTTGATAAATATAATATGGCCAAAGAAAAATTGGCCTATTTGGCGGATAGCAGTTCGGCGCCGGCATGTATCTTATTTCCACTCAATGCGTGGGGTGCCTATATCATGGGCTTACTAATGGCTTATGAACATTTAGATCCATTCAAGATGCTTGTGTATTCTATCCCTTTCAATTTTTATCCTATTCTTACCTTATTCTTCTTATTCTATTTGGCGTACACAGGAAAGTCCTATGGCCCCATGCGATCATTTGAAAGCCATGTCAAAGAGGACACAACAGAAGAAAAAGCCGTTATTCCATCGGGCAATCCCCATTTAATGATTTGGCCATTAGCTGCAATGGTTCTTTCTATGCCCTTCTTTTTGGTTTACACGGGTTGGGAAGCTCCTTTTACAGGTGACTTGAGTGCTGCTATTTGGAACAGTATTGGCAATGGATCAGGGAGTAGTGCTGTTACCTATGCTATTGTTTTTGCTTTGTTTATAGCGGCACTTATGATGGGCATACAAAAAAAAATTACACTAGCATCCTTTTTTAGTGAATCCATAAAAGGAATGAATGACATGTTGGTTATGGCCATCTTAATGGTGCTGGCCTTTGCCTTAGGGGCCTTATGTAAAGAATTGGGAACTGGAATCTATGTCGCTCAAGTCACATCAAACTGGCTTTCACCAGGTATGGCTCCCTTTGTCCTTTTCATCACAAGCTGTTTCGTTGCCTTTTCAACGGGTACCTCTTGGGGTACTTTTGCCATCATGATCAGCATCGTCGTGCCTTTGATTGAAACCATGGGATTACATCCCTATTTGAGCTTAGCTGCTGTTTTGGGTGGAGGTGTTTTTGGAGACCATTGTTCTCCTATATCTGATACGACACTCATCGCTTCGGTAGCTACGAAAAGCAACCATATTGATCACATCAAAACACAATTACCCTATGCCCTCTTCACAGGCGGCTTAGCAGGCCTTTTATACCTTATTGCAGGCTTTTTATTCACTTAAAATCGTCACTAAAAATACTTGGGGCTACTTCACGCAAATTGTATTGACTTGCCATGACTTCTCCATAAGCACCTGCCGAACGAATGGCGAGCATATCCCCCCTTTTCGTTTCTGGTAATGAAAGGCCCCTCGCAAAAGCATCTGATGTTTCACATATGGGTCCCACAACATCATAAACAACTGACCCTTCTTGTGAAAAGAGATTTTCAATAAAATGAAAGGAGCGATATAAGGCCGGTCTGATCAATTCAGTCATACCTGCATCAAGAATCATAAAACTGGTCCGCTCAGCCGGTTTAATATACAGCACACGAGCAATCAAAGAACCACATTGAGCGA
>ENA-OSJC01003962-OSJC01003962.1-marine-metagenome-genome-assembly--contig:-NODE-3962-length-10367-cov-3.388533_pt1 | contig 10367 bp, 8 predicted proteins | sample MGYA00237885_ERZ534234 | MGnify/ENA primary metagenome ERZ534234 (study PRJEB26413, sample SAMN06343907) | marine metagenome | isolation source: coastal waters | place: Atlantic Ocean: West Antarctic... | reverse complement strand
GTGCTGCACTTGGTTTTGCAATTGGTAGTTTTGTGGGAGGATTTTCGCAAGATGATTTAACAAAAGAACAAAGGGCTTACCAACAAAGAGTTGGGAGAGATGGCAATACTACAAACACGCAATCTGGGGATTTTGAAATGAGTTTATTGGTACTCGCCTCTATTGTTATAAAGTCTGATGGTAAGGTAGACCAGAAAGAGTTGGATTTTGTACGCATACAATTTACAAGCATGTATGGTAAAGAACGTGCTAATAATGCATTCAAGCTTTTTAAAGGAATCGTTAAGAAAGAAATTTCAGCACGTCAAGTATGTTTGCAGATAAGAAGTCATATGCCGCACGCCTCAAGGTTACAATTGTTGCACTTCTTATTTGGCATTGCGAAGGCCGACGGTTTTGTAGTGGAAAGTGAAATTGAGGAAATACGAAAAATTGCTGGGTACTTGTATATAAACGAGAGAGATTATAGCTCTATAAAAGCAATGTTTTATGATGCATCCGAGAATGCATATCAGATTTTAGAAATCACAAAAGAGGCTTCTAATGAGGAAGTTAAAAAAGCCTATCGTAAAATGGTAAAAAAATACCACCCAGATAAATTACAAGGTTTGGGTGAAGAGCACCTAAAAGGAGCTAATGAAAAATTTCAAAGTATTCAATCTGCTAATGATAGAATTAAAAAAGAAAGAGGACTTTAAAGAGTTAGCGAATGCCCTTCTTTCACCGGTTTTCAACTCCCCTTGTAACTTCTTGTAACACAAACTCAAAAAATCACAAGAAATTGATTAATTTCGCTTTCTTATAAGAAAAACAGATAATGAGCGCGAAATTTCCTGAGTATAAAGGCCTTGACTTACCAAAAGTAGCAGAAGAAATCCTAAGCTATTGGGAAGAGAACAATATCTTTGAAAAAAGTGTCACCACAAGAGAGGGCGCAGAACCGTATGTTTTTTTTGAGGGACCTCCTTCTGCAAATGGACTCCCAGGAGTACACCATGTTTTAGCGCGTGCGATCAAAGATATTTTCCCACGTTATAAAACCATGAAAGGCTTCCAAGTAAAGAGAAAAGCGGGTTGGGATACACATGGTTTACCGATAGAGTTAGGTGTGGAAAAGGAATTGGGAATTACCAAGGAAGATATTGGTAAGAAGATTTCTGTTGAAGATTACAATGCCGCCTGTAGGAAAGCGGTAATGCGCTATACTGATATTTGGAACGATTTGACCCAAAAAATGGGATATTGGGTAGATATGGAAGATCCATATATTACCTATGAGCCAAAATATATGGAATCTGTTTGGTGGTTGCTAAAAGAGATTTATAATAAAAAATTAATTTACAAAGGCTATACAATTCAGCCATATTCGCCAAAAGCAGGAACGGGTTTAAGTTCTCATGAACTAAACCAACCAGGAACCTACCAAGACGTTACAGATACAACGGTTGTTGCACAATTTAAAGCGATAGAAAACACATTGCCAGACTTTTTACAAAACGAAGGAACGGTTTATTTTATAGCTTGGACAACAACTCCTTGGACGTTGCCAAGTAATACCGCATTAACAGTTGGCCCTAAAATAGAATATGTTTTAGTGTCTACCTTTAATCAATATACATTTGAACCGATAAATGTAATTTTAGCTAAAAAACTAGTTGGAAAACAGTTTGCAGGTAAAAATAATTTTCAAGTTGAAGATCTAAATACCTTAAATGATTATAATTCTGGCGATAAAAAGATACCTTTTTATGTAATAAAAGAATTTATAGGTAAAGACTTAGTAGATATTAGATACGAACAAATCTTAGATTATTGTCTTCCAAATGACAATCCTGAAGATGCTTTTAGAGTAATTGTAGGAGATTTTGTTACCACAGAAGACGGAACAGGAATTGTACATACAGCGCCAACTTTTGGGGCAGATGACGCGATCGTTGCAAAACAAGCATCACCAGAAATTCCACCAATGTTAATAAAAGATGCTAATGATAATTTAGTCCCGTTAGTAAATTTACAAGGAAAATTTAGACCAGAAATGGGTGAATTTGCTGGTAAATATGTAAAGAATGAATATTATGCAGATGGCGAAGCACCAGAAAGATCTATTGATGTTGAGCTAGCTATTAAATTAAAAATAGAAAATAAAGCCTTTAAGGTAGAAAAATACAAGCACAGTTATCCTAATTGTTGGCGAACCGATAAACCAATTTTATACTATCCATTAGATTCTTGGTTTATTAAAGTAACCGATGTAAAAGATAGAATGCATAGTTTAAACAAAACTATTAACTGGAAACCAGAGTCTACAGGAACTGGGCGTTTTGGAAACTGGTTGGCAAATGCAAATGATTGGAACTTATCGCGTTCTAGATATTGGGGAATTCCCTTGCCAATCTGGAGAACAGAAGATGGTAAAGAAGAAATCTGTTTAGGTTCTGTTGAAGAATTAAAAAATGAGATGGCAAAAGCTGTTGCAGCTGGCGTTTTAGCAAAAGATATTTTTGAAGATTTTGAAGTTGGAAATAATTCTGAAGAAAACTACGCAAAAATAGATTTACATAAGAATATTGTAGATGAAATAGTATTAGTTTCTGCTTCGGGAAAGCCAATGAAACGTGAAAGTGATTTAATTGATGTTTGGTTCGATTCTGGTTCTATGCCTTATGCACAATGGCATTATCCGTTTGAAAATAAACAGAAAATTGACGAAAATGAATCTTTTCCAGCAGATTTTATTGCAGAGGGAGTAGACCAAACAAGAGGTTGGTTCTATACCTTACATGCAATTTCAACGATGGTTTTTGACTCTGTAGCGTACAAAAACGTAGTTTCTAACGGTTTGGTTTTAGATAAAAATGGACATAAAATGTCTAAGCGTTTAGGAAATGCAACAGATCCTTTTGAAACAATCGATACTTTTGGACCAGATGCTACTCGTTGGTATATGATAAGTAACGCCAACCCTTGGGATAACTTAAAATTTGATTTAGCAGGAATTTCGGAAGTAAGAAATAAATTTTTTGGAACTCTCTACAATACTTATAGTTTCTTTAGTCTGTATGCTAATTTAGATAATTTTAGTTATTCAGAAGAAGATATTGCATTAGAGAAAAGACCAGAAATAGATCGTTGGATACTTTCAGAATTACATACTTTAATAGAAAGAGTAGATCAATATTATAGTGAATATGAGCCAACAAAAGCGACAAGAGCGATTTCAGATTTCGTTCAAGAAAATTTAAGTAACTGGTTTGTTCGTTTAAGTAGAAGACGTTTTTGGAAAGGTAGTTATGGCGAAGATAAAATATCGGCATACCAAACTTTATACACTTGTTTATTAACAATATCTAAGTTAAGCGCACCTGTTGCTCCATTTTTTATGGACCGCCTTTATAATGACTTATTGAACGGAACGGTTAAAGTTGATGAGATTTCGGTGCATTTAAGTACATTTCCAATACCAAATGAATCATATATTGACAATGCATTGGAACATAAAATGCAAAAAGCTCAAACCATATCTTCATTAGTATTGTCCTTACGTCAAAAAGAAAAGATTAAAGTTAGGCAGCCTTTACAAAAAATCATGATTCCTGTTTTAAACAATGAACAACGTGAAGAAATAATAGCAGTTTCAGATCTCATTAAATCTGAGGTTAATGTCAAAGAAATTCAACTAATTGATGAAGGATCTGGAATATTAGTAAAACAAATAAAACCAGACTTTAAAAAATTAGGGCCTCGCTTTGGGAAAAACATGAAATCTGTAGCGCAAGTAATAACTGATTTTGGTCAAGAAGAGATTGCAATTCTTGAAAAAGAAGGAGAAATTAATGTTTTAATTAATGAAAAAAATACTACATTGTGCAAGGATGATGTAATAATAAGTTCTCAAAATATTGAAGGTTGGTTAGTTGCAAACAATAATGGTGTTACGGTGGCCTTAGATGTTACCATAAGTCCAGAATTAAAGAACGAAGGGATTGCTAGAGAATTAGTGAACCGAATTCAAAATTTACGTAAAGACTCTGGTCTTGAAGTAATGGACCGAGTTGAGGTAACTATTCAAGAAGATGAAAAGTTAAAACTGGCAGTAAGCCAAAACTTAGAATATATTAAACGTGAAACGCTAACAAATATTTTGTGTTTTCATCAAAAATTAGAGGTAGGAACAGAAATAATTTTTGATGAAATAAGAAGTAAGTTGGCCATTAAAAAAGTGTAATATGAACCAAGAAACATACGAGAGATACAACGATGCAGATTTAAAAGAATTCAAGCAACTAATACTTGAAAAAATTGAAAATTCACAAAGGCATTTGCATTTAATTGAAAGTGCTTTTAAAAACGATAGCGATAACGGAACAGATGATACCTCACCAACTTTTAAAGCTTTTGATGAAGGAAGTCATGTAATGAGTAAGGAAGCAAATTCTCAATTAGCTATACGTCAAGAAAAATTTATTCGTGATTTAAAAAATGCATTGATCCGCATAGAAAACAAAACCTATGGAGTTTGTCGTGTAACAAAAAAATTAATTAATAAAGAACGATTAAAATTAGTTCCTCATGCCACTCTTAGTATTGAAGCTAAGAATATGCAATAGTAAGTTAATAAGATCCTAAAATTTCCAAATTCTAGACAGGCTAAATGGCTTATGGAATTTGGTATTTATTTTTTAAATATAAATTAAATGGACTAGTAGTACTTACCTATTAATTTTAATGTCAAAAAATTGTTATTCTCAAATCCATTAAATAATATTATTTTTACCAAGAATATAAAATGTCTCTTAAAAAACCCATATTCATTATAGTTTTGATCTTAATAATCGATCAAATTTCAAAAATTTACATTAAAACTCATTTTGTGTTAGGAGAGAGTTTACCTGTTTTTGAATGGTTTAAAATTGCCTTTGTAGAAAACGAAGGAATGGCCTGGGGAGCTAAAATTCCTGGTCAATACGGAAAATTAATACTCACTCTTTTTAGGTTAGTTGCCATTGTTGGTATAGGCTACTGGCTTTGGGATTCGATAAAAAAGAAACATTCTAAAATACTGATTATTTCTATTGCATTAATATTTGCTGGTGCTTTGGGGAATATTATTGATTCTGTATTTTATGGAATTATTTTCAACGACAGTCATTTGCAAATTGCGACGATGTTTCCCCCAGATGGAGGTTATGGTACTTTGTTTCACGGTAAAGTGGTAGATATGTTACATTTTCCATTATGGGAAGGATTTTTGCCAAAATGGATGCCTTTTTTGGGAGGTAAATACTTTACCTTTTTTGATCCCGTATTTAATATTGCTGACATGTCTATTAGTACCGGTTTTGGAATATTAATAGTCTTTAATAAAAAAGCGTTTCCTAAACCAGAAAACGTTACTAATGAATCATCTTCAGTTTCTAAAGAAAGAGAATCTTAATGATTAAATTAAATTCCTAATTATTGTAAAAAAAATTATTAAAACCAATGAGCTAATAAGCCATTTAGAAGAAATAATAATTTCCGGTAAATTGATATTAAATGGTTTTAATGTTACTTTAAAAAAAATAAAAAGGAATAGAGGCGTAAAAAAATAGATGAGTAAATTAAGTTGAGCAGCTTTTATTAAATTACCATGTAATAATTCATGAAAAGCACGTTGAGCTCCGCAACCAGGACAATCTAAGCCACTAATAGTTTTACTAACACAAGCTATGAAAATTGCATTTCCACTTGATGGATCATTGGCGTAAAAATAATAGATACCTATTCCCAATAGCGTAAAGGCAATTATTGATAAAAGCTTATAAATCAAATTTTCTGTTTATTGCGTGAAATTATAGTTTTCTAATATTTCTTGATATGCTGCTACTCCTCCAAAACTTAATAAAAAAATTAAATTTAGTACTAGAAGTCCTATTGCTATAAAAGATAATATTTTTGAGTTTTTAGCAGAAGAAATCGCTTCAGCGAGATTACCTCTTTCAAATTTTTTTTTCACCTGATTGGATAACACAATTGCAATAATTCCAAGAATAAGACCAATACAACAAGGAGAGCACAGTCCTAAAACAGCAGCAATAATTGCTAAGGTCATATTATTATTTGGTATGGGCTTTTCTGAAAAAGAAGCAGTTTCCATTGGAGAATGTTTTTATAAATTCAGTTTTAAATATACTACGATTTTTTAAAATGTATATATTTTAGTAGGTGTAATACAAAAATTTAGAGGGATATCTGTCTTTTCATTTGGGATTTCTAATTCTGGTTCGAATAAAGAAATTCCTATCAATAGAGCTTCAGAATTACATTTTTCTAGAAAGCGATCGTAAAATCCTTTTCCATAACCCAATCTACACCCTTTAATGTCATAAGCTAATAGTGGTACAAAAACGACATCAATTTTAGAAGGAAGGATTTCAATTCCTGAGATAGGTTCTGGAATTCCATAATTAGATAATTTTAAAGCAGTATTATCTTGTAATAATATATGCGACATCTCTTTATTATTTTCAACCTTTGGTACCAAAATACTTTTATCTTTCCCTTGTAAAATATGCAGAATGAACTCTGTATTTATTTCTTTTTTATTAATGATAGGTAAAAAAATATGATAATTTGAAAATTCCCAAATAGGTAATTTTAAAGAATTATTTGCAATAGCGATACTTAAATCTTCTAAATCTTCATCAGAAATACCAGCTCGTAACGATAGGTATTTTTTTCTAAAATTATTTTTATTCATCGGTACTTTTCTTTTCTTGATTTTTTTGAATATCTAATTTAGTAGAAATATGAAATATAGCATCACCTTGATGAACAATTGGAGTTTGGTTTACATTAATAATAAAACCTTCATTAGTAGCGGTAACATTAAATGTCATTTTCCCATATGGATCTGTAATAGTTGCAAGTATCTCTCCTTTTTCCACCCATTGAGAACACTTTATATTTAAATGGAAAAGCCCGCTCTTTTGTGCGCGAATCCATCTTGATTTCTCAATAATCATACTATCTTTAATTGGATTAGTGACATTAAACTTTGAATCTAACATATCTAAAAAATATAAAAAACGTTTAATTCCTCTAACTCCATAATTAACAATTTGAATATTACTTTCTAATGATTTACCTCCTTCAAAAAGTACAATCGGAATTCCTAGTTTATTACAAGTTGCTCTATATGATTTTTTTAAGTTTTTTGAATACACTATAAAAGGTACATTAAATACTTTTGCTAATTTCAAAAGTTTTTCGTCTCCTGGGTTCACTCTTACTTGAGGTGCATTAAATCGACTGGCTCCACCAGTATGGAAATCTATACAGTAATCTACATGCGGCAATACTTGGGTTGTTAAATAATAGGCAACTCTACTAGCTAAAGATCCTCTTTTATTTCCTGGAAATACTCTGTTTAAATCTCTTCCATCAGGAAATGCTCTCTCGGTATTTAAAAAACCAAATACATTTAATATAGGAATACAGATAATCGAGCCTCTTTTAGGTTTGTTTATTTTTCTAGCGATTAATTGTCTGACAATTTCAACACCATTGATTTCATCTCCATGAATAGCTGCAGTAATTAAAATTGTAGGACCTGGAATCAACGATCTTTCAATTATAACAGGAATCGCAATATTAGTAGAAGTAAATAGTTTTGCAATATTAAAGTCAACTGTTTTACTTTCACCTAATTCTATTTTTTCACCTAATATCTCAAGAGTTTTTACAAATTCACTCATCAACGTTTATTTCTTTCAATATAGCTTATTATTTTTTTTGAAATATTAATTCCAGTGGTTTTTTCAATACCTTCTAACCCTGGAGATGAATTAATTTCAAGCACCAAAGGTCCTTTTTTAGACTGTAAAACATCAACCCCACAAACACCTAATTGTACTGCTTTTGCTGCTTTTAGTGCAACACTTTCTTCCTCATAAGTTAATTTTACATTTAAAGAGGAACCTCCTCTATGTAAATTAGATCTAAAATCTCCGTTCTTACTTTGTCTTTTCATAGCAGCAACTACTTCTCCATCTACCACAAATATTCTTAGATCAGAACCATTGGATTCTTCAATATATTCTTGAAGTAAGAATTTAACACCAGCTGTTTTTAATGTTTCAATAGTAGATAAGGCATTAAGATAAGTTTCAGCTAATATTACCCCGTTACCATGGGTCCCCTCTAAAATTTTTATAATAATCGGTTGGTTTTTAAAATTAGAAAGTAAGTATTCTAAGTTTGAAGATGCTCCAAGGATTGTTTTTGGGATTGGAACATTGGCTGTAGAAAGTAATTGAGAACAGGTCCATTTATCTCTGGTTTGCAAAATTGCTCCAGCAGAAACAATTGAAAATACTCCCATGGCATTAAAATGTCTAACTAAAGTAGCTCCATAATAAGTGTTGGATGCTCCAATTCTGGGGATAATAGCATCTAAATCGTCTATAATTTCATTATGAAACTTTACTATTGACCTCCCATTTTCGATCGATAAAGAGCAATGAGATGGATCTAAAACTTCCATGACATGCTTATTTTCAGTGCCTGCTTTTAGTAAAACTTGAGTTGAGTAAAGAGCTTCCCCTTTAGATAAAATAGCAATGTTCATTATATTAATATTTCATTGTTGCTAATTTAGTTATTTATCTATTAGGTTTGATTTCTCATTTAATAAAACATCAATTATCTTTGACCTATGGCAATACCATCTGTAGCATTACAAACAACAACTTTACCCAATAAACCGGGTGTGTATCAGTATTATGATAAAGATGATAAATTATTATATATAGGAAAGGCAAAGAATCTTAAAAAAAGGGTGTCTTCTTATTTCACTAAACAGCATGATTCAGGTAAAACAAGAGTATTAGTAAAAAAAATTGTCACTATAAAGCATATCGTTGTTGATACAGAAACTGATGCTTTATTATTAGAAAATAATCTTATAAAAAAATACCAGCCACGGTACAACATCTTATTGAAAGATGATAAAACCTATCCGTGGATTTGTATTAAAAAGGAACGATACCCTAGAGTTTTTTCTACTAGAAGAATGATTAAAGACGGATCTGAATACTTTGGGCCTTATACAAGTAAGAAAACAGTTCATACCTTGTTGGACTTAATTAATGGTCTGTACCCATTGCGAAATTGCAATTATGATTTGTCGGATAAAAATATTAAATCGGGTAAATATAAAGTGTGTTTAGAATATCACTTAGCCAATTGTTTAGGTGCTTGTGAAGGGAAACAAACAGAAGAAAGTTACCTTGAAAGTGTTGTAGCAATACGAAATATTCTAAAAGGAAACTTTAAAGAATCTCTTTTAGCATTTAAAAATCAAATGAAGAGTTTTGCTGAAAATTTGCAATTTGAAGACGCTCAAAAAGTAAAAGAAAAAATGGAGGTATTAATGAATTATCAATCCAAATCAACCATTGTAAATTCAAAAATTAATAATGTTGATGTGTTTTCTATTATTACAGATGAAGAATATGGATATGTAAATTACCTTCAAATTTCTTATGGTTCCATAATTCGTTCTCATACTTTAGAAATAAAGAAAAAATTAGCGGAAACAGATATAGAGATTTTACAATTAGCAGTTATAGAGTTAAGAAATCGTTTTCAATCTCATTGTAAAGAAATTTATGTGCCATTTAAAATAAATGCTGGAGAGGACATTAAAATATACATCCCAAAATTAGGTGATAAAAAACACATTCTAGATTTATCTATTCGAAATGCTAAGTATTATAGAATGGAACGTTTTAAACAAGTAAGAATAACTGATCCAAATCGTCATGAAAATAGAATTATGACGCAAATGAAAAAGGATTTAAGATTATCCCAAGAACCTCGACACATCGAATGTTTCGATAATAGTAATATACAAGGAACCAACCCTGTAGCTGCTTGTGTGGTTTTTAAAAACGGAAAACCAAGTAAAAAAGACTATCGAAAATATAATATAAAAACGGTGGTCGGTCCAGACGATTTTGCTTCTATGGAAGAAGTTGTTTACCGTAGGTATAAAAGATTATTAGATGAAAAGCAACCACTCCCGCAGTTAATCATCATAGATGGAGGAAAGGGTCAATTATCATCTTCATTAAAAAGTTTAGATAAGCTTAATTTAAGAGGGGAAATTGCAATTATAGGTATTGCAAAACGATTGGAAGAATTATTTTACCCAGATGATCCAATCCCATTATATTTAGATAAAAAGACAGAAACTTTAAAAATAATACAACAATTAAGAAATGAAGCGCATCGATTTGGTATTATATTCCACAGAAATAAAAGAAGTAAAGAAGCGTTAAATACAAGTATGGATGCTATTGATGGTATTGGTGAAAAAACAGTGA
>ENA-OSJC01003961-OSJC01003961.1-marine-metagenome-genome-assembly--contig:-NODE-3961-length-10368-cov-3.832572_pt1 | contig 10368 bp, 18 predicted proteins | sample MGYA00237885_ERZ534234 | MGnify/ENA primary metagenome ERZ534234 (study PRJEB26413, sample SAMN06343907) | marine metagenome | isolation source: coastal waters | place: Atlantic Ocean: West Antarctic... | reverse complement strand
CTTGGCTCTTAGCAGGTCTTACAACAATTATTATCAGCCTCATGGCAATAATAATAAGAGGCATAGTTTGAGTATTACAAACGCTGTAGCGGAAGTAGCAAATAACGTCTTGGATAAATTTGTTCAAGATAAAGATTTAAAAGAGCAACTAGCTCATAACCTAAAGATAGAATTAATTGAACTGGACAAAGCACAAATTGAAGTTAATAAACAAGCAGCTAAAAGTACAAACTGGTTTGTTTCAGCCGCTAGGCCATCCATTTTGTGGATATGTTCACTTAGCTTGGCTATACATTATTGCATCTTGCCTGTTGCAACTTGGATAGCGGTCGTTGCGGGTTCAAATCTACAATTAGAAGCATTAGAGTTCGACTTCACACAATTAACAACTATATTAATGGCTTTACTTGGCATGAGTTCTTTAAGGTCGGTAGAGAAGGTGAAAGGGGTGGCAAGATGATGAAAGATAAAGTAAGAGAGTTATTAATTAAACAAGAAGGTATGGTTTGTCATGTATATGATGACAGTCTTGGATATAAAACAATTGGAGTTGGGCGTTGCCTAGACAAAAATGGTATATCAGAAGACGAGGCTTTGTATCTTTTAAATAACGATATGCAAAGAGTAGAAGATAATCTTGATAAACATTGGGGCGTATGGAGAACATTTCCTGAACCGGCTCGTATTATATGTATATCAATGACGTTCCAATTAGGAATTACAGGATTTATGGGCTTTAGACGAACCAGAGCTTTAATGGAAATGGGTCTATGGCTTAAGGCCTCAGAAGAGATGCTCGACAGTCTTTGGGCTAAAACGCAAACACCAAGTCGAGCTTTGTATAATTCAAGGCAAATAGCCTTACTGCAAGATGGGCAACAAGACCTCAGAAGACCACCAGAGTAATTCAAGGCTTGGAGCTTTGGGTGAATCCCTAGTCCAAACCTTTTTACTTGAACACTGCGACTGGTGTTACCCTTGCCAAGAAGGACACCCTTCAGACCTACTAACCGAATTAGGCAATTGTAAATTTACTGTACAGGTTAAAAGCAGGAGAGAGACCAAGGAGGGCAAATATGCTTTTGCAACAGAAAACTCAAGAAATATGTCTAAAGTTTATAAGCAATACCATTGCGATATTATTGCTTTTGTATTTTTTGGCAAAGAAGGCCATCGTATTCTTTTTAAATCAAATACTACTTCACAAACCTATTTTACCTATAGCTCTAAGACTATAACCCCAACAATGGAGTTAGACAGCTTTAGGGAAACATTAAACCAGCTAAGTTCAGTACCTGTAATTAACTCTCTTCTCAAGTAAATTTTATAATCTTTATATTACTATTCTTAATAGATATAAAACGTAGCAAATTTATTGCACCAAAAACAACTCTTTAACAGATGTAAGTTATAAATATCATAGATTGATATTTGTATATATATGTATATTAGTATAAGCTCATCATTATGATGAATATAAATAACAATGCTTCGCATAATATATATTTGTTATAACGCTATTCAAGCGTAGGAGATGGAGATAATGAGTATTAAAGAATTAAGCAGTCAACACGGATATAAGCCGAGAGGTAATTTTGTGGTGTACATAAAGTCAGAGAAGGAAAAGGAGAGGGCTAGGTATCTTGTTAATCAAGTTATGGGTGCTGGCACAAAAATTATAGATGAGTATATTGAAACGAGTACAAGGCCATCGTTTAAGCCTGAATTACAAAAGGCTGCAAGTAGATGCAATGGCAGAGACTATAAATTAATAATACCGAACATAGGACATTTACCTAGGAACTTAACTGCATGTGCACATTTTCTAAAAATAGATGATGACTCTGATCCTTATGTTTACGCTATAACTGAAAGGAAAAACTATACAGTCGTCTTTAGATACAGGGCTGTTCAAATGTTTTTACAATGCGAAGATCAAGTTAAAGCTGCTTCAGATGCGGCAACTGCTGGACTTCATAAAAAGATGCGATCCATTGATCCAGATACGGGTAAGAAGTGGGCAGCCGGCAATAAAGTAAATCTTAATTACGCAACTAAAAAAGCATCAAAGGTGAGGCGAGAGCTTGCTGATGCTTATGTAAGTCAAATTATTATAGAGATTAGAGAAATCCAAAGGTTTGGTAAAACAACCTTACAGCAAATAGCCGATGCCTTAATAGCAAGAGGGCATAAGACAAGAAGGGGTAAAGATACATGGACACCAACAGGTGTCTCTAACGTACTAAACAAAGCTAAAAAGCTAGGGTTGTAATATGAAGAAAGAAACTAATGCTGAAAGAATGGTTAGAGTAATGACAGAACATGATGTGGCTGTTGAATTAAACGCATTATTATTTGTGCAGACTGTTGGTATTAAAAAAGACCCAATTGCTGAGTTCATAGCTAAATTTATTTTTACTGAACACAATAAGGGTAATTATCCTAATGTGTCCTTGATAGAAAATACGTTACTTGAATCACCAAACACCATTAGAAAAAAAATTAAAGCTTTGCTTGATTTTGGTCTTATAAAGAAAATTAAGAAAAAAGATGACTCAAGAAATAAATATTATGAGCCTACAAAACTACTCAAAAGGATTTATCTGGTAGATATGACCAAAAGAATCAAATGCGTGCTTGAGCTATCGCCTGTTTTTGAAGGCATTATGGGTAAAACCATTAACAAGCTTTTTTCTGAAATAGGAACAAACGATGAGCTGAGTTACTTAAAGACATTAGACCGCAATAGCTTCGATAAAATGGTCGGAAAATGGAGACTTGATCTACTGGATAATACTAACAAATTTGTGGGCATTAAAAATACCCTCAAAAAATTAGGGTAATATTTTGCGTGTAATAGTTACACATATTTATATAAATCTATTGCAAATATAAAAATATTTATATAGATTATAAAAAGTTGATGATTAAAAGAGGGGTAATATGTATCACGATACAAGATGTAAAAGATTGACGGTAGCAACTGAGAGTGAAGTGAATTGGAATAGTTTTTGCGTAAGATGTAAAAAAACTATAGATAATATCGAACAGATTAGAAGAGCACCGTATTCAATTATTAATAAGAAACGACTTATTGATACCGAAATAACTTTATTGAACTGGATATTAAAAGAAGACGCAAACACTGCAATCGGAATATTAGGATCAACAAGCTACAAAGGAGCAAGGTAATGGACAATAGAGGTAAGATAATTACAAATGATATAAATAATAAGTGCAAAACAGCACTTGCTTATAAACAGCGTAGCAGTGGGACAGAACAGCCAGAGTTATTTTTTAACCCAAATAAGGCTTCGCATAATATATATTTTGTTAGAAGCGGTAGAAATGCTGTTAGGTTAGAAGGGGTTGATAAAACTGTAAGACTTAACAGGACAGGATCAACAACTATATTAAACGTATCTGTCAATAATATCAAATCAACATACAAAGATGAGAGAGGCACATTCATTGTGCTTGCAAGCGAATCTAACCCAATCCCTGTAAGGGAATCACTTTCGGAAATAAGTAATTTAATAAATAAAAAGGAGAATTGTTATGGTAGGTAAATTAACTTGGTATAAGGCAACGAGTTCAATAATTTGTGCTTTGATGGATGAGGGCAAATACTTTAATAAGCAAACATGCTTAAAAAGAGCAATAGATGATAAGCATGGAATCCCTAGTGATTTCAAATCAACCAATAGAATGGCAACAGGAGACTTACTTGAACCTGTATTAATTAAAGAAGCCGCAAGAAGACTTGGCATAACAGATATAGATGCTGATATAGATTATAAGATTGAGCATCCTTTACTGCCGTTAGAGGCTTCCTTAGACGGCCTTGCAAACGCTAAAGACATCATAGTTAAAGAAGACGCTGATACTGGTATATTTTTACCACACGCTACTAAGCTAACACTTAACGGGCAAATACCTATTGAGTGCAAGGTTAGTTCTGAGTTCCCCCAATCAGAACCACCAACATGGCTTGGCGTGCATCAGCTTATGACCAGCATGGAGATATTAGATGCTGAATACGGAATATTGATTGTACTTTGGCAGGGAACTGATTTTCGTATCTATGTATATAAAAGACAACCAGACTATGCTGAAAAGTTAAAAGAGGTGGTATTGGATTTTGACCATAGAGTAGAAAATGAGGAGTGGTATATTCCAGAGTGTCCGGAAGATGCCTATATGATCTTCGATACTGCAAAAGAGGATGATAGTGTAATGATATTGGAGGAGGACGTGGTAGAGGATATAGACCAATACATGACTTTAAAAGATGTCGCTAATCGAGCAGAAATGGCTGCTGATCTTTGTTTGACGAATCTTATGGTTTCTATGGGTAATCATCCTAAAGCCAGATCAGCAGACTACAAGGTTGATTGGGGTACAAGGAACTATAAGGCAACAGAAGAGAAGATAACGCCAGCGAAGGAGGCGAGGAGCATTAGGTTGAAGAAACCTATTATTAAGAGAATTAGTTAGGTAGGCGAAGGGCAAAAGCAAACTAGAGTATTAGAGTTGGAGAGGTTTGCAAATGCCCTTCTTTTTAGATTATAAGTTGTAACTATCAAAACATAAATTGAATTAGTTATAAAAAATGTTAATATTATTTTGGAGAGTATTTAAATATGAAAATAGATAAGAATAAAAACAAGAAAGCTTTATGGATAGACATAGAGTTACATAAATATATCAAGATATTTGCTGTCGAACATGACATGAATATTGAAGCTGCAACGCAACTGCTTATTAAGTTAGGTAGCACGCAATTCAAAAGAGAAATGGCAAATGACTCAGCATAAGGAGTCTGTAGAAGAGGTGAGGGAACGCTTGGCTTTTGAGAAAGCCGATAGAACCCAAAACTTCTACTACTACCAATGCGGTGCTGGAGAGCATTATCGAATTACAGGCTATGAGTCTGGAAGAAGAGTTTTGGAGATGCTAGACAATGTATGAGGGCATGGTTGGATTGTTAGGTTACATGGTAGATGTTCTATCAGCCGCAGTCTTTTTGCTGCTTATAACCGCTTACTTAATATTTAAAGATAAATGAAAAAGATAAATAGTAGAACTAAAGGTGCAGCTTTTGAAAGGCTTATGGTCAACAAAATTAATGCACGTTTAGAGTTGGGGAATTATGAGAATAGGGTTAAGAGAAATCTGGATCAGTCGTTTGTAAAAGGGTTGGCTGATATCTATTTAGGTAATTTTTGCATAGAGCTTAAAAGATACGGAGTAAGCAACACAAATATGTATCGCCAGTCTTGGTGGGAGCAAGTTTTACATAGCTCAGGGGATAACTTAATTCCGGTATTGATTTATAAGTTTAACTTTAAAGAGATACATGCGGTGATCCCAGCCCACTTAGTAAGCAGCTTACCAAAGAACAATCAAATAACTTATATGTGCCCACTTGATGAGCTATGTGAGAAGTTTGACGAGATTATGGCCAAGGGAAATGTACATAGTAAATAATGAAGATTTTGATGATTTCTGTCGAAGGCTATATGGACAAGTGCAAAACACTTATTCAGAACATGGATCATTTTACACAAAGAGTTTCGAGGACTTTGTAGAGGAGAATTACCAAACACTTTACAAGGAATATATAAACAGTATGGATAAGACCATACATTAAAAAGGAGATAATATGGAAATATTAGAGAGTGGAAATCATAGTTACCTATCACATAAGGTAAAAGAGAAAGACGGGCATAAAGGGTTTTGGTTAGGCGAGACACCATGCAAATTTACTGCAATACAGGTTGACTTTGATACCTTAAAGACAGGCTGGGGTTATTATGATGGTCAGTATAATTACCTATGGGACGATGTGGTTGGGTCAAAAAGCCCAAAGCCATCAGAAGAACATAAAAGAGCGTTCTATTTATGGGTAATGGTCGATGGTATAGATGATAAGCCGTTGCTTTGGAATAGATTTACTTATGGTGAATTTGAATCATTAAAGATTATGCTTAAGCTTGGTTGGAATGAATGGCAAAAAGATAAAAGCAAATTACCTACATACAAATATACAGGCAGTGAAGAGTCGAAGGTTGGCATGGGGTCGACATCAATTGCTCAGTTTGAATTTATAGGTTGTAGACCAAGAAAAGAAACCTTTGTAATACCTTCATGGGATATTGAGCCTTTAATTTCTGACGGTGAAGTAAGCATGAACGCAGATGTCAGTTCTTTAGCGGCAGAAGCAGAGAAAGAGAATGGTTTAGATTTTGACGATATTCCATTTTAATGGAAAATATAGATTGGCAAAGAATTGCACCAGAAATCGCTAAACAGATACTCGGTGAGCCTACTAGTACATCTAGTACAGAATTACGTTTTGGCTCTAAGGGCAGTCTATGTATCAACTTAGAGTCAGGGACGTTCTTTGATTTTGAGTCTGATATAGGCGGTGGCATGGTCGATTTTATTAAACATCACAATCAAGATGTTACAACAATCTTAAAACAGTTTGGTTATGACACAGCATTGCAAAACGATAGTTCCGCTATTATTGGCAATTACCCCGTTGCTAAAAGCAATGCTAGGTCATTCAGTTCAAATGAGTTGATGTCACTTTATAAGCAATCAATAGTTGCGGTTAAATACTCAAGCTCTTTCATGGTGATGCGATTTCCAGAAGGACATGCAATAAAACAAAAATATGCACCCTTTACTAAGATGGGTGATAAGTGGCTTATGTCTCGTCCGGCAGGATTGCTTCCGCTATATATTACAAACAACCATCCAGACATGCCCGTGTTAGTTGGCGAGGGTGAAAAGAGTATGCTTGGGGCAAAGTCTATAGCCGGTGACTCTCTTGATGTGTCTTGCTGGCATGGAGGAGCTACAGGTTGGAATAAAACCGATTGGTCTCCGTTGTTTAAAAGACAGGTATGGATATGGGCTGATAATGATGCTGCTGGAAAGAAATGTGCCGGAGAGATATCAGAATATCTAAGGGCAAATGGATGTATGCAAGTCAAAGTTATAACACCACCAAACGATTTTAAAGAAAAAGATGATCTCTGGGACGCGGATCAGAACAATTACTTTGCCAGCTCAGGCGATTTGATAGGTTTTATTAAGAAACAGAAAGAAAAGCTACCAATCGGGTCGCTAAGATTTCAAAGGGCAGATTATGTATTGTCGCAAATTGAAAGCCCAGACTGGTTAATTGAAAATTGCTTTGAAAAACAGAAATTAATAACAGTCTTTGGTGCTCCCAAATCAGGCAAATCATTCATAGCTATTGCTATGGCGTGTGCTATCGCCAGAGGCGGTGAATTTTATACACATAAAGCAACGCAAGCACCTGTAGTCTATCTGGCCGGAGAAGGGGTCTCAGGAATTCGTCAAAGGCTTGGAGCGTATAACCAGTCAGAGCACGGAGGCAAATTAGCTGGCGTGCCCTTATTTCTATCTAATAGAGGCTCTCGTATAAACGAAGCGGATGAATTACAAAAGCTAGAGACGGAGATAACGCTATTACAAAAAGAGGTGGGAAGCATAGGTTTAATTATTTTGGATACGTTTCAAAGATGCTATTCAGGTGACGAAAACTCAGCTTCAGAGGTTAATAAGTTTATTAAGGCTTGCGATCAATTAATCCAAACATTCGATTGCACCGTTCTTATGGTTCACCATACAGGAAGAGGTAACACTAACAGGGCTAGGGGTTCTTCTGTATTAGATGCAAGTATTGATGGGGAGTTTATTGTCGAAAGAAAAGGAACTAAAGCAGGCAATGATAATTCTATGTTGGTAACGATGAAACAGACTAAGAATAAAGATGGCATGGGAATGACTGAAAAGAAGTTTGAGTTCCATGAAGAGGTCTTAATAGGAGAGGGATTCGAGGTTACATCTGGAATGTTGATAGAGACAAATGAAAATATTTTTACTACAAAAGAATTGGATCACTTGGTAGATACTAAGATTTTAAACCTTCTATATGGTCTTGCTTTACAAGATGCAATTCCAGAAGAAAAGTGGTTTACAGCTCAAACTTTTGGTCATCATGCTTGTTATAGCTCTTCTGGTAAGGAATTTACCAGAGATGAAATAAACAACTCATTAAAACGTCTGGTTAAGGCAAATTTAGTAGAACAAAAGAAAACTGTAACAGGCGTTGAATCCCATCAGGGATATCGATTGAAGGAGTTTGTAGCCCATGAAATATTGTAAGTGTGTAAACAAGTGTGTAGGCATGTGTAAGTGTGTACGCATACATTATATATGTGTGTTGTGTGTGTAGTAGTCCGTAGGACTACACAGATACACACTATATGTATTAGAGATTAAGAATTTTATGAAATCTTATTTAGATGAATCTTTTATAAAGCAAATTAATGCCTACCGATCTTTTGTAATAAATATTGATGATGAGTGGGGTGGAAAGAAGAGGCTTTTTAAATTAGTAAACGTAGAGCTTGAAATTAAATTTTGTAAAGCTGAGATGTTATTAGATGAATCCTTAAAAGGGCAAATCGCTAAAAACAAAATTGACATGATAGAAATGATGTACAGGGCTTGGGCTGTTTTAATCTCAAAAGCCGAAGAGAATGGATATACAAAACTTGAACAGGGTTATAAATGCTATGAGCACAAAGACAATATTTTAATTGTTTGTGATTCTGATTTGCAGTTATCAAGCCTTAAGTTGAAATTTGGAAAAGATAAAAAAACTCTTCTATATAGCATGGAAGAGTTATTTCGATTTATACCCCCTGATCTTATGGAAGCTAAAAAAATATTTAAGTCCAGAGACATGGATATAACTTTTAAGAGAATCACACATGGGTAAAGGTAGCAGTAAACGACCAAGTAGCGTTAGCAAAGAACAATTTGATAAACAGTATGAAGCCATCTTTGGCAAATTTAAAAAGGAGAAAAAGGATGATAAACAAAACAAACCTAAGTCGGGAAAAAATAACTGATCCATCAGTTACGAGTCCCCAACACTATCAAGGCATAGTTGAGTGCTGGGATTTGATAAGAGATAGATTGGGTGAAGAGGGCTTTATGAACTACTGCACGGGCAATGTTTATAAATATTTATTTAGACATAAAAATAACGAGAATATAAGAGATTTAAAAAAGTGCCGTGTCTACCTTGATAATGTTATCGAATACTACGAAAATTTATAGTATGAAGACATCAAGGCAAATCGACTTAACGAATCTAAAAAGGCAAATAGATAAAGGCAAATCATTAAGCGAAATTTCCATGTGTATGGGAAAAAGCAAATCGACAATTTTAAAAGTTGCAAATGAAAATGGATTAAAATTTAACAATAAAAGCCCGTGGGCAAATTTATAATTAAGGCAAATTTAACATGGACATAAAAGTTGATACAGATTTAAAAGAGTTACAAAAAAAACTAAATATTTTAAAAACCAAAACATTTATGAAAGTAATGAAAGAGGGAATAAATCAGACGGCCGCCGTTGTTGTTAATGCTCAGAGACAAACATTACTTAAAAAATTAAAGTCACCTAAAAAGTCAACTCTTACATCAATCAAGATGTCACAATTCGCAAAGGCTACCAGAAGCGGTTTAAAAGCTACGGTTTCAATTGCAAAGGGTAGTACAAACGCTCTCTATTATATGTATACAGGGGATAACGAACCCGCCAGACGGTCAAAATACCCATCACCTACAAGGGATGGAAGACAAAAGGCAAATATGTTTGGTAATATTGTCACCAAAAGCGGGATTATTAAAAACATAGATAAAAGTAACGACCTCAGTTCAAAACCCAATTCAACCTTTTATGGCAAACCATCCGGTAAGGGCTCTAACGTCTATGGTTTATGGCAAAGAAAAGGGAGCAAGGGCAAAGAGGGCTTAGACCTTTTAGTTGCCTTTACCCCTTTTATTAAACATAAAAAATTAATTGACTGGTTCGGCCTATCTCATAAAGTTGTTAAAAACAATCTTCATAAAGAGATCAACAAAGAGCTTCAAAGAAGAATTAAACGTGTAATGAAATAAGGCAAATACTGTTTTTTCATAAAGGCAAATACTGTTTTTTCATATATCAGCATTATTTTTTTTGTCTTTGTTAATCCCGCAAGGTTCACACCAATCAGATTCTTCTCTAATGTATACAGTCTCCCATGCCCATTCTGGGATTTCCTCTTTAGGTCTATTATCTACAGTCCAACATGTTTGTTTCATTGGTATGCTTTTGGTTGTTTGTCCGTACCTATCGCCTTTATTTATTTTATTTTGACAATTAGAGCATTTTCTTTCATTTCTTGTTTTTTTAAATTTCATTGTCTTTCTCCTCTTGTTGCCTTTCTCCACAATGTCCGCAATTCCAATCATTAGCCGGATAAGGTGC
>ENA-OSJC01003960-OSJC01003960.1-marine-metagenome-genome-assembly--contig:-NODE-3960-length-10368-cov-4.524147_pt1 | contig 10368 bp, 11 predicted proteins | sample MGYA00237885_ERZ534234 | MGnify/ENA primary metagenome ERZ534234 (study PRJEB26413, sample SAMN06343907) | marine metagenome | isolation source: coastal waters | place: Atlantic Ocean: West Antarctic... | reverse complement strand
AAGGATATGAGCTTGTCTATACATATCGTCTAAATCGTCAGAAAGCACTTCAAACGAAATAGATTTTTCTTTAACTCCAGACAAAACTTCTTTAGCGAAGCCTAAATAATCAGTGATCCCTGAGATTTTCATCAGCGTCGGATTGGTAGTGAATCCATCAACGAAATTCTCCGCATCCATCCTTATAATTTCCTGAGCATCAGCTCCATCAGAGTAAATTTTTATTTTTAGATTTTTCGTTTTATTGACTACCATTTTGTTTCATTAATCCCAACTAAAGGATGAGAAATCAGTAAGTGCCACAAAACTGATTGCCAACCTTCGGTATGTGGAGTTACTAAATTATCATCTACAGTGGGAACAACCATCGTTAAATCGCTAGATTCACGTGCAAAACCACCATCTCTTCCCACAACCCCCATAACTGATGCTCCCAAGTCATTGGCGAGTACAATACAATTTACGAGATTGACACTGATATTCTTATCCTTACTACCACCACCCACTGAAAACACAAAAATCGCATCGTTTGAATTGAAATTACTCACCTTTAACCAATTTGAGTACGCTGTATCCCATCCGTCATCATTAATTCTAGCAGTGAGCTCTGAAACATTATCACTGGGGGTATAGCATTCGATATTTCCTAATTTTCTAAAATCACAAACAGCGTGACTTGAATGACCTGCTCCTCCTCCAGATCCAATAAAGAAGAGCCTTCCTTTTCTCTCTCTTAATGAGGAGAGTTCTTCGGCAATATTTTCTAAAATTCTAGCATCTATACTATTGGTTATTTGCGATGTCTGATCTAGGTAGCTTTGTGAAAAAGACATATTTTTTCTCTGTAAGTTATGTTGCATCAGGCTATTTAAGTTTTTGATTAAATGAATACTCTTGTAAAAACGATATTATGTGATCTCAATGAGTTGAATTATATTAGGCTCATTAAACTCTTAATTTTGATGCACCCTTCAATGTTACTATTATAGTGTGCAGCAAGCATAAACGATGAAATTCCCGCAGAATTTGCAGCTTCAATGTCTTTCAAACTATCCCCAATCATTAAGCACTCATCGTACTTTAAATTATTTTTAGAAATGGCGTCGAGTATCATTCCGGGTTTAGGTTTCCTGCAACTGCAGTTATCATCATTATCATGAGGACAAACAATGATTTCTTTGAAAGACAAAACATTCATTACTTTCTCATGCATTTTTTTTAAATCGGCCCATTCCAGCAAATTTCTTTTGATATCTGGTTGGTTAGTGACTAGGTAAAAATTCTTCATTTTATCGACATCTTTTGCAAAGCTTAGGAAGTCACCTCTAAATTTGAACTCGCCTAATGACCTTGGTGATGAGACTATATTATCTCTCAAAATCACGTCGTTTAAAATGCCATCTCTATCTAGGAATATATTTTTATAATTATTCAAATTCATATTTTTTAAAAAATCTTTCAGCTTTTATGTAACTCTCAGGTGTGCCAATTTCGTAGAATCTTTTCTTAGCCTTAAAATATTGAAGCAGTTTTAATTTCGAAAATTTCTCCTGTAATAAACTTAAATCAAACGACTTAGTTGTATTGTCAAAGTCGGAAGGCTTATAAAGCCCAACCCCATAATCTATATAATCAGCCTGAGGACTAACATTAGTTTTACTATAGATAATGTTATCACCATCAAAATAAACATTGCTTTGGTCATATCTGCCGTCATTCTTATAAATAACCAATAATGGGCCCAAATTAGTATTATATGAATGGCAAACTTCCAAAAAATCAACTCTTAAAAATGAATCTCCATACATAACAAGCGCTGGAGAATCTATCATTTTAATGATATTTTTTATCGCTCCTCCAGTCCCCAAAGGCAATAAACCATCTTCAATGAGCTTAATCGATATATTATTAAATTTATGTTTTCTATTAAAATCATAAAACTTTTCAGATAGATGGCCTACAGATAAATAGACCTCTCGAGCGCCGCACTGATCAAGATATTTTAATTGATAATACAAAAAAGGCTTATTATTAATCTCTAAGAGGCACTTAGGTGTTTCTGATGCGATCGACCCCAGGCGTGTTGCCAATCCACCACATAAAATTATACAGGGGTACATATCTTTACCTTACTAAAGTTTTTGTTCCTTCAAGATCAAACTTAAACCTAACTTCCTGCATACCAGCGACGGTTAAAGCTTTTCGTAACTTATTTCTATCGTCTGCCATAAACATTAAAAACCCCCCGCCACCAGCTCCTACCAACTTTCCTCCAATTGCTCCGTTTTGCATTGCAATACCGTACCACTCATTAATCTTTGGATTACTCATTCCCCCAGATCTTTTTTTCTTATTTTCCCAGTGCTCATGCATCAATTCTCCAAACATTCTTGTATCACCTGACTCCAAAGCATTTTTGCTTTCGAACCCCAACCTCTTGACATTATGAAGATTTTTTAACATTTCTTCATCATTCTGAATTGATTTGGTTTGCTGATCTTTAAGGATTTCGCCGGCGCTTCTAGAATATCCAGTAAAAAACAACATCAAGTTATCTTCGAGATCGTAAAGACTATCGTCAGATATATTTAGAGGCCTTATATCTACGGTATCATCTTGGTTAAACGTAAATGAGGAAAGGCCTCCGAACGCAGCCACATACTGGTCCTGCTTTCCAATTGGTTCTTGCAGTTTGTTAATTTCAATATCACAAGCTAATTCAGCCAACTCATCTGGGTGAAGGTTTTTAGAGGAATTTGCATATAATGCCTTCAAAAGTGCAGTTGTAAAACTTCCTGAGGATCCCAATCCAGTTCCAGCAGGTAAGTCGGCAAGAGTAGTAATTTCAAGATTTTTTTTGAATCCAAGTTTGAGACTTTCTCTTATAATTGGATGTTTAATATCTGCTAAGTTGCTAACGTTTTCATATTGCGAATACTTTAATATATAACCCTTATTAAACGGGTTCATCACTGACACATACACATATTTATCGATTGCTGCTGCGATTAAAAATCCGCCATTTTCTTTGTAGTAGGACGATAAGTCAGTACCGCCTCCACCAAGAGATATCCTCAAGGGACTTCTAACAAGTATCATTTGAATAGTCTTTTTTATTAGATGAAAGTTTTCTGGTCTAATGTGTATTCAATAAACCCGCTGGATCAATAGCGAACTGTTCTAATGCGCCCACAAGCTTAATCCAGCACTTTTCGAATACCTTTTAAACCTACCATAACAGCTAAAGATCAATCACCCCTTATAATATTCTTGAGGTTTTTATGCATTTCTTTTACCGATTTTGTGATAGCTTCAACCGAGGTCATTGAAGATTTCCAACCCAAATCTGAAATCTTTTGCGTGTCGAGCCTAACAATTGGTACATCGCCCTTCCAACCTCTATTCCCACCCGTATATCTATATTCACAACCAGCTTTGTCAATTGTCATTTGCTGTAAGACAATATCGGCAATTTCATTTACGGAAGCTGGCTGCTCTGGTGCAACATTATAGACATCGTATATTTTGCGTTGATTTTGCAATGCAATAAACATGGCAGAAATAACATTTTCCACATGAATGTATGGTTTACTTTGCATTCCGTCTCCAAGAATTTCTAAAAATGATGAATTCATTTTTAGTCTTCTCATGAAATCATACGCTACTCCGTGGGTTTGTCTTCCACCAACGACATTGCCAAATCTGAAAGCAGATGCTGTCATTCCAAACATGTGACAATAACTTGAAATTAGCGCCTCACAACCCAACTTACTGGCTCCATATGTAGAAATTGGCTCCATTGGACTGAAATCTTCTCTTACAAATTCATATCCTGTTTCGCCGTAAACTCCCGAGCCCGAGGCATACAGTAACTTTTTGCAACCTGCTTTTCTCATGGATTCAAGAACAATTTGAAGAAGATATGTTCCCTGATTAAAGTCAATTTGGGGGTCGGTCGCCGCTGCTGCGATGTCTGCATTTGCAGCGAGCATAATGGTTACATCAATATTTTGAGTACACTCAAGCAAGGCATCGTCATATATATCTTTTTCAACTAATTCGAATTTTTCATTCTCAGTATGCTCTTTAAGGTGCCACTTTTTTCCGGAACAAAAGTTATCGTAAACAATAACTTTGGAAACAGATTTATCGGAAAGCAGCTTGTCTACAACATAGCTACCAATAAAGCCACCACCACCAATTACTAGATATTTCATTTTAGCCTCATTGTAAAAACGCGCGTACGCTATTAAAAGGCACATGCTGTGTCAAAATTCACTCAACAGATAACGATTAAGATTTATTCAACCAGCATTGTTCACTTCCTAATGATCCGACGAATATTCCGCATGGAAGGATGGTTCGCAAGAACACCTATCAAATATATGGGATTCCAAGTGAGAAGAAACTCAGTAAACATGAACCCTCCTATATTACAGTAAGCTTTCTTTGCATTGTTCATATCTGTAAGTTGATTTGTATGTCGCCTGTAGCTAAAGAGCTGATCAGGAAGATTTTTGAGAAAGTTATTTGGATTTCGCGCTATCCTCAAAAACAGTTCGTGATCCTCTGCTGTGTTGCCATACATATAACCACGGTGAGCAAATAGGGTATCAGTACGAAAGATCATAGCAGGATGACATAAGGGCATTCTATATTTAAGTGCCCTGCGTATCTCTTGATTATTCTCAAAAAGCTTGAATTTTTGGATCACTTTCTCGCCACAAGCGTCGACCATCGTTACACGACATCCCACCGCAACATAATTAGGATTCCCCTCGAGAAAGGTAAGCTGCTTTTCAAAGCGTGCTGGATGGGAAATATCATCACCATCCATTCTCGCTACATATTTTGTTTTTACTAAGTTAAGACCATAATTGAGAGCGAATGTAATACCACCCAAATGCAACTGATGAAGCACAAATCGATCATCGCCCAAAACGAGCTCACTTAGGGATTTAAGTTGACTCTCGTTTAACTGCCCACACAAAATATGGCAAACAAAGTCTTTAAATGTTTGCTTTTGTATCGAAGCAACCGCAATAGGTAAAAATTCATCTACAGCCGCAACGGGCATAAGGACAGTTAACATAACAAGCTCCGACTATTCAATAAAATTCCTACACAGATATCTTTAAGTCAAGCTTGAGGTGACTCAACAAGCATAAAGATTCTCACATTAAATATGATGTAACCAAAAATCGTTTGAAAACTTTCTTTTAGTGCAAAATATGAAAACCTTTCGCTCATTTTTTAATGCCCCCACGACGCCAAATGGCATGCCAAACCCCAAGAGAAATATTACCTAGCTTAACGATTCTTTTATCCTCAAATATCAGCATTGTTATTATTCTCCTGAAAAAGATGTAATAAGCTTCGTGAAGTGACCAATTAATATCACGCCGGAAATTTTCCCGAATCAGAGTGGTACCGTTTCTCGTCCAGTAATAGTGCCGAAAAGGAGGGTAATTCGTTATCATTGAATAACCATGCAACCACTGATGGAGCTTACTGACTCGGTAATACCCTAAAGGGTGAATCATCCCCACTTTTGGCGAAATTAGTACCCGATATCCCTTACCTCTCAACCGCATACAATATTCAGTGTCTACATAGTCAATAAAAAAATCTTTCCTGAAATTCCCTAGCTCAGAAAATGCGGTTAGCGATGTGATACAGCCAGAAGTGGGCAAATTTTTAACTTCCTCCCAGTCTTCATCTTCTGTCGTTTTTTCATGAAGGATTCGGGCTGTAGTTTTCTCTCGATAATTAGTTCCTATCATCCCAACTTCGTCGCGAAAAGGGCAGTGATCATAAGCCGATATCAATTGTTCTATTAATGTTGAGTAGCAGTCTGAGTCCTGATCGAGGGTAAGCACCCAGGAATATCTATCACCAAAACGCTCAGCGTATTTAAAGCCTTGATTAAGCGCCTCTGCAATACCAAGATTGGACTCATTCTCAATTACGTCAACGCCCAAATCTGTTGAAATTCTCTGAATCATCAAAACGCAATCCGGCGCCGATTTATTATCAATGATCAAAAGTTTATCGACTTGGTGCCTTATTTTTTCAACTCGCCCTCGCAATTCCATATCCGGATGGTATGTAACGATCACCCCAAGAATATTGTTGCGAGTAGGCTTGTCTTCTATTGTATGACGCATTTATTAATACCTAAAACAGTAACTTTAAATTTGACATTAAAGATAACTCGATGAAAGCTATTTGTCTCTCAAATATCTTTGTAGAAAATTATCTTCTATTTTCTAAACTCAAACAGTTAGCCTAAGTACCTCTCACATCTAATCCCACAACGCGGATTCAAAGGTGGACAGAAAATCACCTCGGCTGCATTAATATTATTACCACCTGTTTACCCTAGCTAGAAATTCTGGCTGATTTATATGCGCTTGACGTGTGAGAGCACAAAGTCTCTCTCACCAGAATTTGAAAGCCCTTTCCAACTAAAGACAAAAAAGGCAACGAGTGCCAAAGCAACAAATCCTAGCTTAAAGTACAGATCTAGAGAAAAAAGTATTGGGATAGATAACAGGGCTAAAACTAAAGACGCGATTAAAGATATTTTAAATTTGGGATAGGTTATTTTTAATGCCCTCCCTGCCAGGTAAAATAATATAATCGAGTCGAAGGTGGCGCGTGCTACCCAAGCTATCGCTGCACCTTCAATTCCGTATCTATTGATTAGAATCCAAGCTATCACGATATAGATAAGTGCTTCGATAAAATGAACTTTCGCCGTAAGATCGGGCCGGCCAGCGGCATGCAATACCGCAAAGGGAAAATAGGAGAAGCTACTCATCAAGCCGCCTATGATTAGCCACTTTAATACTATAGCTCCCTCAATAGAAAACTCACCTCCTAACCAAAGGGTTAGCCCCTCTTGCGCAAAAGTAAAAAAAATAAGAACTATAGGGAATACTGCAATGAACGTGTATTTCACTCCGTTAAAAAACAAGCTTTTGGCTTTACCTGGATCAGGGCCGATCAAAGCCCCAAGGGCGGGGAAAAGGACCCCTACGATTGCACCAGGAATAACCATCATACGGTTGACGATTTCGGAAGGAGCCGCATAATATCCGACTGCAGTTACCGAAATTATTGACCCGATCAAAAATCGGTCCAGATAGGTTATTAGAGGACCAATTATATTACTTACCGTCATCCATCCGCCAAAACGAAGCATCTTGCCCATATATGCGCGCTTGACACGAATATTATTTAGTATTTTAGGGACAACACGAATACAAAAAGCGAAATTTATCACACCCTCCAGAACCCTCACCATCACTAATGAAGCAACTATATAGGACAGCTTTTCGGAAAATGGTAAAACCAAAACGGGCCCTAAAAACGTGAGTGAACCGATGGGAATCCTCACAATGTTTACAAGGTCAAATCGTTGGTATGCCTGAAGAATTCCACTTAGTGCTGATGAAGCGATTACTATCGGTATAGAGAGAGCAAGAATGTAGAAGCTTTTCTCAGCTTCAGCGCGTAAAGCTAATGGCATATCAAATAGATCATTGACGACTGTCGAAGCAGAAAAGCTAAGCAGTAAACTTCCAAACAAGCCCATAAAACTTGTCAACATTAATGCAGTCCAAATTAAATCTGGAACGTCTTCAATATCATCTCGCCCTAACTTTTCTGATAGCATCTTGGTAAGCGAACGCCCAACGCCCAAATCCAACAACCCAAAATAGCCTGCAACCATCCACGCCAAAGTCAGAACACCGAATCCACCCGCTCCCAAAGTGTTGATAAGTATTGGAATGGAAAAGATCGCAGCCAAGACTGGAAAAGCTTGCCCGATAAGATTGTATAACGTGTTTTTCGCTAACAAGTTGCTTCCTGTCAAATTGTTAGAGCTTTCAGACATCTAAAAAATGTAGGTATGTGCTGCGCATTTGGTTTTCCTTAGAATGCTTTGTTAATTTATGTTTGATTGATTTAGCAGGATTTTATTTCCAGACCTAAAGTTTTGGAACACGTCAGCGTGAGACTTATACCAGCGGCACGTAGCGCATCACTTCATTTTTACGGTAAGGAATTTCTCCTAGTTTCAATTTTCCTGTCGCACCGAATTTCTTCCACTGCTTCTCGGCAAAACTATTAAGTGACATTGATCGGCCTGTGCCAAGGTTATGAATTTTGGGCTCACCCTTCGGAATAATTGCTTCTGTAGCATAGTAAATGAACTTTTCTGCTGCAAATTCTACTGGTGTAAAGTCTCTAATTTGTTCGCCAAAAGTCATAGGGAAATCTTCACCAGCTAATGCTGCTTTTTTTAGACTTGGCCATAAGCGCTCTTGGCTTTCCCCTTCACCATAAATATGGAAGGGCCGCAGGACTACTAGTTCGAGGTCATTTTCCCGAGCAAATGCCATCGCGGCAAGCGTTGCGGCTGCTTTAGATGCTCCATAAGCATTAACCGGCTCTAGTGGAGCATCACATGGAACATGTTCATAACGCTCTGCGGACCTGCCATATTCAGAGCAGCTACCCGCAATTACAATTCTTTTTACACCCACCAGCTTCGCCTGAGCCAATAAATGAATGCCTGCAGAGACATTCCACCGAAACGCTTCCTGCCAAGAATCAAATTTCGGATTTACTCCATATGCCGCCAAGTGGATAATTGCGTCGCAGCCCTCTAGTCCCTGTCGCATATCAGCTTCTAATGTTCCTTCGACCCATATTGGTTGGTGAGGTAAGTCTATTTTCGCCAAGTTATTGGAGCGACGAAGTCCGACTATTTCATGGCCATAATTTAATGCTTTTTTGACTACATGACTTCCTATAAAACCATTACTTCCTGTTACAAAAATTTTCATCTGATTTTCTGTGCTCGTCTAAAAATCGAAAAGTTACGCTTCATACTTCTATTGCTCCTAAGACCTGGGCGACATTACATTAATAATCTACACATAATTCTGTCGGCAGAGATGTCATACCAATCCCCCGCAGTCACCCCCAATCGAACTCACGCATCGGCTAAATGAGTCAAAAACACACCATAGTCGTTTTTACTGAAGAGTTCCGCTCGTTCGCGGAGTGCAGCCTTTGAAATCCATCCATTACGGAAGGCAATTTCATCAGGAGAGCCTACTTGCATACCTTGGCGCTCCGTTAGGGTGCGCACAAAGTTACTCGCATCCAGCATGCTGGCGTGAGTGCCCGTATCAAGCCAAGCGATACCTCGCCCCATTGTTTCTACGGCGAGGCTACCCTCCTCCAAATAGATTTCTAAAAGGGAAGTAATTTCAAGTTCACCCCGGGAAGAAGGAATTATCTGCTTAGCCCTTTCTGATGCCTTTTCATCAAGAAAATACAGCCCCGTCACCGCATAACTTGAAGGGGGATTGGAGGGTTTTTCAACAATGACGTTTGCCCTCCCGCTAGCATCAAATCCCACAACACCATAACGCTCGGGATCACTAACATGATATCCAAAGACCGTACCTCCTGAGGATACAAGAGATGCTCGCTCCAGCATTTTAGTAAGTCCGTGACCATAAAAAATATTATCTCCAAGCACTAAGGTAGACGGCGAGCCATTTAAAAAATCTTCCGCCAATAGATAGGCTTGAGCCAATCCGTCTGGAGAAGGTTGTACCAAATAAGTTAAAGCCACCCCCCATTGCCCGCCGTCCCCCAAGACGCGCTGAAATTGGGTCTGGTCCTCGGGAGTGGTAATGATAGCAATCTGCCTAATGCCCGCGAGCATGAGCACCGATAGCGGGTAATAGATCATAGGCTTGTCGAAAATTGGCAATAACTGCTTGGAAACGCCGATAGTATTGGGCCAAAGGCGTGTGCCAGACCCACCGGCAAGAATGATTCCCTTACGTTGCATCAGATTTCTCCGCTAATTCGGTGAGTACATGTTCAAGATCCTTAGCCCAATCACCTCGAGGAATTCCATAGGCTTCGAGTAGCGCACTACCATCCATGCGCGAGTTTAAAGGTCGTGGTGACCCCATTGGGTAATCTGCACTTAAGATGGGTGCAATCTCGCAGGATAGTCCCGCCAGGTCCATGATCGTTCCAGCAAACTCCGCCCAGCTCACATCAGGGATGCCGGCAAAATGAAAAGTGCCACCAGCCGCGCCCTTAAGCAGCGCCTCGATTAGGGTTACCGCTGACCTTGCAATAGAGCTAGCCGACGTCGGTCCACCGACCTGATCGCCCACTACATTAAGCTGGCTTCGCTCCCCACCAAGGCGAAGCATGGTTTTTACAAAGTTCGAGCCATGAGCTGAAAACACCCAGCTCGTGCGAAGAATTATCGCACGCGCACCACTCTCTTGAACTAACTGCTCCCCTAAGAGCTTCGAACGACCG